>ERZ795048.2317-NODE-2317-length-15481-cov-10.081162_pt1 | contig 15481 bp, 13 predicted proteins | sample MGYA00375132_ERZ795048 | MGnify/ENA primary metagenome ERZ795048 (study PRJEB30177, sample SAMN05720225) | activated sludge metagenome | isolation source: Anaerobic digester | place: Hong Kong | collected 2014-12-17 ...
CTCGAATTCGAGCAACCGATCGCCGAACTACAGGCGAAGATCGAGGAGCTTCGCCTCGTCGGCAACGACAACGAGATCAATATCCAGGAAGAAATCGAGCGCCTGGAGGGCAAGAGCCGTTCGCTGACCGAATCGATCTTTTCCAATCTCACGCCGTGGCAGATCTCGCAGCTCGCGCGTCATCCTCTGCGCCCTTACACCTTCGATTATGTGTCACGTATCGTTGACGATTTCGAGGAACTCCACGGTGACCGCGCCTATGCGGACGACAAGGCGATCGTCGGAGGTCTCGGACGCATCCAGGGACGTCCGGTGATGCTGATCGGTCACCAGAAGGGCCGCGACACCAAGGAAAAGATCCTGCGCAATTTCGGGATGCCGCGCCCGGAGGGTTACCGCAAGGCGCTGCGGCTGATGAAAATGGCCGAGCGTTTCGGTCTCCCGGTGTTGACGTTTATCGATACTCCGGGCGCCTATCCGGGTGTCGGCGCTGAAGAACGCGGGCAGAGCGAGGCGATCGCGCGCAACCTGTTTGAGATGGCCGGGCTGCGCACGCCGATCATCGCCACAGTGATCGGCGAGGGCGGTTCCGGTGGTGCGCTGGCGATCGGTGTTGCCGACCGCGTGCTGATGATGCAGTACAGCACCTACTCTGTGATCTCTCCGGAAGGCTGTGCGTCGATCCTGTGGAAAGACGCGGAGAAGGCGCCACTGGCCGCCGAGGCGATGGCGATCACCTCGAAGCACCTCAAGGAATTCAAGCTGATCGACGACATCGTGCCCGAACCCCTGGGCGGTGGTCATCGTGACCCCGATGCTGTGGCGCGCAATCTGAAAAAGGCGCTGTTGGGCGCCTTGGACACTGTCCGCGAGGTGGCAATCGATCACCTGCTGGAACAACGATATGAGCGCCTGATGACCTACGGTGTCGTCGCGCGTTAAGACTTCGACGCAGTCACTCGCGCCCGACCACCTGCTCGGGCGCCTGAACGACCACCTGCCGATTCCCGGACGCTATTGGGTTGCGTTCAGTGGCGGCCTCGATTCCAGCGTGCTGCTGAATCTTCTGGTTGCCGTTCGAGAGAAGCTGCTCGCGCCCCTGTCTGTCATCCACGTCGATCATCGACTGCAGCCACAGTCTGCCGCATGGGCGCAGCACTGCCACAGTGAATGTCGGCGCCTTGGGGTCCCGCTCATCTCGATCAAGGTCGATGCGGCGCACCGACCGGGTGAGAGCCCGGAGGCCGCCGCACGCATTGCGCGCTACGCCGCATTGGCCGACACGATCGGTGCCGATGGGATGCTGCTGACAGCCCATCACCGCGACGACCAGGCCGAGACCCTGTTACTGCAACTGTTGCGTGGCGCCGGCGTCGAGGGCCTGGCGGCGATGCCGATGGTTCGCGAGTGGTCGGGGGGCTGGCATGCCCGGCCCCTGCTGGCGTGGAGCCGCGCGGCGATCCACGAGTGGGCCGTCACGCATCAACTGCGGTGGGTCGACGACCCGAGCAATGCCGGCACTGCCGCCGATCGCAACTACCTGCGGCACCAGGTGATGCCGGCGCTGGTCGCGCGCTGGCCGGGGGCGGCCCAAAACCTTGTCCGCAGTGCCGCGCATTGCGCGGATGCCGCGGCAATGATTCGGCACCAGGCAGCACTCGACCTGGATCATGCCTCCCGGACCGCACCTGGCAGGTTGCCGGTTGCGCGGCTGCGCGATCTGCCCGAAGCCAGGGCGCGAAATCTCCTGCGACTGTGGTTGCGTGGCCTTGGCGCGGCGCCGCTGCCGGCGGCCCGCCTGGACGAGGCGCTGTCGCAGCTGTGCTCGGCGCGGGCCGATGCACAGGTGTGTATCGCGTGGCACGGCATGACACTGCGCCGCTACCGGGAAGAAGTGTGGCTGGTGCCGGAGGATGTGTGCGCGCCGCCCGAAAACCCGTTCGACTGGGACGGTGAGGCGATCGAACCGGGCCCGGGCCTCGGCCTGGTCCGACGCCGGCTTGCGCTTGGCGGCATCGACCAGCAGCGTTGGGCGCGCGGCCGGGTGCAGCTGGGATTTCGCCACGCAGGTCTGCGTTGCAGGCCTGTCGGTCGTATCGGCAGCCGGTCGTTCAAGGCCCTGGCACAGGAATGTGGCATTCCGCCGTGGTTGCGCGATTGTGTGCCGCTGCTCCTGATCGATGGTGAACTTGCGGGCATCGCCAACTGCTGCACCTGTGAGCCTTTCGCCGCGCCCCCTGGCGAATCGGGATGGGTCATCGAATGGCTGTCCGAGTCCTCCGCGACCGATTGGTCTCCCTCTCCCCCCGGGAGAGGGGTGGGGTGAGGGAACAGAGTCAACCGGTGTCGGTTTGCGCCCATCCTGGCCTTCTCCAACGGGGACTCTAAAGATTCCGCGGTCGCCGTCGCTATGTCCCCTGAACACGTGTGGTCTCCCCCGTCAGGGCGATGGCCCATACCGGTTGGCGACGGGAGACGGAGGCGTTACACAATGAAGAAACAAGCGGGCTTCACCCTGGTTGAGTTGGTCGTGGTGATTATTATTCTCGGGATTCTGGCGGCGACCGCCTTGCCGAGGTTCATGAATGTCCAAACCCAGGCGCATGAAGCCGCGGTCGATGGGGCCTCGGGCGGCTTCGGTACCGGTGTGGCGATGTTCCGTGCGCAGTGGATCGCAAACGGCCACAACGCTGCACAGGCCGACGTGGCCAATTTCGGTGACGGAAAGGTCGACTCCAACGCGGCCGGATGGCCGGTCGGTACCGGCGACAATGCGACGATCGACGACGCTGATGCCTGTGTCGAGGTCTGGAACGGCATCATGCAGAACCCGCCGACAGTCGCGACCAAGACCGGCTCTGACTATCAGGCCAGTGCCAGTGGTCAGGTCTGTACTTTCGCCTACCAGGGTGACAGCAGTACCAAGCGGCTGATCGCCTACGATGCCACGACCGGTGCGCTGACGGTCACCAACCCGTAAAGCTTTTTCGGGCATGGGCCCATGCGAAGCGATGCCTTGAACATTAGGACGCGGCCTCCGGGCCGCGTTTCCTGTGTGTGGCGGGCGCAACTTGGCTACACGATTGTCGAACTGGTGGTGGTGATGGTGCTGCTGGGCATCCTGGCGGCCTCAGCCATGCCGCGTTTTTTTGCGGCCAGCCGATTCGAGGAGATGGGTTTCGCCGACAGCTCGGCGGGCGCGCTGCGTTTTGCGCAGAAGCTTGCTTTGAGTTCCGGATGTGATACCGGCTTTTCTATCGGCCCCACCGGTTACGCGTTGTTGCTGCGGGCGACCCGCTGCGACGCCGGGGACTTCACCCGGGCGGTGATGCGTCCGGGTGGCGCCGCCTGGAAAGAAGCGGCACCTGCCGGTGTCAGTGTGGGATCGCTGGCGGTGTTCTTCGATGCGCAGGGGCGACCTTTTGATACCGCGACCGGCAAGCGGCTGGACGCCGTAATCACCTATGTGGTGGGCAGCCGCACCCTGGCGATAGAGCCGGAAACGGGTTTCGTTCATTGATGATGAATACGAACCGCCGACAATCCGGTGCCAGCCTGATCGAGATGGTGATCTCGGTCGTGATCATCTCGGTCGTAGTGACCTCTGTGATGATGGTGGTCACACAGGTGGCGCGCACCAGTGCCGATCCGATGGTGCGTATTCAGGCCGGTGCCATTGCGCAGGCGTACATGGACGAGATCCTGGTCCAGTCCCTGGACGACCCCGACGGCGGCGAGACCGGCGGTCCTGAAGCTGGCGAGACACGCGCGACTTTCGACGATGTCTCGGACTACGACGGACTCAGTGACACTGACGGTGCCCGTGACCAGACGGGAGCGCCGATAGCGGGCCTGGAGGCCTACAACGTCAGCGTCGCGGTGACCGTGTCGAGTGTGGGGACCTATCCGGCGAAACGCATCCTGGTGCAGGTTGGCTTCGACGGCGATGCGGCATTCAACCTGCCGCTGGCCGCGTACCGGCTGAACTGATATGCGTAACAGGGCGCAAACCGGTTTCACGCTGGTCGAGTTGGTCGTCGTGATCCTGCTCAGCGGCATCCTGTCGGTGGTGGTCATGCAGTTCATCACCGCGCCGATCGACGTCTATGTCGATCAGTCGCGCCGTGCGCGCCTGGTCGACACGGCGCAGTCGGCGATACAGCGACTTGCCTACGATGTACGGCGCGCGGTACCCAACAGTATTCGTGTCGGTTGCGGCGGTGCCTGCGTCGAGTTCATGCGGGCAGCAACCGGTGGGCGCTACCGGCAGTCTCCGCCCGGTGATGCGCTGAGCTTTCTGCCCGGCGACCTGGATAGCCGTTTCGAGGTGGTCGGGGGGATCAGCCATACCGCAGATATCACCACCTCAGCCGACCCGGATGCCTGTGCCGATGGCACCGCCACCTGCGTGGTGATCTACAACACCGGCTTCAACGGCAGCGACCTGTGGAACGCCGACAACAGGGCGACCCTGACGGCATTGAACGCTGGCCCGCCTGTCACCCTGGAGTTCGACAACAGCCGATTCGCTGGTGGGCAGACCGCGTTTCCGGCACAGTCGCCGGGGCAGCGATTCTTCCTCACCGACACGGCAGTCACTTACCTGTGTGACCCGGTCGGTGGGAGCATTCGTCGTTACTGGGGGTATTCACCGCGCGCCGCTCAAACGGATGTCGACAGCCACAGCGAGTTGTTGGCGCTGGCCAATCCGGCGGAGCATGCGCTGGTGGCCGACAAGGCGGCGGTGTGCCAGTTCAGTTATGCGCCGGGGACGCCGACGCGCAACGCGGTACTGACGGCGCGCCTGGCAGTGACGGAGGCCGGTGAGTCGATCACTCTGCTCGAGCAGATCAGCGTGAGCAACCTTCCATGACGACCACCAGAACAACGGGCAGCGGCGGTTTCAGCCTGGTGTCGGTGCTGTTTCTGCTGGTCGTCGTATCGGCACTGGCGTCTTACCTGGTCAATCTGTCTGTCGCCCAGCAGCAAGGCAGCGCATTGAGCATCGACGCGCTGCGTGGTCGCCACGCGGCGCTGAGCGGGCTGGAATGGGTTGCCTACCATGTGGCCCATGTCGCCAGCAGTTGCCCGTCCGTGCCGACGACCCTGGACATCGAAGGATTCAGTGTGTCTCTGACCTCTTGCACGCAGACCGATGTTGTCGAAGGGGCTGCAAACTACCGGCTGTTCGATGTCACGGTGAACGCCGAGCGTGGCAGTTTCGGCAATGCCGACTACGTCAACCTGGCGCTGCGCGCGGCGTTGCGCGGATGACGATGCCACGCTGCGGGTCATTGCCCATGCTGCTCCTCATGTTGACAGTGTTGTGGGCGCGCGGCCCGTCGGCGGCGACCTGCGAGAGCGTGTTCAGCAATGTTGTCGGTACCACCGGTGGTGCGCTGGAGATGCGTGACAGCGTGGAGCTGTTCGATACCGCGGATCACATCCTTGCGACCACGGATCTGCGCGACTACGGGGGCCGCGACCGTTGTGACGGTGATGCGTGCACCGCGAGCGGGAATGATGCACCGACGCTGGTGCTGCCTGAGCACAGCACCAAAGCTGATCTGAACAATGACGACGTGACGCTCGCACCCGGCGACCACTACTTCGACAATATCGACCTGCGCAAAGACAATAGGCTCATTCTCACCGGGTCCGGCCAGGTCCGGGTCCACGTAAGGCGGGACCTGCGCCTGCGCGACAATGCGCGTATCAATGTCAGCGGTGAACCGCACGACCTGGTATTTCTGGTCGGCGACGATGTCCGGATAGAGGATAACGCCGAGGTCAGGGCAGTGATCTATGCTGACGACCTGGTCCAGGTTCGTGATGACGCCGATTTCACCGGTGCCCTGGTCGGGGGGCGCGTCGATCTGCAGGACGATGCGCAGCTGCGTTATGCCCCGACCGCCGACCTGGTGATAAGCGGCACCTGCACATCGGAAGACGATGCGGTGGAACTGGCGGGCGTACTCGATTTCAACATCGAGGTCGGCGCCCTGACGGTCATCGATACCTACCAGAAGCCCGATTTCACCCGCGTCAACTTCACCCAGGTGTTCGATTCGCCGCCCTTGGTCTTTACCTTGCCAACCACAGATGGCGGCAATGCCGCGGCGCACCGCATCCGAAACGTCACCAGCGAGGGTTTCGACATCATGACGCTGGAGCCGGACGGTGAGGACGGCCCACACGTGGCGATGTCACTCAACTATCTCGCGGTCGAACCCGGGGTGCACGACCTGCCCGGCGGCCGCAAGCTTATCGCTGCCACCGTAGATACCCGACGCGTGCAGGCATACCGCGATGCTGGCGGTGGCATCGGCTGGGAAAGCGTGAACTTCGGTGGCCAGTTCAAACAGACGCCGGCGGTATTGGGGCAGATCCAGACCATGCACAGCGAGCAGGAGGACCGCATCCCGGCGAAACCCTCCAGACCCTGGCTGACCACGGCGATCCACGGGGTGACCCGATCGGGGATGCGGCTGGCTCTCGAGCGCTCCGAATCGTCGACTGGCAGTGTCAACAGGGACGAGACCATTGCCTATTTCGCATTGGAGCCGGTCAGCAGACTCAGTTTCAGCGATTCGAACGGACGCGCGGTCGAGATGCAGGTGATCCGTACGATGGAGCTGTTGCAGGGCTGGGGCAGTTGTAGCCGCAATCCGGTGAACTTTTCGCGGGCGTGGAGTCGTGCCCCGGTGGTGCTGGCGACCAAGAACACGCGCGACGGTGACGCCGGCATTGGCGATGGCGACGGTGGCTGGCTGCGGCGCTGCAAGACCACCGAAAGCCACACCGAGCTGCAGGTCGACGAGGTGCGCGACAACAAGTCGGGTGACCGCGATCGTAACCACGATGTCCGCGAGCGCGCCGGTGTGGTCCTGTTCTCCGGCAATTTCGTGATGAAAGCACGTGAACTGGATCATTTCCGCCTGATCCACGACGGTTTCGGGATCGCCGGGCTGGGCGAGACGGTGACCGTAAAGGCATGCCGGGACGCCGACTGTTCGCAGCTCTATACCGACAGTGTCACTGTGACCTTCGAACCGGTGAATGCCACGACCTCGTGGACCGGCAGCGGTGTGCTCGGTAACCAGGTGACCTTTACCGGCGGCTCGAAGACAGTGACGCTCAGGCGCAACAGCGGCGGTACCTTCGACATCGGGCTGACTGCCACACCGACACCGAACAATGCTCTGCGCTGTTTCGCGGGCGCCGACGAGACCTGCAGGATGAACTTCGCCACCACGGCGTTCACCGTCGATCTGCCCGATCAGGTATCCGGTCGTCTGGCGGTCGGAAAGCTGGCAATCCCTGATTGCTGGTCGGACTTTCAATCCAAAACTGTGGCAATCGATGTTGCTGCGGACTATGTGCAGCCAGCCTGGCAAGGTCCGGCGGTGCGGGTCAACGGCACGTCTTTGCCGACGGATGGCAGCGCGCGCGCGTTGAACCTCGTGTTTGACGAGACCTGCTCAGCACCACTGGCGGTCGACTACGCGGATGCCGGTGAGATCACGATCGATGTCGGGTTTGTCGGTACCGGGCCATTGTCCGGCCTACGCATGTCGGGTTCGGACAGCCTGGTGTTCTATCCGGCGGCATTGATCGCCAGTGCCGCGAATGGCGCAGGGACGGCGCTCGATGCGGCCAGTGCCAGCGCGGCGCCCATCCACGCGGCAGGAGGTGTGTTCACGCTCAGCGTGTCGGCGGTCAACGAGCAGGGGGCGGTCACCCGGGGCTATCAGCCGCAGGCGACCGACCGTTTGCGGTTCTATGTGCAGCGCACCGCGCCAGGCAGTGGATTCGATGGCGTCCTGAACGTGCCGGGTGCGGGCGAGGTGGTCAGCGCACTGAATCCACCCGGTGGTGTCGGTGACTACCAGCCGGTCGGAGTGCAACCGGCGGAATTTGTTGGCGGTGTGTTCAACAGCAGTGCGGCGACCTATTCCGAGGTCGGGCTGATCACGCTCCATCTCCTTGACAGCGACTACATGGGGCACGAAATCACCGCCGCTGCGTTGCCGATAGGGCGTTTCATCCCGGCGTCGCTGCAGGGTGCCGGCAGCATCGTCAACCGGGTGGCGACCGGTGGCTGCGTCGGTGACAGCTTTACCTACATGGGCGAGCAGCTGCGTCTGAGTGTGCAGTTGATGGCGCTCAATGCAGCAGGCGGCGTGACGCGCAACTACCAGGGCAGCTATGCGCACCTGAGCGGCGCCGGACTGGTGCGATTCTCCGGCAGTCCGGGCAACACCCTCGGCGCTGTCTCCGACGGGGTCGACCTTAGCGCCCGGCTGGTGCTGGGTGATGTGACGCTGAGCAGCCCCTGGGTGGCCGGCGCGGCGATCCTGGATATCGACCTGGCGCTGCGGGCGGCGGCGCGGCCTGACGGCCCGTACGACGAGACGCGGCTGGCGCTGACACTGTCCGATGCCGATGGCGTGCCGCTGCAGGTCGTCGACACGGATATCGATGGCGACGGTACTGCGGACCACGTTGGACTGGGTACGACGCGTCTTCGCCGCGGCAGGGTGTCGCTCGGCAATGCGCACGGGTCGGAACTGCGCGACCTGGCGGTGCCACTCTCGATCCAGTATTTCGCCGGCGCCAACGTGGGCTTCACGACGCATGCGCTTGATGACTGCACGACGGTCGCGGCGGCTTTGCTCAGCGATGCCGATGCCGGTGATGCGCTGGCGCTGTCGGATACCTGCATCATCGACCAGGCGGGGATCAGCGGTGCAAACGCCTGTGCGGCGGGTACCGCGGGTGTGCAGTACCGGGCGAATGCGCAGGCCGGCGAGTTCGCGCTCAACCTGCTGGCGCCAGGCGCCGGCCGGACCGGGGCTGTGCGGGTCTCGGTGGATGCCCCGGCCTGGGCGGAGTTCGACTGGGGGGGCGCCGGTGATGCGGACCCGGTCGGCACCGCCACATTTGGCATCTACAGCCGCGAATCCGGCATCATCTACCAGCGCGAGGTGCGCTGAGCGCCTCTGTTAAGCTTGTGTCCCAGAAGAGAATGGTTGGGACGAGATGGCATTGCACAACAGTTACGCCGTGCGCCACCCGATGCGCGGCATGGTCGTGAATCTGCTGTTGCTCGGTGCCATGGCGCTCCTGCTCTATGGCATCAACGCGCCCATCCTGACACTCGAAAAATTCTATTTCTTCAGTACCACCACCAGCCTGTTGTCGGCGCTGCAGCAACTCGCGGCCGAGGCCGAATGGGGACTGTTTGTCCTGATCGGCCTGTTCAGCGTGGTATTTCCGATCGTCAAGATCCTGCTGCTTTTGCTGGTGTGGAATGTCGATACTGCACAGGGCGCCGCGCACCGTCGCCACCTCGAATGGCTGGCGACCTACAGCAAGTGGTCCATGCTGGACGTATTCGTGGTCGCCCTGCTGGTGGTGTCGGTCAAGCTGGGGGCGCTTGCGGAGGCCCACGTCGGTGTCGGCATCTATGCCTTTGCCGCCAGTGTTGTCCTCACCATGCTGCTGTCCGCGTGGATCGGTCGGTATGCGACCGATCCACCACGGAATCCAGACCCATCCACAACCGTAGAGGGATGAACGCCATGCACGTGACCCTTGTCCATGTATACGTCCAGACGCCGGCGATCGATGATTTCATCGAGGCCTGCCGCCTCAATCACCAGGGCTCGACCGCAGAGCCAGGCAACCGCCGCTTCGACATCCTCCAGGATGCGGCCGACCCGGGCCATTTCGTGCTTTACGAGGCCTACGCCAGTGAAGCGGACGCAAAGGCGCACAAGGAGACAGAGCACTACCATGCGTGGCGTGCCTCGGTGGCGGACATGATGCGTGAGCCGCGCCGGGCCGAGGCGTTCGTCGGCCTGTACCCGGCCGTGTGAAGGGGCCGGTCGGCCGGCGTCACGACCAAGGTTGCGATAGTTGGGGCGCGGGGTGCGGTTGCGATAGAATACGCCGTTTCCGCCCAGGGGTTCAGCATGCAGGACATCAATCCCATTACCTACAAAATCGCCGATCTGAGGGGACGACTCGAGTCCCTCAGGGGGTATCTTTGACTACGAGGGCAAGAAAGAACGCCTGACCGAGGTCATGCTCGAACTGGAAGACCCCGGTGTGTGGAACGACCAGGAGCGGGCGCAGGTCCTGGGCAAGGAGCGCGCCGCGCTCGAAGCGGTCGTACTCAATATGGAAGAGCTGGTGTCCGGTCTGACCGACGGTGCCGACCTGCTGTCCATGGCGGTCGAAGAGGGCGATGCCGATACCGTTGCCTCGGTGGCGAAAGATGTTGCCGCGTACGACAGGCGGGTCGAGGAGCTCGAATTCCGCCGCATGTTCTCCGGCGAGCTGGACGAAGCGAATGCCTTCCTGGACATCCAGGCCGGTTCGGGCGGCACCGAGGCGCAGGACTGGGCCGAGATGCTGCTGCGCATGTACCTGCGTTGGGGCGAACAGCACGGCTTCAAGACCGAGCTGATGGAGGTCTCGCCCGGCGAGGTGGCGGGTATCAAATCAGCGACGATTCGTTTCGAAGGCGAGTACGCCTTCGGCTGGCTGCGCACCGAGACCGGCGTGCATCGGCTGGTCCGCAAATCACCGTTTGATTCGGGCAACCGTCGCCATACCTCGTTCAGCTCGGTATTCGTGTCGCCGGAGATCGACGATTCGTTCGAGGTCGAGATCAATCCGGCCGACCTGCGAATCGACGTCTACCGGGCCTCCGGCGCTGGTGGTCAGCACGTCAACCGGACCGAGTCGGCAGTGCGTATCACCCATCTGCCGACCGGTACCGTGACCCAGTGCCAGAACGACCGTTCGCAGCACAAGAACAAGGACCAGGCGATGAAACAGCTCAAGGCCAAGCTGTACGAGCTGGAGATGCAGAAGCGCAGCGAGAACCAGCAGGCGGTCGAAGACAGCAAGTCCGACATTGGCTGGGGCAGCCAGATCCGCTCTTACGTCCTGGACCAGTCGCGCATCAAGGACCTGCGCACGGGGGTGGAGACAGGCAACACCCAGGCGGTACTGGACGGGGGTCTCGACCTGTTCATCGAGGCGAGTCTTAAAAGCGGCCTGTAAAGGGCGGCAGACTCATGTGCCAAGCGCGTGGCGCCCGGACCTGGGCGTCACGCTTCATGCGATCTTTGCGGTAAGCGAAACAGATGACAGATCAGCAACAAGACGAAAACAAGCTCATTGCCTTGCGGCGCGAAAAACTGGCGGCGATCCGTGGGGACGGCAATGCCTTTCCCAACCATTTCCGCCGCGACGTCCTCGCCGCGGAACTGCAGGACCGCCTGGGCGACAAGAGCAAGGAGGAACTGGCGGAGCTGTGTCAGCGCGCCCGGGTGGCCGGGCGGGTGATGGCGCAGCGCGGCCCTTTCATTGTCATCCAGGACATGTCGGGGCGGATCCAGCTGTATGTCGACAAGAAAAACCTGCCGGAAAAGCTCGCGGCACAGATCAGGGGCTGGGACATCGGCGACATCGTGGGCGGCGAGGGCCCGGTGCACAAGTCCGGCAAGGGTGATCTCTACGTCTATCTCGATGATGCGACGCTGCTGACCAAATCACTGCGCCCGCTGCCCGAGAAATGGCACGGCCTGGCCGATCAGGAACAGCGCTACCGGCAGCGCTATGTCGACCTGATCGTCAACCAGGAGGCGCGCAACACCTTCGTGCTGCGCTCGCGCATCATTGATTACATCCGGCGTTATTTCGTCGACGCCGGGTTTCTCGAGGTCGAGACCCCAATGATGCACGTGATACCGGGCGGTGCCACGGCGCGACCTTTCGTGACCCATCACAATGCACTCGACATGGCGCTGTACCTGCGTATCGCACCCGAGTTGTACCTCAAGCGCCTGGTGGTCGGCGGCTTCGAGCGGGTGTTCGAAATCAACCGCAACTTCCGCAACGAGGGCCTGTCGACTCGCCATAATCCCGAGTTCACGATGATCGAGTTCTACGAGGCTTATGCCGATTTTCGTGACTGCATGGACCGGACCGAGGCGCTGCTGCGCGGGATCGCGCGCGACCTGCTCGGTCGCACACTGATCGAGTACCAGGGCGTCGAATACGACTTTGGCAAGCCGTTCGCGCGCATGACGGTCAAGGAATCGATTCTCAAATTCAATCCCGATATTGCCGCTGCCGACCTCGACGACCTCGGTACGGCATCGGCACACGCACGGCGCCTGGGCATCGAGGTCAAGCCGAGCTATGGTCTGGGCAAGGTGCAGATCGACATCTTCGACGAGACAGTCGAGCACCGACTGCAGGATCCCACCTTTATCACCGCGTATCCGACCGAGGTCTCGCCGCTGGCGCGCTGCAATGACGAAGACCCGTTCGTCACAGACCGTTTCGAACTGATCATCGGTGGACGTGAGATCGCCAACGGCTTCTCCGAGCTGAACGACCCGGAAGACCAGGCCGAACGCTTCCGTCGCCAGGTCGAGGAAAAGGAGGCGGGTGACGACGAGGCGATGCATTTTGATGCCGACTACGTGCGTGCTCTCGAGCACGGCCTGCCGCCGACCGCGGGTGAAGGTATCGGTATCGATCGCCTGGTGATGCTTTTCACCAATGCCGCGTCGATCCGCGACGTGCTGCTGTTCCCGCACATGCGCCCGGAAGGCTGAGCCGTCAGACAGGTCTTAACCGGAAAGTATTGACACCAGTCAAGAAACTTCGGACTGGAATTTCGCAGTATTCGACTGACTCCCCGTCTGCGTGTGCCGTTCGGCGCGCGCTGCCGTGGAGGCCCTGCCAGAAGCACCGGTTGCACGCGGCTGGCCCACGTCACGGTAAAGTTACCGTGGAATGACCAGTGCATTCCGGGAGGGATTTGATGTCGGATACTGGACCAGGTCTGCTGCGCCGCGCTTTTGCGTCCGTAAAGCGCCGCTCGCCACTGGTGCTGCTGATGATCGGGATCGGCGGTGGCATCATGTTTTGGGGCGGCTTCAATACCGCGATGGAGCTGTCCAACGAGATGAGCTTCTGTATCTCCTGCCACGAGATGCGTGACACGGTGTACAAGGAGTACCGCGAGTCGGTGCATTTCCGCAATCCCTCCGGCGTCCAGGCCACCTGTGCAGACTGTCATGTGCCGCGCGTCTGGGTGCACAAGGTGATCCGCAAGATTCAGGCCACCAGTGAGCTCTACCACAAGGCGATGGGTACGGTGGATACACCGGAGAAGTTCGAGGCCAAGCGCTGGGAGCTGGCCAACCGGGTGTGGGCCAAGATGAAGGAGACGGATTCACGCGAGTGTCGCAACTGCCACGATTTCAATGCGATGGATCTGAGCGAACAGGACCGTTCGGGGCGCAAGAAGCACGCCGAGGCACCGGTGCAGGGCAAGACCTGTATCGACTGCCACAAGGGAATTGCACATTCCTATCCCAAGGCCCCGGATACGGAGGCCGCAAAGGAGGCGGAATCGCAATGAAGAATGTCGAATACCTGACAGGTGTGCTGTGTGGTCTGATGGTCTTCTGTGCCGCCGCATTGGCAGCCGATGAGCCGGAACTCAACCGTGCTGCGCTGGCCGGCGAGGTGGCCAGTGTGGAGCGGCTGCTCGAAGCGGGCGCCGACGTGAACGGACGTAACGAGATTGGCATGACAGCGTTGATGTATGCCGCCGAGGCAGGTAGAGATCAGGTGGTCGACCTGTTGTTGGCGCGCGGTGCCTTCGTCGACGCACAGACGACTTCCGGATGTACGGCGCTGACCTTCGCCGCAGAAGGCAACCAGGCGTCCGTGGTGCAGAAACTTATCGACCACAGGGCGGATACGGCGATCAGGACGCGAGCTGGTGAAGACGCGCTGATCATGGGGGCACGTGCCGGTGCGGCTGATGCCGTGGACCGTCTGCTTGGTGCCGGGGCTCAGGTTGGTCTGGCAGACCGCCACGGACGCACCGCATTGATGGCCGCGGCAGCTGCCGGCCAGACCGGGATCGTGGAAAGCCTGCTGGCCGCCGGCAGCAAGCCGGGTGCGCTCGACCACAACGGCTCGTCGGCGCTGATGTTTGCTGCCGAACATGGACACGTGGAGGTCATCGCTGCGCTTGTCCGTGCCGGTGCCGGCCTGGAGCAGCATGACCTCGAAGGGGCGACGGCATTGTTGTGGGCTGCCGAAACCGGTCAAACGGCGGCGGTGCAGGCGCTGATCGAGGCCGGCAGCGCAGTGGACGCGCACAACAACGAGGGCTGGACGGCCCTGTTCGAGGCCGCACACGGCGGGCACCTCGCCGTTGTTGAACACCTGCTGGCGGCCGGTGCCGATCCGCATGTGGAGGATACGGCGGGAATGACCGCTGCCGACTACGCACAACGACGTGGTCACCTTCCCATCGTCAACGCCATACTGAACGCGCCGGCCCGGGCACACTGATCGAAATCACGGTCCGGCCGTTGCGTCCGGCAGCGACCCCGGCAACCGGGTTGTCGCGTCGGACCACCACGATATGCTTTGATGCGGATCATTGAAGCGGTCATCCGATCGTCAATTCGTTCGTGCATTGTTACCTGGGTCAACCGCGTGATGCCGAATGCATGTTAGAAATCCCGTTCTCCCTCAAACAATTTGAAACACGAAAGGAAGCCAAAAGCAGTGAATGCCAATTCGGGTGCACATAAATGGGTGTACGCCTTCTCGGAAGGTGACGGCCACGACAAGAAACTCCTCGGCGGCAAGGGCGCCAACCTGTGCGAGATGACACAGATCGGCCTCAATGTGCCGCCCGGATTCGTGATTACCACCGAGGCCTGCCTGCACTATCTCGAATCAGGTGGAAAGGATGTGCCGGACGACATGATGAGCCAGGTGCGCGAACACATGGCGCGCGTGGAACAGGCGACCGGCAAAGGTTTTGGTGACCCCGACAATCCGTTGCTGGTATCGGTGCGCAGCGGGTCGGCGCTGTCGATGCCGGGGATGATGGACACGATTCTGAACCTCGGTCTCAATGCCAGCACCTTGCAGGGTGAGATCCGCCAGACCGGTGATGCGCGTTTCGGCTATGACGCATTCCGTCGATTCATACAGTTGTTCGGCAAGGTCGCGATGGGCGTCCCGGACGATCTGTTCGACGCCGAGTTCGAGGCGGTCAAGCAGGCTGCCAACGTCAGCGAGGACGTCGGTCTGTCGGCGGACAATCTCAAGCAGATCAGCGAACGTTTCCTGCGTGTGTTCCAGGAGCACACCGGCCGGCCGTTCCCGGAGGACCCCTACGAGCAACTGGAGATCGCGATCAAGGCGGTGTTTCGTTCGTGGTCGGGCAAGCGTGCAGTCGATTACCGGCGCGAGTTCAAGATCACGCCGGACATGGCAAATGGCACCGCGGTCAACATCTGCACCATGGTGTTCGGCAACCGCGGCAATGATTCTGCGACCGGCGTCGCCTTCACCCGAAACCCCGGCACCGGGGAAGACAAGCTGTACGGCGAGTACCTGGTCAATGCCCAGGGCGAGG
>ERZ795048.2318-NODE-2318-length-15465-cov-6.117521_pt1 | contig 15465 bp, 13 predicted proteins | sample MGYA00375132_ERZ795048 | MGnify/ENA primary metagenome ERZ795048 (study PRJEB30177, sample SAMN05720225) | activated sludge metagenome | isolation source: Anaerobic digester | place: Hong Kong | collected 2014-12-17 ...
GGATTCGCCGGCGGTACCGGATGGGTCGGGGGTGAGCGGGGACCGCCGGGGGCGAAGGGATCCGGCTTGGAAGACGGCAGGCCATGGGATACGATGCGGGCATGAAGCTGCGGAAAATCGTGTCAGGCGGGCAGACGGGGGCGGATCAGGGGGCGCTGGCGGCCTGCGTGCAGAGGAAATTTCCTTACGGCGGCTGGGTGCCCAAAGGGCGGCGGTCGGAGAAGGGGCGGGTGCCGGCGACGTACCGCCTGCGCCAGCATTGGAGCCGGCATTATCCGCCGCGGACGGAGAAAAACGTTGTGGAGTCGGATGGCACCGTGGTGTTCACCTTCGGCCCGCCGGACGGCGGATCGCGGCTGACGATTGATTTCGCCCGGCAGCATCGGAAGCCGTGGCTGGCGGTGGATTTGACGAGGGAGGGCGCCGCGGCGGCGGCGAAGGTGGTTCGCTGGGTGAAGCGCCGGCTGCCGGACCGCGCGGTGCTGAACGTGGCCGGATCGCGGCGCAGCAAGGCCCCTGGCATCCATATGGCCGTCAAGCGCGTCATCCGCGAGGTGCTCGACCGGCTGGCGGACGGGGATTTTCCGCGGGGTTCTTCGGGCCGCCGATCCCGTCCGAAGCCGCATGCGGCATCCGGGAGGCGCCCGTGAATCCCGCCGCCGTCGAAAGCGGCCTTCGCCCCTGGCAGCAGCGGCTGCACGAAGTGATTTTCCTGACCCGGACCCGGGCGGGGCGGAACTTCGATCTGGTTCTTCTGGCGGCCATTCTGGCGAGCGTGGGCGTGGTCATGCTTGAAAGCATGGAGCCCTTCCGCCGGGCCCACGGGCCGGGCCTCCAGGCGCTGGAATGGTTTTTCACGCTGCTGTTCACCGGGGAATACATCCTGCGCATGGCCTGCGTGCGGCGGCCTTCCCGCTATGCCCGGAGTTTTTTCGGCCTCGTGGACTTTCTGGCCGTGGTGCCGACCTATCTGGGCCTGGTGGCGTTTTCCTCGCACTATTTCCTGGTGGTGCGGGTGCTGCGCCTGCTGAGGGTCTTCCGCATTCTGAAACTGGGACGCTACGTGCAGGCCGGCGACACCATCTGGCGGGCGCTGGCGGCTTCCCGGCAGAAAATCACCGTTTTCCTGATGGCCGTGGGGGCGCTGGTGGTCATGATCGGAACCCTGATGTACCTCATCGAAGGAGCCGGGAACGGATTCACCAGCATTCCCGTCAGCATCTACTGGGCCGTGGTCACCCTGACCACGGTGGGGTATGGCGACATCGCTCCCCAGACGGTGGCCGGACAGACCCTGGCCTCGCTGGTCATGGTTCTGGGCTACAGCATCATCGCCGTGCCCACCGGCATCGTGACCGTGGAATTCGGGCGGGTCGGGGAGAATTCCGCCGGCCGCCGGACCTGCCCGGCCTGCGGTCGGACGGGGCACGATCGGGACGCCGCCTTCTGCAAGGTTTGCGGTGCCCGGCTGCCCTGACCGGCGAGGTCGCGGCCGGCCGGACGCAACCGCCGGATGCGGGATTGACAATCCGGACGGCATGGAGTCCAATTCAGCATAACCGAGTACACACGAGGAGGTTTTCATGGCAGGCAAGGACAAAGTCAATATTCTTGGAATCGTGGCATGGGGATTGGCGGGGGTGCTGGCGGTCGCCGCCGTTGTCCTGGGTCTGTGGGGCGGACAGCAGTCCGGCCAGGCCGCGGCCCTGCGCGCCGCCGTGGTGCAGGTGGCGGGCACGGCCGGGATCCAGGATGTCGCCGTGGCGGCCCCGGCCCCGGAACCCGCGCCGGCGGTCGAAGGCGAGGCCCCGGCGGAGGGTGAAGCCCCGGCCGAGCCCTCGGTTCAGGAATTGACGGCTGATTTGCTGAAAACGCCCGAGGTGCTGGCCGGCGTGGTGGAGCGGACGACGGCGGCCATCCAGGCGACGCAGCAGGATTTGGCCAGTACCCGCGACAGTCTGAATGCCGCCGAGACACAGGCGTCCTCGGCCCGGAACGAAGTGGCCACGCTCTCCCAGCAGGTCACTGAGCAGACGGCGCAGGCGGACTCGCTGTCCAAGGAACTGGCGGCGTCGGGCGAAGCCCTCGCCAAGGCCCAGGCTGATCTGGCCCAGGCCACCGAAGAGGCCCAGGCGGCGGCCGAAGCCGCCGGCAAACAGAAGGCGCGCCTGGAGAAGACCCTTGACCGCCTGAAGGAGGAAAAAGCCGAGGCCGTCGCCCGGCTGGAGGCGGAAATCGAAGCCCTGAAGGCGCCCCCGCCGGAAGAGATGGATGAATCCGGGACGGAAGACGGAGAGTCGGCCGGCGAAGAGTTGCCGGCAGAGGAACTTGCAGCGCCCGAGCCCGTGGCGGAGGAAGGCCGTGTCATCGGCACCTCGGAAATGTTTTCTTTCATCCGCTACGGCGAAGACCAGTCGCTGTTTTTCCGCCTGTGGGACGATCAGACCCTGACCTATGAAGACGTTCCCCCGGAGATGGCGGCCCGCCTGACGGGGTCGGCGGACAACCTGGACGTGACCTATCGCTTTCGAGTCCAGGGCGAATTCAAGAGCGTCCCGCCCGACAGCGTCGTAATCCGCAAGTACTGGAAGTGGCATCGCCGCCACAAGGCCCGCGGCGACGTGCGCTACGACGAACCGGAAGCCCCTGCGGCGGAGCCGGCGGATGCGTCGGACGTCACCGGGACGGAGCCCGCGGAAGAGACGGAAGACTAACCCGTTCCGGCACTCGACCGTTGCCATGGCCCGGCTTTACACGCCGGGCCATTTGCGTATTCCCTGACAGGAACGCGCCATGCCGGCAAGGGCAGGGGCCTTTCCGGGGGCGTGCGAAACCGTGCATGGCCGTTCTCCCGGACTGGCGGGAAAAATCAGGGGAAAAATCACGGGGGAGGGCTTGCCAAAGACGGCGGGCTGGTGTACAACCACAACCTGTCGCGTACCTGTAGCTCAATTGGATAGAGCATCTGACTACGGATCAGAAGGTTCGGGGTTCGACTCCCTGCAGGTACGCCATTTTTGTGTCCGGGTCGATCGATCCTTGCGGCACGGGGTCGAATTCGACCGCCGAAGGCGGTGGGCAATCTGATCTCAGAGAAGAAGTCCTGCGGCCAGCCACAGCGTCAGGGCGGAGGTGGCGAGGACTTTGAGGATCAGAACGGACATGGCGGCGAGGACGGCGCCGGTGGCGATATGGGCGGCGTGGGCGGTGTGACGGAGGCGGCGGTTTTCGGCCCAGTAGACGAGGGTGAAACTGCCGATCATCATGCCGACGAGACTGCCGAGAATCGGAACGACCATGCCGCCGAGGATGGCGCCGAGAATCGTTCCCAGCAGCGCCAGCCAGCCGGCGGCTCGCGAGCCGCCGCGGCGCCGCACGCCCCAACTGGCGGCGAACCATTCGATGATGTCCACGGCGGCGCAGACGGCGGTCATGCCAATCAAAACGGGCCAGCCGGGGAACTGGGCGGGGCCGGTCAGGATTGCGGCGAGTCCGGCGGCGGCGAGCACGAGCCAGGTGCCGGAGATGGAGAACACGGCAAGCAGAAGGCCGCCTAGGCAGAGCAGGACGCAGGCGGTCCAGCCGAGGAAAACGCCGCCGGCGCTAAGCCAGGAGAGAAGCAGGTCGGACAAGCCGCTCATTCCTTGACTCCGCCGGCGGTGAGGCCGGAGACGAGGAAGCGCTGGCAGGCGAGGAAAAGGAGGGTGATGGGCAGGCCGGAGAGGACGGCGGTGGCGGCGAAATCGCCCCAGAGATAATTCTGTTCGTAGAGAAAGCTGTTGGCGCCGACGGCGAGGGTCCACTGGTCGGTGCGCTGGAGAACGACGCTGGCGAGGGGGTATTCGCCGAGCAGGCCGATGAAGGCGAGGATGAAGACCACCGCGAAGATGGGCAGGGAGGCGGGCAGCATGATCAGGCGGAAGGTCTGCCAGGGCGTGGCGCCGTCGATGGCGGCGGATTCTTCGAGGGAAATGGGAAGGGAATCGAAGTAGCCCTTGATGATCCAGATGTGGGTGGCGATGCCGCCGAGATAGGCGAGGATCAGGCCGGGATGGCTGTCGAGCCCGAGGGCGGGGATCCAGCGGCCGAGGGTTTCGAGGATGGAATAGATGGCGATGATGGCAAGAACCATCGGGAACATCTGCAGGATGAGCAGGCTGGAGAGCAGGGGCTCGCGGCCCCGGAATTTCATGCGGGCGAAGGCATAGGCGCAGGTGGAGGAGAGGAGGAGGACGAGAAAGGCGCTGACGGCGGCGATCTTGACGGAATTCCACAGCCAGCGCAGCACCGGGGCGGAGGATTCCAGCCAGGTACCGTCGGGCTGGAGGACGGGCAGGCCGAGGACCATGCGCCAGTGCTCGAGGCTGAAGGTGTCGGCGGAGGGCCAGATGGAGCCGGTGGCGAAGTTGCCCTGGCGGAAGGAAATGGTGACCACCATGAACAGCGGCACGGCGACCAGCGCAATGAAGCCGATCAGCACGGCGTGGGCGAGGAGCAGGCGGATGCGGCAGGAGCGGCCTTCGACCATCAGGTGCCTCCTTTGGCGGGGGCGGGGGCGGGGCGGCGGGACAGCCGGAGCTGCTGCCAGGCGAGCAGGGCGACGAGCAGGAACAGCAGGGAGGCGACGGCGGAGGCGAAGCCGAAGCGGGCGGAGGAATCCTTGAAGGCCATGCGGAAGGTGTAGGAAACGAGCAGATCGGTGGTGCCGGCGACGGTGGCGGAGCCGACGATGTCGGGCTTGCCGCCGGTCAGCAGGTAGATCAGGGAGAAGTTGTTGAAGTTGAAGGCGAAGCTGGCGACCAGCAGCGGGAGGGTCGGGGGCAGGATCTGGGGCAGGGTGACTTTCCAGAAGTTGGTCCAGGGGCCGGCGCCGTCAATGGCGGTGGCTTCGTAGAGTTCGTCGGGGACGGCCTGGAGCATGCCGGAGGCGACGATCATCATGTAGGGATAGCCCAGCCAGGTGTTGACGATCAGGATCATGGTCCGGGCGAGGGCGGGATCGGTGAACCAGCGGGGGGCGATGCCGAACAGGGAGGACAGCACGAGGTTGATTTCGCCGTAGCCTTCGTTGAAGAGTCCGCGGAAAACGAGGATGGGGATGAAGGCGGGGATGGCGTAGGGCAGGATGAGGAGGGTGCGGTACACGGCACGTCCTCGGAGGGCTTTCCACTGGAGGAGGCAGGCGAGCGTGACGCCGAGGGCGAAGCTCAGGACGACGGACAGGAGGGCGAAAGCGACGTTCCAGGTGAAGATCTGAAGAAAGGGCCGGCGGATGGCGGGGTCGGTGAACAGCAGTCGGAAATTCCGCGTGCCGATCCACACGCGCCAGCCGGGGCCGACGGGTTCGCCGGTCTGCTCGTCCACGTAGTTGCCGCGGGCGGGATCCGGGACCAGCGTCCGGCCGGTTTCGGCGTTGACTAGCCTTTCGCCGTCTTCCTGCCACAGGGGCAGGCGGAAGCCGAGGGCGCGGAGGCTGACGAGGCGCAGGGGGACGGGTGAACCGGGAAAGGTGAAGCGCGCGGCATTCAGCCAGGGGCGGGCGGCAATGACCTCGCGAATCCCCAGCGGTCCGGCGGCGGGCGGCACGATGTTGAGCGCGAGGGTGACGGGCCGGCCGGCGGCGGCTTCTTCCGGTGTGAAGGGGCGGGAGACCAGCAGGCGGTTTCCAAATTCGTCTTCGGGTCCGCTGACAATGTGCCGGGACGTTTCGCCCGAGCCGAACGCCTCCGGCTGGCGAGGCACGACGGCCACGACCTGAAAGTGGCCGGGCTCGGCGGCCGGGTGGAGGCGGAAGGCGTAGCGGTCGTCGCGCGGGGCATATGGATCCTGTGCAAACCAGTGTCGGACCTGCTCGCGGGAGAGCAGGTGCTCGCCGCTGTAGTTGGTGAAGGCGATATAGACGGTATAGAGCAGGGGCATCAGGACGAAGACGGCAAAAGCGGCGAGGCCGGGCAGGAGATAGCGGGAGGCGCGCGTGCGCCGGGAGGTATATACCCAGGCGACGAATCCGGCGGCGGCAAGGAGGGGAACGGCCAGGAGAAGGGCGCCGGCGGCAGCCATGCGGACGGCCAGGAAGGCGGCACCGGCCAGCAGCAGTCCCCACAGGAGGCGGTTGAGCGCGGTCATCGGTCAGGGCCCCCGGAGAATGCGGTCGCGCGCGTTGTCGAGCGCGTCTTGCGGCGTTGCACGCAGGGAGGTGATGGTGGAGAGGGCGGATTCCATGGCGCTCCAGAAGACGCCCATCCGGGGAATGCCGGGCATCAGAATCCCGGCTTCGATGTTGGCCATGGAGCCGGCGATGAGCGGGTCGGCGGCCTTGGCGCGGTAGGCGTCCATGAGGGCGGGGACGCCCAGCGGCACGTGGCGGTCCATGGCTTCGAGGCCGGACGGCGTGAGCAGGTAGTGTTCGAGGAACTCCTGGGCGAGATCGAGGTTGGGGCTGGCGCGGTTGAAAACGGCTCCGACGACCCCGACAAAGGGGCGGCCGGGATTTCCATCCAGTCCGGGGATAGTCGTCACGCCGAAATCAATGCCGCTCTTGCGGAGGTTTTCCCAGGCAAACGGGCCGGAGATGAACATGGCGAGTTTGCCCTGGTTCATTCGTGATTCGGCGATGGAATAGGAGAGACTGGCGGGAAGGACGCCCGCGCGGATCAGGGAGACCACGGTTTCCATGGCGCGGACGGAGGCCGGGTGGTTGACGCCGACATCGGCGGTGTTCCAGGAGCCGTCGGGATGCCGGCCGAAGACGTAGCCGCCGGCGGAGGCCAGCAGGCCGAACGTGAAATAGGTGTTGTTGTAGTCCCACATGAGGACATGGGCGCCCTGTTCCCGGAAGCGCGGGGCCAGGCGGGCGCAGTCGGCCAGCCGGCGGGGAATCTCGTCTTCGGAGATCAGCGCTTTGTTGTAGATCAGGCCGGTGGACTCCATGGCGAGGGGATAGCCCCAGAGTTGCCCCCGGTGGGTGAAGGCCTCCCAGGCCTTGGGGAAGACGCGAGGCAGCAGGTCCGGATCGGGATCAATGGGCAGCAGCAGGCCGGCATCGGCCCACTCGCCGAGACGGTCGTGGGCCCAGATCATCAGGTCGGGGCCCTTGCCGCTGCGGGCGGCATGGAAAAACTTGTCCGTGGCGCCTTCGGGATGCTCGACGACGACGGGGACCCCCGTGTGGCGTTCGAAAATCCGGCCGATTTCCTCGATGCCGCGGTACCCCTTGTCGCCGTTGATCCAGATGAGAAGACGCGCCAACGGTTCGGCCCGGGCCGGCAGCGCGGCCAGGGCCAGCAGCAGGACGAGCGGATGGCACCACCTTCTCACGGGGCGCAGAATAGCCGGGCCGGCGGAAGGCGGCAATGGAAAAGGGGCCCCGGCACGCCTGGACAGGCGGCGAAAATCGTTATTTGATCATTGACATCTTTTTCTTCTTCGTGCATAGTGTATAATTGCGTCAAAACAAATAAGGATTCCTTTCCCACACTCATGTCCACGATCAAACAGAAGAAGACAGCCGCATCGAAATCCAAATCGGCGGGCAAGCCGTCCCGTGCGGCGAAGACCCGGTCCGCCAAAGCGGCGAAGAAGCCTGCCGGACCATCGAAAAAAACCGCTAAAGCGGCAACCAAAGCCCCTCCGGCCCGGAAGGCCCCGGCAAAGACCCCGGCCAGGCCGGCCCCGAAAGCGGCTCCAAAGGCGGCGGCCAAGGCTCCGGCCAAGGGGAAAGCCGCGGCCCCCGCGTCGAAATCCCGTCCTTCGGGCAAGGCGGCGCCGGCCCCGCTGGCGGCTCCTGTTCCGCTGATTCCTGCCGTCAAGGGGGCGGACTATCTCGAGCAGGTCATCAGCTATGCCCGGGACCACGGCGGCAAGATCCAAACCGATGTGCTGAATGATTTCCTGCCTCAGGAAGTGGCCCAGCCCGAAGCGGTGGAACAACTCATCCAGAAGCTGCACAAGCTCGATATCGAGGTGGTGGCGGAACTGGACGAAGTGGTCGAATCCAAGCCCGCCGGCAAGGCCCGCGAAGGCCGCGCGGAAAGCTCCGTGATCGACGACCCGGTGCGCATGTATCTCAAGCAGATGGGGCAGGTGCCGCTGCTGACGCGCGAACAGGAGGTGGAAATCTCCAAGCGCATCGAAGAGGCGGAAATCCACGCCAAGAGCCTGATTCACCGCTTTGGTTTCGCCCCGCAGTCCTATTTCGAGATGATTGACCGCCTGAACACCTCCCGGGAGCGGTTTGACCGGGTGATCAGCGACAAGCAGGACGGCGACAAACGCGAGGTCGGCCGGGACAAATACTTCGGGGAGATCATTCCCCGGCTGACCAGGAACGTGAACCGGGCGCAGGAACAGGCGCGCAAACGGTTTGGGCTGCTGTATGCGACGAGCCTGTCCAAGGCGGAGCGGGAGCGGCGGCAGAAGGCCTTTGTCCAGGCGCGGGAGAAGCTCGCCGGACTGCTGGACTCGTTCCTGTTCAAGCAGAAGGCGATCGAGGACTTCGCGCTGCAGGCGGATGTGATCTGCCGGGCGTTTGACGCGCTGGAAAAGCGGATCCGTGACGCGGAGAAGTCGCGCCAGGCGGCGAAGCGCGAGCAGGGCAAGGAGCTGCGCAAGGAGCTGCGGCGGCTGGAGGAGGAGCAGTGCCTGCGGCTGGAGGATTTCCGCCGCGAGCACGCGGATCTGCGCGAATGGCTGCGCAAGGGGCTGAAGGCCAAAACCGAAATGGTCGAAGCGAACCTGCGCCTGGTGATTTCCATTGCCAAGAAATACACCAACCGCGGACTTTCGTTCCTGGATCTGATCCAGGAAGGCAACATGGGGCTGATGAAGGCGGTGGAGAAGTTCGAGTACCAGCGCGGCTACAAGTTCAGCACGTATGCCACGTGGTGGATCCGCCAGGCCATCACCCGGTCCATTGCGGACCAGGCCCGCACGATCCGCATCCCCGTGCATATGATCGAGACGATCAACAAGCTGATGCGCATCCAGAAACAGCTGGTGCAGGCGTTCGGGCGCGAGCCGACTCCCGAAGAAATCGCCGAAGACATGAACCTGCCCGTCGAACGCGTGCGGGCGGTTCTCAAAATGTCCCAGCAGCCCATTTCCCTGCAGAGCCCGGTGGGCGACAGCGAAGACACCCATTTCGGGGATTTCATCGAGGACAAGTCCGCGGAGAATCCCAGCGAAATGACCGCCTACAGCCTGTTGAAGGAGCGCCTGCAGGACGTGCTGGGCACGCTGACCGAGCGCGAGCAGGAAGTGCTGACGCTGCGATTCGGCCTGCTGGACGGCTATTCGCGGACGCTGGAGGAGGTCGGCAAGAAGTTCAAGGTGACCCGCGAGCGCATCCGCCAGATCGAGGCCAAGGCGCTGCGCAAGATGCGCCATCCGACCCGGATCCGGAAGCTGGAAGGCTTTCTGGACAACGATTGAGGAAAAAACCGCAGAACAGACACCCACAGGGCAGCGGCCCGACAGGAGGAAGCATGAGCAGTTCCATCAGGCAAATCGTCAAACGCGACGGCACCGTGGTGCCCTACGACCGCGACCGCATCGCCACGGCCATTTTCAAGGCGGCGGCAGCGGTGGGCGGCAGCGACCGGTCGGAAGCGGATCGCGTGGCCCTGCTGGTCGAGCAGCGTCTCGTGGACAACTTCGGAGAAAAATCCACGCCGTCGGTGGAGGAGATCCAGGATCTGGTGGAGGAAGCCCTGATCAAGGAGGGGCATGCCAAGACGGCGCGGGCCTACATCCGCTACCGCCATGACCGGCAGATGGAACGCACCCAGCGCGCCTACAAGTTCGAGGCGACCGATAACATTCCCTACAAGAAAATCTACGAGGTCCTGCGCTGGAACATGGATCACGGCTGCGACACGGTGGACGGCCTGAACGAGATCATCGCGTCCGGGAAGCTGCCCGACCTGATCGCCGCCTCCGAGGAGCGCTATGACAAGGAAGTGAAGGCCGGGGCCGTGAAGTTCATGGAGCGCCTGCCGGATGTGCGGGTGTTCTTCATCGCCGGTCCCAGTTCGTCGAGCAAGACCACCACGACCATCAAGGTCAGTGAAAAACTGGCCGAAGCGGGGATGGAGTTCCTCGCGCTGAATATCGACCACTATTTCTTCGACCTGGAGCATCATCCCCGGGACGAGTTCGGCGATTACGACTACGAGACGCCGCATGCGCTGGACCTGCAGCTGATTGACCGGCACATCGCCGACCTGCTGGCCGGCAAGAGCATCAAGACGCCGCATTACGACTTCAAGACCGGCAAGCGCCAGCTGGACGTGTACGACATGAAGCTGGAGAAGAACCAGATTCTGCTGATCGACTCGCTGCACGGTTTGTACGGCGAAATGACCCAGAGCACGCCGGACGACAAGAAGTTCAAGCTGTACATCGAGACGCTGGGGCAGGTGCGCAACCGCGAGGGGCTGTTCATGCGCTGGGCGGACAACCGCCTGCTGCGCCGGATGATCCGCGACAGCTGGCACCGGAACCTGCAGCCGGAGCAGACGCTGACCCACTGGCACTATGTGCGTCGCAGCGAGCTGCGCAACATCATTCCGTTCATCGGCACCGTGGATTACCTGGTCAACAGCGCCATGCCGTTCGAGCTGCCGATCCTGAAAGCCAGGCTGTTCCAGTACTTCCCGCCGGCGATGGAGAAGTTCAAGAACGACGCCAAGCGGCAGGACGCCTATGTGCGGGCCAAGCGCGTGTACGACACGCTCAAGGACCTGACGCCGGTCGAGGACGACAGCCCGGTGCCGAAGACGTCCCTGCTGCGCGAATTCATCGGCGGCAGCGAATACAAGTACTGAGCCGGCCCGCCGGCGACGGCGGACCACACAACGGCGCGGAAGAAATTCCGCGCCGTTTTTTTCGTGGGCGGGATCAGCCCGCGCGGGCGGCGAGATACGTCTTGAGGGCCTCGGCGGAGTTGGGGAGGGATTCGCAGCGGACGGGGGCGTTTTCGAGGGCGTCCAGCAGGGGGTGGCGGGCGAGGTTCTGGCCGGTGGCTTCTTCGATGGCCTGGGGGAATTTGGCGGGGTGCGCGGTGGCCAGGCAGATCATCGGTTCTTCCAGCTCGTTGAACTGTCCGGCCACGAATACGCCGGCGGCGGTGTGGGGATCCAGCAGGCACCCGTATTGTTCATGGTAGTGGCGGATGGTCGCCAGCGTCCGCCGGGTGTCGGAGGAGCCGGCGACGATCTCCTCGTCCACGCGGCCCTGTTCGTCGCGGGGAATGTCCAGGCGCCCCTCCAGGGCGAACCGGGTCATGAGACGGGCGATGGCCTGTGGGTCCTGGCCAACCTTGTAGTAGAGCCAGCGTTCGAAATTGCTGGCGACCTGGATGTCCATCGAGGGATTGACGGTGGCGACCACCTGTCCCTTGGCATAGACGCCGGTATGGAAGAACCGGGCCAGGATGTCGTTTTCGTTGGTGGCCAGGAACAGGCGGCGGACGGGAAGGCCCATCCGCTTGGCATACCAGCCGGCGAGGATGTCGCCGAAATTGCCCGTGGGGACGGTGAACTGGACCCGGGGGGCGCCGGTGGAGTCCATGACCCGGAAAGCGGCGAAAAAGTAATAGACGATCTGGCTCAGCACCCGGGCCCAGTTGACGGAGTTGACGGTGCCCAGGGCATGGGCGTCCTTGAACGGCAGGTCGTTGAACAGCGTCTTCATCAGGAGCTGGCAGTCGTCAAAGCTGCCTTCCACGGCCAGGTTGAAGACATTGTCGTCGAGCACCGAAGTCATCTGCCGCTCCTGCAGGGGGCTGACGCGGCCTTTGGGGTGCATGACGAAAATCCGGATACGCGGCTGTCCGCGGACGCCGGCGATGGCGGCGGAACCGGTGTCGCCGCTGGTGGCGGCCAGGATGTTCAGGCGGCTGTCCCGTTCCTCCAGGATTTCCTGGAACAGGCGGCCGAGAAACTGCAGGGCGATGTCCTTGAAGGCCAGCGTGGGGCCGTGGAACAGCTCCAGCACGTGCACGGGGCCGGCCGCCCGGACGGGGGCCACGTCGGGATGTGCAAACGTCGAATAGGCACCGGTGATCAGCTCGCGCAGGCGGGATTCGGGGATGTCATCGGCGAACAGGCGGATGATTTCGAAGGCGAGATCGGGGTAGTCGAGGTCTTTCCATTCCTCGAGGCGGTCGGCCACGGAAGGGATGCGGTCGGGAATGAGCAGGCCGCCGTCGCGGGCCAGCCCGGTCATGACGGCATCCTTGAAAGCCAGGGGCGACTGCGCGCCTCGCGTGCTGATGTAGCGGATGGATTTCATAGCCGGGACGTTACCCGCCGGAAGGGCGGGACGCAAGCGATTAGGCGAGCGGGAGGAAACCGGGGGTCCCTTCGCGACGGCCCGCGCGTCAGGGAAGAGCGAAGCCGAAGCCCAGGAACTGCGCGGAGAGGAACAGACAGAACAGGGCGATCATCACCAGGGCTTCGGAACGGATGAACCGCCCATGGGTGGTGACGAACATCTGGAGCAGGACGCCGGCCAGCACCAGCAGGGGCAGGTCGCGGGCGGTGATCATCGGTTCGACCGGCAGAGGCCGCACCAGGCAGAGCAGGCCCGCGACCACCAGGCCCGTGAAAATGTTGGAGGCATAGATTTCGCCGAGGGTGACATCGGCCTGGCGGTGCAGCACGGCGCCCAACGCGATGGCCAGTTCCGGCAGGGAGGTGCCAAAGGCGTAGAAGGTGACGCCGATGAGCAGATCGCTCATGCCCAGCTGCCGGGCCAGGACCGTCCCGTGTTCCACGATCCATCGGGCGCCCAGCACGACCAGGCCGATGCCAACGGCAAAGATCAGCAGATCCAGGACGGGACGGGGCGCCAGAGCGGCGGGAACCGTCTGTCGCTGCCGGCGGGCGTCCTCCACCGTGCCGCGGAAGTAGGGGATGTAGGCGGCGATCAGCAGCAGGCCGTCCAGGCGGCTGAGCCGGCCGTCCATGGAGAGCACCAGCAGGAGCGCCGCGGACAGGATCATCCAGCTGGATTCGCGCTCCCGGAGGCTGGGGCCGACCACGATGGGGCGCCACAGGGCGCACAGGCCGGCCACGAACGTGAGCGTGACGAAATTGGAGCCGACGATGTTGCCCATGGCGGCGGAGGGCTGTCCCCGCAGGGAGGCCAAGATGGAGACGCTGAGTTCGGGCAGCGACGTCATGACCGCCACCAGCAGGACGGTCACCACCAGGGGCGAGACGCGCAGCCAGACCGCGATTTTCGGAATCCGGCGCAGCACCGCGTCGGTGCCGACCCACAGCAGGCCAATGCCGCCGGCAAAATACAGGGTGGCGGCCATCATGCCGGTTCGTCTTCTCCATCGGATTCCTCGGCATGGGCGTCGCCGGTGCCGGGCAGGAGCAGGTTCAGCAGCACGCCGAGCAGCCCGGCCAGTCCGATGCCGCCCAGGCAGAAGCGTCCGCAGGTCACCGTCATGTCGCCGATGCCGGCGGTCAGGATGATGGAGGCAATGACGAGGTTGCGGGAGCGGGACATGTCCACACGGGCCTTGACCAGGGAATTCACGCCGATGGCGGCGATCATGCCGAAGAGCAGCAGCATGATGCCCCCCATGACGGGGCCGGGGATGGTGCGGAGAATCGCGCCGAGCTTGCCGGCAAAGGCCAGCAGGATGGCGGTGACGGCGGCGATGCGCATCAGGCGCGGATCCGTGGCCTTGGTCAGGGCGACGGCGCCGGTGACTTCGGAATAGGTGGTGTTGGGCGGGCCGCCCAGCAGGCCGGCCAGCGACGTGGCCAGGCCGTCGCCCAGCAGGGTGCGGTGCAGGCCGGGCTGCTTCAGGTAGTCCCGGCCGGTGACGGACGAAATGGCCAGGATGTCGCCGACGTGCTCGATGGCGGGGGCCAGGGCCACCGGCAGCATGTAGAGGATGGCGGCCGGGTCGAAGCGGGGCGTGGCGAAAGCGCCGGTTTCCCGGGCCACCATCCAGGGAATCCGCAGCCAGGCCGCCTCCCGGATCGGCGTGAAGTCCACCACGCCCATGAGCAGGGCGAGGATATAGCCGGCGACAATGCCGCACAGGATGGGAATCAGGCTGAAAAACTTCCGGCCGAACATGACGGCGACGACGGCCGTGGCGAGCGAGCAGGCGGCCAGAACCAGCGCACGTCCGTCCGGGGCGCCCGTGGCATCAAAACTGCGGGCCATGCCGACGGCGACCGGTGCCAGCTTGAGGCCGATGACCATGATGACGGGACCCGTGACGATCGGTGGCAGAAACCGGTTCAGCAGTTCGCGGCCGCCCAGGCGGGCCATCAGGCTGAACAGCAGGTACACCAGGCCCGCGCAGAACAGGGCGCCGTGGGTGGCGCCCGGACCGTATTCGGTCATGGCGAACTGGATCGGCGCAATGAAGGCAAAGGAACTCGCCAGAAAGATCGGCACCGAGCCGCCCGTCAGCGCATGGAAAAGCAGGGTGCCGGCACCGGCGGTGAACAGAGCCACCGACGGATCGAGGCCGGTCAGCAGCGGCACCAGGACCAGGGCCCCGAAGGCCACAAACAGCATTTGAACCCCCAGCACCAGTTGCCGGACCGTTGTCGTTGCATTCATCCGCTACCTCCTTGCGGCATCCTCTGGTGCCCGGGGCGGGAGTCGAACCCGCACTCCCTTTCGGGAAACAGATTTTAAGTCTGTTGCGTCTGCCATTTCGCCACCCGGGCCGCGGGGGGCTGCCGGGAAGAAACTATCGCAGATTGCCCGGGGCTTGCCAACGCCGGACGCGGAGCGTTGGCGCAAAAGAAGGGTCCGCCTATTCGAAGAAACTTTCTTCGCCGGCACCGCGTTCATTTTCGAAAATGCAGATCTGCTGGCGCATTTCGATGCAGGCCTGCTTGAAGCGCTCGCAGGCCTCCATGAAGCCGGACTCCGGGTTGTCCGGAGCGGCATCGCGGATCCGCCGGGCCGCCTTGAGGAAGGTTTCGCATTCCCCGGCGAAGTCCAGCAGGTGGCGGTAGAGGCCCTTGGGCAGGCCATGGGCACCTTCCTTGGACATGATGTTGTCCTGCAGATGGGGGATCAGATCCAGCAGGTCGGCATTGTAATGGGAGGCAATCTGCCGGGCGAGGCTGTTCCATTCCAGACCGTAACGGTCCTGATGGCCGGACAGGTCGAGGGTCAGGCGTTCGGCAATATCCAGCAGCGCCAGCAGGTCGCGGTAAATCCGGACCCGGATCCGGGCCTCCGCCTGCTGCTGTTTTTCAGCCTGGGCCTTTTTTTGGCGGACTTCATCCGCCTTGCCGCCCAGCCGGAGCGGGGGCAGTGCCTTGGATGGCTTGCCTTTCACCATGACGGTAGACTGCGGCGGCGGTCCTTTCATGGGCGAAAGACTAGCCGAGAGGACTGGAAAAGACCAGCCTGGATTGCGAATGCCGCCTAGCGGGCCTGCCGGTCAAGGATTTTGATGGCCTCGATGGCGGTGCG
>ERZ795048.2322-NODE-2322-length-15458-cov-6.604687_pt1 | contig 15458 bp, 24 predicted proteins | sample MGYA00375132_ERZ795048 | MGnify/ENA primary metagenome ERZ795048 (study PRJEB30177, sample SAMN05720225) | activated sludge metagenome | isolation source: Anaerobic digester | place: Hong Kong | collected 2014-12-17 ...
ATAAACATTTTTATAAATATTTTTAATATTTTTAAAATTGACACACTTACTGTTGATATGGTTTTTAAATCTAAAGAAGATGTTTTAAAATTTAAAGAATATACTAATATAGTTAATTTTAAAAATCTTGAACTTATATCTAATGTTTCAGAAAATAATAGTGATATATTAGAAGATGAAATACATTCATACTACTATGAATTTTATAATCCATCCATTGTTAGAAAACTAGGAATAGCTAACATATTAGAACTTTTATGGAATGGAAATATTGAAGGAATGTGTTTGTTAGATAAATACAGTGTTGTTTTAATAAAAAATAAATATAAATATCTACATTTAAACAAACTAGGAAAGGAAGAATAATATGATACATAATGTAGAAAAAATTGATCCAACTCAATCTGGTGAGAACTTAGATTCTAACAATCCACCTAAGGATAACACATTAAGTGAAAAAAGTAACATACTGTCACCTTGTCCGTTTTGTGGAGGAGAAGCAGAGTTTATAGAAATAATTGAAAGAGTTGACCGAGGTTTCATGTCTCTAGACTATTATTATTTTGTTAAGTGTAAAGTTTGTGGAGCACGTGGAACCCGAATATACAAAAAACCACTCTGTGATTTTACAAAACATACTGTTGCTGATTTTAGAGAAAACCCAGCGTTAAGAGCAAGAGTAGAAGATGAGTATGAGGTTTTTGTTGAGTCTTTAAAGAACCAAGCTGTTGAAGCTTGGGAAAAAAGAACTGATCCGCCACGAAAATATCTCTAGTGTAGAATTTCTGATATTGAATGAAGAAATATAAATATTTAAGTTTAAATAGATTAGGAAAGGAAGAATAATAAACTAATGTCAAAGAAAAATATGATTATAGAATGTTCTGAATGTAAAGGTACTGGTTTGTATGTTGGACTGGCAGAAAGAAACGGAGCTGCTGTTGTTTGTTATAGGTGTCAAGGTAAAGGGTATATTGATTTTGAATACAATGAATTTTTTGGTCGCAAAAAGAGAGATGATGTAATACGAGTTTACGAGACTGGATACGGTTATGTTATTTCAGCAACTGATGCTACTTTAGAAAAACATGGTGTAGATATAAAATTTTCTAAAGCTGGATGTACGTATGAAGACTGGTTGAGTGGTAGTGGAGATCCTTCTAATCCAATTAAAGAACTTTACTGTCCTTTTATATGGAACAATACTGGAATGGGTAATGAACCTCTTAAACGGTGTAAAGAAGGGTATGAGTATGGACGTAGAATTAGTAACTGTAAGTTTTTTAATCAAAAGGAAGAGTGTTGGAAAGAATACTTGAATAAGGAGAAATACGAATGATCTATATAACTGGTGATACTCATGGAGACATGAGACGTTTCTCAACAGATTGTTTTCCAGAATCACACTACATGACTAAAAATGATTATGTAGTTATTCTTGGTGATTTTGGTTTGATTTGGAGTCAAAAAGAAACTAAAGAAGAAAGATACTGGTTAAACTGGTTAGACAGTAAACCATTTACAACTCTGTTTGTAGATGGCAATCATGAGAACTTTAACAGACTAAATAAATTTCCTATGAGTGATATGTTTGGTAGTAGAGTGGGCAAAATATCTAACTCTATCTTTCATCTTTTTCGTGGAGAAGTATACAATATAGATAACCAAAAAATCTTTACTTTTGGTGGGGGACTTAGTGTTGATAAAATGTACAGAGTTCCTGAAATTTCTTGGTGGAAAGAAGAGTATCCATCACAAGATGAAATGGATAATGCTTTACATAATCTTGAACAGAATAGCTGGGAAGTAGATTATATATTTACTCATACTGGTCCTAAAAGTGTATTTGAGTTATTAATGGTTAATCCTAATTTTAAAAGTATAATTCCTCCTCAGAATCAGTATAAATTTAATGATGCTGTCAGTGAGTTTCTTGACCACATATATACAAATATTAAGTTTAAGAGATGGTATTGTGGGCATTATCATATTAACTTAAATGTTTGCCATGACTTTACAATTCTTTATGAAAAAATAATTAAATTATAATATTCAAAAATTAACTGTTTACAAAGCAAAGATTCTGTGGTATAATAGTCTTGTCGGAAACAGTAAAACATTTTTTAGGAGGAAGATAAAATGGGAAAAACTTTTGATGAGATTGTTAAGATTATAAACGAAGCTAATCTTACAGTTGAAGATGTTTATAAACTTAACGCTGCTGTTATTAAGAAGGGTAAAAATCTTGCACAGAATATTCGTTCAGAGTTGAAGATTGGAGACAGCGTTAAACTTAACTCTGTTGCTCGAGGAAAAACTGCAGATAAGTATAGAAATGCTGTTGGTGTTATAACAAAGATTATGCGGAAAAATGTTGTTGTTGACTTTTATGGAAACAATATTACATGTCCTCCAAGTCTTTTAACTAAAAAATGAAGGTGATTGTCGCTATGTCTATGCGTAAAAAATCAAAAGCAGTTAGTTGGAAAAGGGATGGTAGACGTGGACGAAAGTTGGCTAAAAAGTTGGCCAACAGGTATGAGAGAAATGAAGCTAAGAAGGAGATAAACAATGAATAATTCTTATACAAATTATGATTTAAAAGAAGAGATTAAGAATACAGCTGTAGATATATCTATCAGTGTTTGGACATTTTTTATTTTTTCTTTTTTATTCATATTTACTGTAATTAATTACGGAAAAATAGATATAATTCGGATTTTGATTCCATTAATACTTTATCCTGCAATTTGTATTAAGATGGGGTATGATATAATTTTAAATTTATCAAAAATGAATATAATTTCAATAAAGATTGCTCTTTATGAAAGTGATTTTAAATTAATAAATTCAGATAATATGTTTTTTAAGGAGAAAAACATTGAAAATAATTAGAATTAGAGACAAAAACAAGGAGTGTCTTTATTCGAAAAATTACAACTGGGAGTTTGATACAACGTCCGGTTTTTTTATGCGTTATGGTACGCGTAAAGATGATGATCCGGATTACAGCCCTGTTGGTCCAGAAATTGCTGACATTGAAGTCAGTACTATTTGTTCAGGGCCTTTTGGTACACCTTGTTCTTGGTGTTATAAGAGTAACACTAGTAACGGAGAGAACATGACTCTAGAAACATTTGTAAAAGTATTTAACAATATTAACCCTTACAGTAATCTTACACAGATAGCTTTTGGTATAGGAGACATAGATTCTAATCCAGATCTTATTCCTATGTTTGAACATTGTAGACTAAATAATGTTGTACCTAATCTTACAGTTAACGGTGCAAGACTATATAACAGATACAAAGATGGTAAAACATATTATGAAAAAATAGTAGAACTTTGTGGTGCCGTAGCAGTAAGTCACTACGGCGATGATATATGTTTCAATGCTGTAAAACAGTTTACTGATCTTGGTATGACTCAAGTTAACATTCACAAGATACTAGCGGAAGACACACTCGACGACTGCCTTGACCTTCTACAGAAGAGCCAAGTAGATAGAAGACTAGAGAAACTTAACGCGGTTGTCTTTCTTCTTCTCAAGCCAAAAGGAAGTCGAAACAATTTAACTTCGCTCAGAGACGTGAAGAAGTATAAAGAGTTGATTGAGTTTGCCGTCAGTAACAACATTAACATAGGGTTTGACTCTTGCGGAGCTAACAAGTTTCTAGAAGCTGTGAAAGGCATGAAAAACTACGACACGTACAAGATGCTGGCAGAGCCTTGCGAGAGTGCGGCGTTTTCAGTATACGTTAACGTTGACGGAAGAGCTTTTCCCTGCTCGTTCGGCGAGGGTACTCCTGGTTGGGAGGAAGGTATAGACGTAGTAAACTGTAGAGACTTTATTAGAGATGTTTGGGAGGGAGAAAAGTTTAGGGATTTTAGACATAGAGCTCAGCAGAACAAACGAAGCTGTGTTTTTTATAATATTTGAGGAGGGACAAAAATGGTAAGAACAGTTGATTACGTTCGTATAATTAGAGAGTTAGTTAAAGTTATTGAAGAGTGGGTTGAACCGGGAGACTGCGGTTGTGATACTTTTGAGTGTATGGGAACGTGTTTACCTGCAAAGTCACGTGACGTTGTTCGTGAAGCTTTGAACATAATTAACGATACTGACGGGGAGGTTTAACAGTGCAAAACTTGACAGGTAATAAAAAACTGAAGTTTGTTGGTATATGTACGGAGTGTGCGGGGACACTGACTGGTAGTGTTAGTCTGACTAGGGACGGTATATACCTGATTAAGGTTGACCCACACAACTGCCAAGATACTTTAAACAACGCTAAGAGTAAGTGATAGTAATGAAGATAAGAAACGGGTTTGTTAGTAACAGTAGCAGTAGTTCTTTTATTATAGCTTTAGACAAAAATGTTATTCTACCTCAAGAAGTTGAAAAAGTAGTTAAAATACTTCCGTTTGAAATTGATGTTTATAGTTCTTTAGAAGAATTAATAGATGATTATTATGAAAAAACTTATAAACCAAAATTGAATCAAAATAAGTGTAAGAAAGAAGACTTATTTTTTATAATTGCAAATGTACCATACGGTGAAGATGATCCAAGTTATGACTTGGATCGAATGGTAAAAGAAAATAAAATAGTAGAATACTATGTTGATTAACTTAAGGAGTGATAGTAATGAAGATAAGAAACGGGTTTGTTAGTAACAGTAGCAGCAGTTCTTTTATTATAGCTTTAGACAAAAATGTTATTCTACCTCAAGAAGTTGAAAAAGTAGTTAAAATACTTCCGTTTGAAATTGATGTTTATAGTTCTTTAGAAGAATTAATAGATGATTATTATGAAAAAACTTATAAACCAAAATTGAATCAAAATAAGTGTAAGAAAGAAGACTTATTTTTTATAATTGCAAATGTACCATACGGTGAAGATGATCCAAGTTATGACTTGGATCGAATGGTAAAAGAAAATAAAATAGTAGAATACTATGTTGATTAACTTAAGGAGTGATAGTAATGAAGATAAGAAACGGGTTTGTTAGTAACAGTAGTAGTACTAGTTTTATGATATACGGTGTAGAATTAGACAATGATTATTTTGAAGGTAAAGATACTAAATCTGATATAACATTTTTGAAAAACACTAAGAAAATTCTTAGTGATTATCTTCAAGATGAAAAAATCAGTTCATATCTTAAGTCAAAAATTAACAATGCTATTGAAATTATTGATGAGATGTTTGAAGATTTAAATAACAACGATGAAGACTATTATGTAAACTGCAATGATCTTTTAGAATATTTAGTTGATTTTGTAGTAGAAAAAAATGAACTTTCTTTTTATAATGAACCTTATAATTCAATTATTTATCTAGGTAAAAGTATGGGTGAAATAGATGATGATGAAACACTAAGACAATTTAAAGAAAAGGTTAAAAATGCTATTAAAGAAATATTTTATGATCTAAATGATTCTGATTTTTCAGTTATAGAACAATGTTGGTATGATGGTTAAAATTAAAAAAAGGAGAAATGAATAAATGAAAACTAACTTTGTTACAGAAATTAAAATGGAGTTTGACGATGTATCTGGAAAAATAGAATGTGCTGTAAAAAAAGACGGCCTTGAAGTTAAACAATTAAATTTTAATTTAGACAATGTTGCTATAGACAAAGAAAACAGAGTTAGTAAACTGTCTCAAATATTTTATGATCTTGGTTTAGAAATAGCTAAAAGAATAAATATGTATGAAGAGATAGAAGATTTAAACAGAGAGTTGGACAGACCGATTTTAAATATTAACAATCAAAAATATTAAGAAGAAATTGAGGATGAAAGTTAGAAACGGGTTTGTTAGTAACAGTAGTTCATGTAGTTTCATTTTTTCTAGACATCGTCTAACAGATGATTAGTTTTATAGATTTGAAGAAATATATCGTATTGCTGATATTTGGTATGATAATAGTGAACTAATTGAATACAACAGCGATGTGATAGTATTCACTGCTTTTGATGGTACAGATGTAGATAAAATTCTTCTTTATCTACAAAATAATAATATTTCTACAGATAAAAGAACATTTCTGTTGATTAATTAAGTGAAGGAGAATAATAGTGGATAAAAAAAAGAAAATGCATGTCCCACCAGTACCAGAAGTACTGTGGATATTTATAATACTGTTTCTTATTCTAGTTGCTGGAGAAATATTTCAGTTTGGAGTTAGTAGTGTAAAAGTACCTGAAATTTTTTCTGTAAATACCTTCAAAGAACATTATCAAAAGATAGAAGTAGCAGAAGTTAAAATGTACAAGAATCTTATGATTAGAATAAACAGATTTTTACCTGACAGTAAAGCTGAAGTATATGCTCAAGAAATTTGGGATTCATCTGAAATGTATGGTTTTGAAGGTAAACTGTTTGTATGTATAATTATAATGGAATCTGGTGTTAAAGACTATGTAGTGTCCAGCGCTGGTGCAATAGGCCTGTGCCAGATAATGCCATTTCATCTAGATTTGTTAAAAAGTAAAGGGATATTTAACAATCAGCGAGACTTTTATGATGGAGTAAAGAGCATTAGAGGAGCTACGTACTTGTTTGCGTATTACTTAGAATGGGCAGACGGAGACGTGTTAAAAGCACTTGCAGCTTACAATGCAGGTAGAGGAAATTGGAGAGCTGGTTTGGATTATGCAGCTAAAGTTCTTAAAATTTATGAAAAATACTGGTGATTTTATATGAAATTGTTTGTTAAAACATGTTTTGATATGTTTTTGTACTTGTTATTTAGTTTTTCTATAGCTTACTTTATTTTTTCTTTTATAATAGACACTATCTATTATATATTTATTGGTGATAATTTTTTACCACCTGTTATTGATTTAACAAGTTGTGTTTTTCTGATATTACTTTTGTTAAAATATGATAAATAAAGGAGGTAGTAAAGTATGAAGATAAGAAAAGGGTTTGTTAGTAACAGTAGTTCAAGTAGTTTTATACTATGTTTGTCTCCAGATGTAGATTTAAAAAAGGTCAAAGTTAGGTTAGAAAGAACTATAGATATTTCAAAACTTGTTGAAAAAGAATATAGTCTAAGAAATATAAAAGAGTTTAAACAAGATGTAGAAGATGATCTAATTTGTATGTGCGATGATGAGTATGAAAAATGTATTAAAGAATTAGAAAATGGTAATATAATTATAGACGGAGTAGTTGGAACAGAATATGTCGAAGAAGATGCAGATATACTTTTTTCTCTTTTTGGTTATAATATAGAAATTGATGGCGGGGAATTTATAAGTCCTTGCGATGGTTATTAATTTATGAAAAAAACTTTATACATTAATGTTTTTGGAGGGCCCGGCGCAGGAAAAAGTACTTTGACATCTGGGCTTTTTTGGTACTTAAAAACACAACGACACATGACAGAACATAGTTATACTATAGAACTAGTTCGTGAATTTGCTAAAGATTTAGTATGGGCTTCTGAATTTGATACGTTAAAAGATCAAGTATATGTAACTGGTACACAGTATCACAGAATGTATATTTTAAACGGTAAAGTTGACATTGCTATTACAGATAGTCCAATTCTTTTAGGTCTTCTCTATGGTGAGTATCCAACATCGTACAAACCATACTTAGTTGAACTTCACAACACTTTTAACAATTTAAATATATATATAGAAAGAAACATTCCGTTTGAACAAGAAGGTAGAGTACAAGATGAAGTTGAAGCGTTAAAAAAAGATGACATAATAGAAAATATACTTATTGAAAATAATATTAAATATACTAAGTTTAAAGAAGATTTATCAGAAAAAAGTGTGTCTAAACTTAGTAAGTATATAATTGATCAGTATAAAATACATTTATATCGGAGTGTTATGTAGAATGAAAACAGTTATCATAATGGGTAGAGGTGTTGAAGGTTGTGGTGTAACTAAGTTTACACTTGAGCAAATTAGATGGTTGAAAAAAAATAATCATGAGTACAAAGTATACGCGTCTAAAGACAAGTCTTGGACAAGAAAAAAATCTCATGATACTAGCGAAATTAATCAGATTAAATTTGCAAAACCTGAAGAAACCCTTAAAATGATTGAAGACTGTAATAAAGCAGACTTTGTAATTATCAACAGTCTTCCTTCACAGGGACACCCTGAAAAATGTATAGAACAGTTTATTACAGCTTTGAACAGTATTACTGTACCCGTTGTGTTGATTCAACATGATCATTCATCTCTTTCTATTAATAGAAATGCCGGTTTAAATGAGTCTATTCAAAAAGCTTCTCTTATTTTTGCCCACAGCAGAAGTAATGATTTTTCTAAAAAAGTATTACAGTCTATACCAAAAAGTAACAGTGTATTTAGTGGGTTTATAAAAAATAAATCATTTATTAAAGAGGTTCTAAATTTTCAGCCCGGGATGGATTTTGAATCTGTTAAAGAAAAATACTGGAAAGATCTTTCTATTCAAGATAATCGACATCACAAGTGGATTGGAAGAACTACTAGTTGGAAAGGATACAAAGAACTTTTAGAGTTTCATAATGAATATTTAATGCCAAACAACTATTTAACAACGCTTGAAGGTATTGAAAAATCACCAGCATATCTTGGTTTTAAAAAACTCTCAGAATTTCATGGTTTTATAGATCAACCAACAGAAAGTGTGGATCTTACTAATTATTATGGTAGTCATGCATGCGTTTTTGGTCCCTATGTAAATGAAGAAATGTTAGAAAGAATGTCAAGAGTAGCTTTTGGCTATCAACTTTCACTTCTAAAACCACACTTTATTGAAAGATCAGTTGAATATACACACTGTGAGCTAGTGTGTACAGGAACTGTCCCTGTGTTTAAACGAGGGTACGGTGAGTACTGTACACATAGAGAAAGTGGTAAAAAGTTAATTGAGCATGATAACACTGGAACTGTTTGGTTTGATGATGATAACATGTCTGAAACGTTTAAAGTTTTAGATGAACTTTCTAGAAACAAGTCTATGAGAGAAGAATATAGAATAAACGCTTATAATTTTTATAAGTCCCATCAAGATTCACAGTATACATTTGAAGAAATGTTTAAACAGATTAAAGAAAAAGTATAGGTGTACAAATGATTAAAAAAGCTGTTGGGATGTTCATTTTTACTGGATCAGCTACATTTGGTGTTGAAGCCGCAGGTTTTAAAGTTGATAGAATATTTGAGTTGACAGAAGACATGCGAGAAGCAAATGCTCTTCATTTTGTTAAAAATAGACCAGATATTCCTGTGATGATTCCTAGTGAGTGGGAAAATAAAGATATACTTTTAAGTTTAAAAAATAGAGAACAGTATGACTTACTTTACTCAAACACACCGTGTAGCTCTTTGTCTCAGATAAACAGAAACGCGTGTGCAGACGGTAAGAATAATATTCATTTTTATAGAGTTTTTGAAACTGTACGAATTCTTCAACCAAAAACCTTTTTAATAGAAAATGCGCCAACACTAATTACTGTTGGTTATCCTATTTTAAAAGAAATGATTAATCAACTCAGTGATCTTTATAATTTTACAATTATTCGCGATATGGCTAAAAATCATGGGGTTCCTATGATGCGTCAAAGAACTATAGTTATTGGCTGGCATAAAAACGTTTTTGAAAAGAAAATTCCAATTGTTGAAATGAAATACACGAAACCTATCTATATAAATAATGTAATAGAAGATCTAATAAACGTCCCTCTTAACTCAGAAAATAATCATGAAATTATAACAAATGATGAATGGAGTGAATTCGAACAGTACTGTTCTTATGTTAAAGCAAATCAAAGTATCTTAGTTGCTTTAGTTGAAAATTTTGATAAACTTAAAACATCATTCAACCCAGCTATTTTTCGAATTGTTGATTCATTAAAGAAGAAAATTGATAGCTCTCAAAGATATTGGGATAAATCTCCTTTTAGACCAAAGCTAAACAGTTTAGCACCATCAATGACAAGTGTTACAAGAATCATTCATCCAACTTTAGACAGAACTTTGACAGTAAGAGAGTATGCTCGATTAATGGGTTACCCTGACACTTTTAAATTCTACAATGAGTGTAAAACTCCAATCATTCAATGTATAGCACAGGGCGTTCCAAAATCTTTTATGAAATATGCAGCATCAGAAGTTAAAAACGCGCTTGAGGGTAACAGTAATTATCTAACACTACCTGAAAAGACATGTTTAATTTTTCAACATCATACAAAAAAACAAGCTCAGCTGTTTACAAAAGAAGAAATATTTGATAAAATAGATATGTTGGATATACATCCTAACTTAAATTCAGACTTACATGTTATAACGAAATGAGTTGATCTTATGATTGTAAATGTTTCAGGTTGTGATGGAAGTGGTAAAACGACTCTTGTTAATAATCTTTTAACACATTTTTCAAACAACGCTACAACTGCACATTTTAGTAATCCTAAAGATTATGAAGATGGTAAGAATCAATACTATAGTTTTTTAAAACAACACCAAGATAATTCAGAATTTATTCTTTGTGATCGGTTTCATGAAGGAGAGTGGGTTTACGCTCCCATATATCGAAATTATACAGCAGATTATTTAAAAGATCTTGAAGAGCAAATTATTACTAAACATAATTATCTTTTAGTCTTTTTATACGCTGAGTTAAAAGATATTCTGTCCAGAACTGATGTTAGAGGTGAAGATTTTGTAAAAAGAGAGCATTTTCAGTTAGTTCTTGACAATTTTTTAAACAATTTTCTATTGAAACAATCGCTACCGTTTATATATCTAAACACATCAACGTATAGCCCTAGAGAGTGTCTAGAAATGACACTTAAAGCTGTTAAGGATTGTTTTACTATTTTATCAGCATTTAGAAAAGAAGCAGGTAGAAATAATATTTTAGATGATTCAATTATTCCAATTATGTTTTATCCCCGAGGAAATGTACTTGGGGAAGCTATGATTGTAGGTTTAAACCCTTCGCGAAGATTTTTAGATCAGACTAGAAATTCAACAGTTTTTCATGATAGTTATTATTGTGATCTGTTTAAACAAACACTTATCGATGCAAAAATGTATTTGAATTGTTGGTTTACAAACTGTTTTATGTATCCGATTAAAAATAATAATGTAAAAAAACACCACATGAACATGCATCAGAATTTACTGGATATTCAAATCAAAACTCTTAAACCAAAGGTTATCTTTGCGCTTGGAAATATGTCTTATGAGTATCTACAAACTACATACCCAAGTTTAAACGTGTTGAAAAGAGAACACCCAACACATGTTTATCGTTTTCATATTAAAAATAAAGAATACATTAAAAATTATCTAGAAAGTTTTAAGATAGTTTGAAATGAAAAAAAATAAAATAAACAAACTTTATCAAAATTATTCAAGAGAAATTAGAGATTTTCTAACAACTAGAATTAATGATGTAAAGTTGTCAGAATCTCGTCCTGATAAAATTGGCATAAACTGTCCTTACTGTAATGATTTTCGACATCGTCATAAATTAGTTATTAACATTGACTGGGGAAATTTTAAGTGTTTTCGTTGCGGTGAAACGGGTGTACTCACAAAACTCTTAAAAAAATTAAACTTATACAGTAATTTTGTAAATTTAATTTCATCATTTTCAAGTCTTTCTGTATTTAATATAGAAACGATACTTAAAAACAATGTAGTTGAAAATGATATTAGCTTGTTAAGCGAGACAAAAAGTAGTAAAGCTGTTAAAGATTTTATAAAAACAAAAGGTTTAATTTCTGTTAATAAAATTACATGTGCAAAAAATTATGCTTTAGAAAGATCATACAACAACAAAGAAGAAATTGAATCATATCTATGCGATGAAAAATATCTCTATATACCGATAACCATGAATGATCAAGTAGTTGCGTATATGGCTAGGTTGTACTTAGACACAGCAGAATTTCCACGATACATGTTTCATATGATTGATGAAGAAGCCTCTATGATTGGGTTTTTTGACCAAGTAATGGGGAACTTTAGCAGTGATTCACTGTATATAACTGAAGGGTATTTTGACGCTTATGCTATCAACTACTCTTTTGCTAACTACGTTTCAATCTGTAGTTTTGGTTCAAACAAAGTTTCTTCAGTAGTTAGTGAGTTAGTTAAAAACTTTTCTGAGTTTACTAAAATATATTTAACACTAGACAGCCCTAACAAAGATAAAAATATTTATAATCATGTTTTTAAGTTTGGTAATGAGTTAAAACAATACTTTCCTCATCTCTATGTTTCTGTTTTACCAGACTCAGATCCTTCTGAAATACTACATGAAAAAGGTCCTATGTTTTTAAAAGACATGTTAAAAAAATCATCAATCAGTTACATTAAGTATGCTGTAATGAATATAGACAAAAAAAAATAAGTTCACAAAATTGCTTTTTTGTGTTATAATATATAGAGTGGAATGTATAAAAGAAAAGAGGTGTTTTGTTATGTCAACTAGTTGTCTAGACAACACAAAAGAATACATAAAAAAAGCAACAGATATAGATTTAATTTTTATTACAGGAAAAATTGGTTCAGGAAAAGATACAGCAGCAGATTATTTACAAAATAAGTTTAATTTCAAAAAACTTAGATATGGTGATATTATTAAAGAAATATTAACATCTAATGGATGGGATGGAAAAAAAGATATTAAAGGAAGACAATTAATGCTTGATGTTGGTGCGGCTTTTCGTAAATGGGATGAAAACATTTTTGTTAAACAGATGGTGTGTTTAACAATTAATAGTATTGCAAATGAATACAATAATCCAACAAAAATTTCAAGTAAATTTAATAAAAAAAGAATAGTTATTTCTGATGTTAGACTTTTAAATGAAATAGTTTATTATTTAGAATTGCTTGAAAAAGAAGTTAGATCTATTAAATATGTTTCAATTAAAATGTTAGGTTCGAACTACAATAATTGTAGAGAAATTGATGAAGTTATAATTAATGATCCTACAGAAATTTCTTTGGACGGTTATGAAACAGATTACTTTATTTTAAATGACCAGTTTACAAAATTAGAAAGTATATATGAAAATTTAGATCTTATTATAAAAACTGAATTTGGCTATTAGAAATGCATCTATTAAATTATGATTTGTAAAATCTATATACTTACCTGACTCATAACACACTATGTCACAAATAAACAAAGATTTTATTTTAGAAACTGTAGAGCTTTTAGAATCTGCATATTTTAAGTATCTTTTTTTAAGATCATTATTTTTTATAGAATCAACAATGCAACTATCTAAATATTTTTTTTCTTTGAAAGCCTGTATTTGTTTTGGACTAAAATGTTTTTTCTTAAAATAGTTTTGCCATGTTTTTGGATCTGATATAATTGATTTTCTACATATAATGTTAGTTAATCCTTCTAGTAAACCAAAACCACGGCCTAATCTAAAAGTTGAAGAAATTCCTTGACCCGTCATAGGTCTTTGATATTCTAAAATACAAAAACTGTTACTGTAACTTTTTAATAGTTTTGTAATTTCTTCTATATTGTACCATCTTTTGTATGCTGAATTTAATACTTCTACTGTAGGCATTTCAATAATTTCTGTTAAATCATTGTACTGGTTTAAAACACAAATTGCTCCAGAAAGACCTACATCAACACCTATGAAATAATTATACACAACATCACCAACCTTTACAAATTAACTTATAATCAAAAGGAGTTTTTAAGTTGAATGATTTTAAAGATGTATTAACATGTGCAGTTCTTTTTAGATGTAAAAATCAATTTCTAATTTGTCATGTAACGGGTAGTAAGAGTGCAACTCCGTGGAGTCTTCCAAAAGGTTTAAATGAAAAAGATGAAGAGTTGAATGTTTCTGCCGCTCGTGAATTATTTGAAGAAACAGGTATACAAGTTAAGAGTAGTGATTTAATTTATAAGGGAACTTTTCCATATCTAAAAGGAAAAAATTTAGCTCTTTTTGAGTATATTAGTAATGAGCACGTTCATACTCGTGAGTTAAAATGTAAATCTGTTTTTTATCATGACAAATTTAAAAAAGATTTACCAGAAGTTAATAATTATATGTATATAACTCTTGAGGAATGTACCAAATATCTTAATGTTCCTATGTGTAATATATTAAAAAATCTCTATAAAAAAGGATTAATACTTAAAGATGTTAAATGATATCCAGTTTTTTGGAAAGAATAAAATAGTAGCTGTTAAACTAAGTACGTCTAATGAAATAGACAGTTCACTTAGTTCTAATGAACTTGTATACAGATTTAGCAATTTTGAAAGACCTTCAAATCTAGACTCTAATGCTGTAAACATATTTTTAGACAACAATTTTTTTGATTTTTTACCAGAAGACAATATCATTTTTATAGATCATCACTTACATGAAGAAAACAAAGAACCAGAGTTTAACAGTAATGTGTCAATGATGATTGTACACTACAGAGAAATCTTTGAAATAGTTAATAAAATATTAAAATCTTTAAATGACAAGAGTGTGCATGTATACATTCATCAAGATTTAGATGGTATCTGTTCTGGTTTAGTGTTTAAACATATGTACAACTGTATTAAAAATTCTACTGAACCTACAAACTATGAGTATGATCTTAAGTTTACTGAGATACTAGGTCGTTACGGTGATATCGATCCTAATGCTAAAGTTCAGTTAACTACACTCTTTTCTAATGAAAAAGAAATAGATATTTATGATAAAAAAATCAGTGTTTTTTGTAAAAAGATTGGAAGATTTATGAAAGCTACAAGAGGATACTTAAACAATTTTGAAAATTCTTTTGTTATAAATGAAGATATTTATGAAGATTTTAAGATAAAAACAGATAAATATAAAATTAATAACATGTCAGTCAACGAAATATATGATACAATCTGTGAAAGGATAGAGCAGTTAGATGTAGTTAACACGCAGTCGACTGTAATGTTTTTTAACTTAATTGCACAAGATCCAATTTTTAAGACAGTTTTAGAATTGTATGAAAGTGAAGTAGCTGATATAACAAGTAACTATACAAACCCAACAATACCAGCTTTTGAAATGAGTGTTGTCTTTAAAAATGATCCAACAAACACACCGTACAAGTTACTTGTAATTAACACATCACTAGACTGCGGAAGATCTGTTATCTGGAAGTATAGAACCATTGTTAACACAATGTTAAAACAGGGAGCAACAAATTCACCATGGTACTACAAAGTTACAGACTGGAAAAAAGAAAAGAATCTTGTTAAAGAAAATGAAAATATGATATGTTATAATAAAATGTTAAATAAAGTTAGTTTTGATAGCAGTAACAATTCTGGTTACACCATTGCTTCTGAAATATTTAACGGAGGAGGACATTCTCAATCAATCAATGATTCTAGAAGTATTGGTTCAGCTTCTGTTTCTAATGAACAAGAATTTTTGAATTCTTTTAGACTGTTAAATTTTTACTAA
>ERZ795048.2330-NODE-2330-length-15415-cov-6.170898_pt1 | contig 15415 bp, 9 predicted proteins | sample MGYA00375132_ERZ795048 | MGnify/ENA primary metagenome ERZ795048 (study PRJEB30177, sample SAMN05720225) | activated sludge metagenome | isolation source: Anaerobic digester | place: Hong Kong | collected 2014-12-17 ...
ATGTGATTCTATAATTTACTCTACAAATAAAAAATATATGTACAAATAGTAAAGTAGTCGCTATTTCCTTTCTTATTTTAGGAAGAAAATAGTACTTTTGCTTGCAAATTAATATTGAATTACTCCAAAACGAATATGAAAAGATTTTCTCTTCTTCCACTTGGCTTGCTCGTGGTAAGTATAGTACTAGGTGCTTGTAGTGATACGCAAACATACGCTGACTTATTGAATACACAGACGAAAGCAATACGTCATTTTATTGATTCTGTAGGTATCAATGTAATATCGCCTGCCACTTTCGAAAGTGAAATGTGTGATGAGAATGGACGTGTGGTTCCCAGTAAGATTGCAGATATGGATGCAAATAATCAATATGTGCTGTTTTCAAACGGGGTATATATGCAAGTGGTAGATGCTGGTGCTGGAGATTATTTTAAAACCAGAGATAAAGTCATCGTGCGATTTGTAGAGCATAGTATTATTGATAAAGATACCACTGCATTTAATGTATACATGCCTAATACGCAATTTGAAAATTATGTGACATTCTATTCAAAGCCTGATATTTTTACCTATACAATTACTGGTGAAGTAGGTGATGATAATAGAACGGCTACTGGAACCTTTACAGAAGGGATCATGTCTACGTTGTATACTTCTGCAGCAGTGCCTGCTGGTTGGCTGTTTTGTTTAACGTATTTGTATGATAATGCCCATGTGCGTTTGATTGTTCCAGGCGAATTGGGTACATCTTCTGCAAGCAGCAATGTATATCCGTATTTTTATGACTTACGAAAGCTGCAGATTGACTAGATAAATAAAAGGACAATATAAGGCTGCAACTTTCAAAGTTGCAGCCTATTTTTTGTATAATCAATATAGAATAAACCGTCGTGTACAAAGTGTTTGTTCTGAATAAAACCGATAAAATTATGACACTAATTAAATCCATTTCAGGTATCCGTGGCACTATTGGTGGTGCTGTAGGTGAAGGACTAAATCCATTAGATATTGTAAAGTTTACCTCGGCATATGCTACAATGATGCGTAGAGATGCTGCTAATGATAGCAACACGATTGTTGTAGGACGCGATGCACGCTTGTCTGGCCCAATGGTCAAACGCATTGTTATAGGTACGTTGATGGGAATGGGATGGAATGTGGTAGATATAGATTTAGCTTCAACGCCAACAACAGAATTGGCCGTGCAAATGGAGGGAGCTTGTGGTGGAATTATTTTGACTGCATCGCATAACCCAACACAATGGAATGCTTTAAAGCTTTTAGATGCTCATGGAGAGTTTTTAAACGCTGAACAAGGGGCTGAATTATTGAAGATTGCTGATGCTGAAGATTTTGATTACGCTGATGTGCATGCATTGGGAACTTGTCATGAAGATCATAGTTATAATCAGAAACATATTGATCATGTCTTGAATCTTGAGCTTGTCGATGTTGAGGCAATACGAAAGGCAAACTTCCACGTAGCTTTAGATGGTGTCAACTCTGTGGGTGGTATTGTTATTCCTCAACTGTTGGAACAACTTGGGGTAGGCCATGTCGAAAAATTATACTGCGAAGCAACTGGTGATTTTCAGCATAACCCTGAACCATTGGAAAAAAATCTTGGGGCAATCATGAATTTGGTGAAACGTGGAGGCATTGATGTCGCTTTTGTTGTCGATCCAGATGTCGATCGTTTAGCGATGATTTCTGAAGATGGTACTATGTTTGGTGAGGAATATACTTTAGTTAGCGTCGCTGATTATGTACTTCGTCATACTCCAGGAAATACTGTAAGTAATATGAGTTCCACACGTGCACTTAGAGATGTAACAGCACAGTATGGCGGCACATACACAGCTTCTGCTGTAGGTGAAGTGAACGTGGTATCAGCCATGAAATCTACTGGAGCTGTGATAGGAGGTGAGGGCAATGGAGGAGTCATATACCCAGAAAGTCACTATGGGCGCGATGCTTTGGTAGGAATTGCTTTATTTTTGAGTCATCTAGCCCATGAGAAAGTGAAGGTGAGTGAACTACGTAGACGATATCCTGCTTATTATATGGCTAAAAATCGTATTGACTTAACTCCTGATACTGATGTGGATGCAATCCTTGCTAAAATGAAAGAAATCTATGCCGATGAACAAATTAATGATGTGGATGGCGTAAAAATTGATTTTGCAGATTCATGGGTGCATTTACGTAAAAGCAATACAGAACCGATCATACGAGTATATAGTGAAGCTTCTAGTGAGGAAGCTGCTCAATCTATTGCCCAAAAGGTAATGGATGTAATAACAAGTATGACTGTGTAAAATAATCTGCTCGGAATATAAATTAACGACTTTGTTTTAATTTACTCTCATTCTTTGTCTTAGTTGCACGAGTTGTTCTTATATGTTAATTATATTGTTCTTTTTGAACAAAATTAGTTGTATAATTGTTTAATCCTTTCACTTGAGTTATATTTGTAGTGTGATTTTATCGTGCAAATAAATCAGTTTGAGTTTTATACTATACAATACACGAATATCATAATACATGTTTTAACATAACTAATTAATATACGGTATGAGATTATTTCAAAGAAAACGAGTGGTAATGGCTTGTCTTGCTGTTTTGGGTATAGCGGTGACTGGCTGTATTAGTAATGACATTAGTCAACCAGTCGACCCTAATACAGGGGGAGATGTGAAAAATAAATCGGAATATTTCGATTTTTCCACAAGACAAGATGTACAAGTGCATGTAGACTATAAAACGTCTACTTCACCAGTGGATGTGGCTGTGTACACCAGCGATCCTTATAATGAAGTAGGGGAGTTGGACGAGTCAATAAAGCCTATTTTTTCTGCTTTTACAGAAGAGGGGGTCTTTGATGCACAGATCACTGTACCTAGTTATGCGACACGTTTGTATATTTCTGCGGTCTCTGCTGGTTACCCTCTTCTGTTGAATGAATTGACCACTGATGGGCAAATCATATCTGGCTTGCCTATCAAGAATGGACAAGTTAATTGGACAGCTCCTACGGTAGCAGAATTGAATGCTATTCTTCCTCTAGCTAATGCAACTACACGTGCTTTTTTTGAAAATCATCTGAATGTTGGTAACAGTAAACTGACCCTAGATGAGGGCAGATTATATTCTTTATATGACACGTATTACCATACATATAGTACGACAGCATATATGACTATTAACAGCCAAGTAAATGGTTTGTATGCTTATTTGACCGATGATAGTCGTATCACGGGCAATAATACCGTGGGAGATCTTGTCAATCGTTTGAATGCCACACTGTATGATCATGGTCGAAAGAAAGACAACTCTGCCTATTTACGTGGTGCAGATGATGTAAACTTAACTGTAATGAATAAAACCACTGATGGTCAGGATGTAGATCATGCACAGGTTGATTTAGTGTTTTTGGGAGCTGCTGGGTCATATCATAATGCGATGGCATATTATTATTATCCAGCTGGTCAAAGTATGACTGCTGCGCAATTACATGCCTTGCCTAAATTTGTAGTTTTTCCACGTACCACAAAAGGTTTGCCATCTGTAAAATTGACCGCTCGTTTGCAGTTCTTTGGTGCCAATTATGATGAACCTGGTGTCGATTCTTTCCCTCCTGGATATACTATTGGTTGGATGCTTATTCCTAATGTGAATTTTGGTACTGCAGATGAACTTTCTGAAATTAATGGTCAGTTAGCCAATACGTACCAAAGTAAATACATTTATTCCAATACGGAAGCCAACGTCAATGGCAATAGTAGAACGCCTTATAACGGAACGCCTCTTCCTGGATGTATTTCTTTATATGATAGTCGCACACAGACTTATGTGATAGGTTTTGAAGATCAATCTTATAAAGGAGATTGGGGAGACTCAAGCTTTGAAGATATTTTATTCTTTGCAGTATGTAATCCTGCGGATGCATTTACTTCCGAAGCGGTACCATTGAAAGATGAAATTGTTCAACCTATTTGGAAAACGACAACAGAAGAAGGTACGCTTGCTTTTGAAGACTTATGGCCAGAAGAAGGAGACTATGATCTTAATGATATGATTGTTGAGTACAAGTCTACAGTTACATACAATCAATGGAATGAAGTAAAAGAAATTGTGGATGAGTATAAACCTGTTTATGATGGAGCCGTGTATAAGAATGCCTTTGCAGTTATTTACAATGAAGCTATGGGAAATGTAGATAAAACGAATTCTACATATGCTGTTCAAGAAGCTGCAAACAGATTTGTGCTTTGGACAAACAATCAAGATGCCCTTGATAAGAATCAAACGTTTACAATTCGTCGTACATGGGAGGAAGGATCTTATTTGGACAAAGGAAGCAGACAACGTAATGTCAATCCATTTTTGATTATCAATTATACTCCTGGTGATCATAATCGTTCGGAAGTACATCTTCCAATGACTTCTCCATCTCCTTGGGCAAATACATCATTAAACAATACTGCTTCAGATGCTTATTATGTAAATCGTGATGGAGGGTATCCATTTGCTATTGAATTATATGGAGTGACAGATTGGAAAGCCAACAAGGTGGAAAGACGTCGTATTGATGACAGTGCAGCATTCCCGTTGTTTAAATCATGGGCACAAAGTAAAGGTGCTGACAACAAAGATTGGTATAATAAATAGTTTGAAGTTTGAATCCATAACGGATATTTTGTATTGATTATTTTGATATGTCTAATGCAATGAGTACATTGCAGACAATCATATAAGTAGGCTCCTTCTTATCATGAGAAGGGGCCTCTATTTTTCTATGGACGTTTTACTAATTACAGAAGATATGGACAACTTAAATTATGGTATTATAGGTAATTGTACTTCAGCAGCTCTTGTGTCCGAATCAGGAAGTATCGACTGGCTTTGCCTGCCTCGATTCGATTCCCCTACAGTTTTTGCAAAATTGCTAGATTCCTCCAAGGGAGGTGCAATGCGCATTGAAGTTGTGGGGTGTGTTGGCATAAATCAACAATATATCCCCCGTACCAATCTATTGTGTACGACATTTTATTCTCCTGATGGATTACTCGAAGTGGTTGATTTTATGCCCAGATATAAACCTCACGGGACTGATTTTTATTGTCCACCAGATGTGATTAGATATCTTCGAGTGGTAGATGGGAAACCTAGAGTGAAAATATTCTTCGATCCTAAGTTGGAATATGGGAAGTCTGATACAATTATTGAAGACAAAGGACCATTTATCTGTGCATACACGAATAGTCCGTATGATTCGTTTTATTTGTATTCAGATTTACCTCATAGCTCTATTCTGAATCATGAAGAAATGGTCTTAGATGACGATCATTTTCTTCTGATGAGTTATCACCAAAAGCTTTATAAGCAAGATTTGACTCGTACCCAGCTTAAGATGGAAAGAACCAAGGTGTATTGGTTAACTTGGTGCGATGTAACGGTGACCTATCCGCAATACAATGACTTGATACAACGTAGTGCATTGACGTTAAAATTGCTGAGCTATCAAAAAACAGGTGCTGTTATTGCTGCGTTGACCACGTCGCTTCCTGAAACAATTGGTGAAGAGCGTAATTGGGATTATCGCTACTGTTGGATACGAGATGGATCCATGGTGGTGCGTATTCTTACCGAATTGGGGCATAATAATGTAGCTAATCGCTATATGCATTACATTATTAATATGCTGCCCGATAAGGATGAAGCTATGCAAATCATGTATGGCATTTCTGGAGAAAAGACCTTAGAAGAGTTTACTCTCGATCATCTGGAGGGCTACGAAGGATCTAAACCAGTACGCGTGGGGAATGCCGCATATATGCAGAAGCAAAATGATATCTATGGAATCTTGATGGATTCTATTCACTATTATTTTAAGAAATTTAGTACGTCCTTATCGTATAGTGAAGAACTGTGGACGGTAGTGCGACTTGTCGTGCGTATTGTGCGCGATAATTGGCATAGCATGGATAGGGGTATATGGGAGTTGCGTAATGAAAGTAAGCATTTTACTTTCAGTAAGGTACTCTGCTGGGTAGCTGTAGATAGAGCGAGAGGAATTGCTGAATTTTTACATCAACCACATCTTGCAGAAGAGTGGAAAAAGTTGGAAAACGAGATACGTGACGATATAGAAGCTCATGCTTGGAGTGAGAAAAAACAAGCCTATACCCAAGCCTATGGTTGTGAAGAGTTGGATGCTTCTGTATTGCTTATGCTCAAGTATGGGTATGTATGTCCAGGGTCTGAACGGTTCCGTAAAACAGTGTTTGCGATTCAGAAAGAGTTGGAGCATGATGGGTTGATGTATCGTTATCGTAATAAAGATGACTTTGGTACTCCTAAATCTGCATTTACGATCTGTTCTTTTTGGTTGGCTAGTGCACTGTATGATATTGGTGAAGTGGATGCTGCTAAAGAACGTTTTGAGCGTTTGCTTTCTTATAGCAATCACTTGGGACTTTTCAGTGAAGACTTGGATTTTAAAACCAAACGTCAACTGGGTAACTTCCCTCAAGCTTATTCTCATTTGGCTATCATTGAGATGGCTATTGCTATGAGTGAAGGGGAGTCCACACCAGAAACAATCATACGTAAATGTCTTTCTAACGATTAAATACTTCTTGCTTTCTTTTTTCGATTATCCCCATTTGGACAGATAACTAAGCAAGTTTTGAATACCATTTCTTGTCAAGTATATAAGAGCGAGCTGTTATATACGTGACAACCTACCTAGCAAGTATATAAGAGTGCGCTCTTATATACTTGCTAGCTCACTCTTATATACTTCTCGGATAGCTGGCACGTATAAGTCATGTTTTTATGATATATATTCGAATCTCCGCTCTTTAAGAAGGGCTGTTTTGATGTGTAGCTTGCAACTTACCTAGACCCTCTAGAATGTTGGTTGATGATCTACGTTCTATTTAATCAAGGTTTTCTATCCAATGAAGCAGCAATTTACGTACTGCTTTGACCGATTCTATTTTGTAGTTTGCATATGTATTGGTCAAGCCTACTTTGATGGTGATTGCATTATCAGGTAGTCCTTTGAACATGTATTCATCCGTCCAATCATCTCCTATTGCAATAATTTCATCATAGCATGTATCTTTCATGACATACTGAGCAGCAGTACCTTTGTTTATTCCTCCATTTTTAACCTCAATAACCTTGTTACCTTCCATAATTTCAAGGTTGTGGTTTGCGATAAGAGCACTTAAAGCAGCCCGTAGTTCATTGACACGTAGCTCACTTTGATCCAATTCGGCTTTACGATAATGCCAAACAAGGGAGTAATTTTTTTTCTCGATAAAACTACCAGGAGTACGTACTACATATTCTTCCATAACGGGCTGAATATATTTCATCCAGTCATTTGAAACGATGGCAATCATTTGCCAATCTTCCCCAAATGGACGGTACCATACACCATGTTCACAGACTAAATTGACAGGTATATCTTTAAACCATCTCCCTAATGTCTCTTTATCTCGTCCACTTATAATCGTTACGGTGTTGTGCTGGTTTCTTGCCAGTGCTTTGATATATGTTTTTAACTCTTGATCTGGATAGGCATCTTGTGGATTTTTTACGAAGTTTGTAAGCGTACCATCATAATCCAAAAAGATCATTCTTTTATTTGCTGTTTTAAGACGTTTGGTCAATCCATTTCTAACACTTGCATTGATATGTTTGGCATAAAACGCTTGTTGCAAATCTTCTACAGTTTTTAGCTTATCTACAAAGTCCTGAGCCCATTTGAAGACATTGTATTGTTGTATTCGCTGTCGTAGCGTTTGAATATTGTTTATTTGTTTTTCTAAAGGCATAATAAGTGCTTGATGGATAGCATCGGCCATACTCTCTTGATCTAATGGATTGATAATTACAGCTTCGCCCATTTCTTTGGCTACTCCAGCCATTTCGCTGAGTATGACAACACCTGTATTGTCTACACGAGAAGCTACATATTCCTTGGCGACCAAGTTCATCCCATCTCGTACAGGAGTGATTAATCCGACATCACAACTGCAATATAAAGAAACTAGTGATTCGAATGGCAAAGAACGATAGAAATAACGGATTGGTTGATAGTTTAATTTGCCATACTTACCATTTATTTTTCCGACCAATTCATCAACCTCTTTTTTGAGTAATTGATAGTGATCTACTTTTGAACGTGACGGCACTGCCACCATTACCAATGAAGCTTGTCCTTGATGTTCTGGGTATTTTTCTAGAAAACGATCAAAAGCATGTAGTCGCTGAGGAATGCCTTTAGTATAATCTAGACGATCAATGGATAAGATCAATTTTTTTCGATCTCCTCGATTATAATATTTGATAAGTTCTTGTTGAAATGGTGATTGGTCTTCGTCTACGCGTCCCATAATATCTTCTGCTGCTTGTGCAAATTTATTGTAGTCAATTCCCATGGGAAATGTTTCAGAAAGTATTACTCGATCTTCAAGCATGATCTGATTAAATGACACTTCATGTCCAAGTAATCGTCGTACACAACTAAAAAAGTGACGTTGATAATCATAGATGTGGAATCCAATTAAATCAGCTCCTAGCATACCACTAATAAGCTCATTTCTCCATGGCAAAAGGCGAAATACCTCAAAAGAAGGGAAGGGAATATGTAAGAAAAAGCCAACAGTTACATTTGGACGTTTTTCCTTAATCATTTGGGGAACCAATAGTAGTTGATAGTCATGCACCCAAATCATATCATCATCGTCAATGTTGTTCACAGCAACATCGGCAAATTTTTGATTAACAGCAATATATGATTGCCAGTCTTCGCTTTTAAAATCAGCGTGCTGGGTGAAATAATGAAATAGAGGCCAGATTGTTCTATTGCTGAACCCTTCATAAAAGTGATGGATTTCTTCTTCAGACAGATGTATAGGAAGACAATCTTTTTCTCGAAAAAGATTATTTAATTTATGTAATTCTTTTTCTGTATAGTTATCTGATGGTTGTCCCATCCATCCCATCCATTTACCTCCATATTGTTTATATATAGAAGCCATGCCAGTGGCCAATCCTCCAATGCTAGGCTCTAGTTCGTATTCTTCATTATCCGTTTCAAGAATGCTAAAAGGCAACCTATTTGATATAATATGTATTTTCTTTTTCATAATCTTCATTTCCGTAGTTAATTCCTGATACCTACAAATGTACGAAAAACTGTTGAAAAACACAAATGAGGTATAAATAAAATGTGCTGATTTTCAGATTGATTTTACAAATCAATGACTTAGTATAAAATTGTAGAGCATGTTATGATAGTTGTGAGGTGAGTATTTTTACTTTATATTAGGTGGCGATTTGAATAAATAGTTGTACTTTTGTAAAACTTCGAAATGGGGTGCCTTTTGGGCTGAGATTATACCCACTGACCTGATGCAGATAATGCTGCCGTAGGGAGTTGATATAGACGTTCTTACATCATCTCAAGAGAGAATATAAATTCCTCATATCGATTGTCTTTTAGCTATTCTAAAAGGCCAATGCGTAAAAGAACTATCTAATGAATCACAAAAAAATCATTTTTGATATCCATGCTAATGATTACGATGCATGGTTTAAAGACAACGAGAATCTTTTAAAATCTGAAGCTAATCTAGTGGCTGCTGCTTTGCTAGACGATTGCGCGGGAGTTGCTCAACCATTGTGTGATGCTGGTTTCCCAGGACGTACTTTTTCTGTAGGATGCGGCAGTGGCTTGTTTGAATATATTCTCCGTACTTCTTATAATATAGACGTGCATGAAGGCTTAGAACCCTCTGATGGTATGGCTGCAATCGCGAGTAAGCGTGGTATGGAAGTTTCTATAACAACTGCTGAAGAAATGGATTGGCCTATAGACATGTACGATACAATTCTTTTTAATGGAACACCTTCTTACATAACAGATTTGAATGGAGTCGTAAAAAAAGCGTATGGAGCTTTGAAGATGGGTGGAAGAGTCATTCTTGTTGATGTACCAAAAGAAGGCAATTATGGGGCACTGTATAATCTTGCAATGACCTTGGGAACATGGGAACATCCTTTAGTGTCTGATGTGCACCCATCACAACCTTATCCTATTGAATTTGTGAAGGTGGCTAATTGGCGTACGACTGCTGAGAAAATAGCTTGTATAGAAGAGGCTGGTTTTACAAATCTGACATTCAAACAGACATTAACGAAACATCCTCTTTACTCAAACACTGTGGAAGAAGAACCAATATCAGGTTTCGACGCTGGCGATTATGTAGCGATTATTGCAGTGAAAAAATAACCACTTTTGAGCTGTGTCTGTAATGCTTCGGATACAGCTCAAAGCATATTAAGATATCATATAACAATATAGAGACTATGAACGAAACTATTTTAAAAATTGTGGCAGGAATCTCAGGTCAGAAGCCTTTGGTCCATAATATTACCAACTATGTAGTGATGAACAATACGGCTAATGCTTTGCTTGCAATCGGAGCTTCACCAGTGATGGCACATGCGCAGGAAGAAGTTGAAGATATGGTGCATTACGCTGGAGCTCTGGTCATTAATATGGGAACTTTAAGTCCCGAGTGGGTAAAAGCTATGATTATAGCTGGAGAAGCAGCAATTGAAGATGGTACACCTGTTATTTTTGATCCAGTTGGGGTGGGGGCTACACCATACAGAAATCATGTGGCCAAGGAAATCGTTACTCGATGTAAACCCACAATCATTCGTGGAAACTCTTCTGAGATTATGGCTCTTGCAGGACTTCATGTGCAAACAAAAGGAGTCGATGCAGTTTCTAATGCCGATGAAGCAGTACAAGCGGCGCGTCAATTAGCAAAAAATACTGGTGCAGTGGTTGTTATTAGTGGAAAGATAGATTATGTTATTAGCGAATATAAAGCTTATATTGTAGAAGGTGGATCTGACATGATGCCACGTGTTACTGGTATGGGATGTACGGCAACAGCTCTTTTGGGGGCTTGTGCAGCAGTGGTTCGTGAAGAGGAAGATTATGTTGCTGCTGCATTGAGCAGTATGGTTCTGATGAGTGTTGCTGCTGAAATGGCAGAAGAAAAAAGTGGAGGACCAGGGTCATTGCAAATGAATTTCTTAGATGCATTGTATTGCATCAGCCTAGATCCACAATCTATAGTAGATAAAATACAAATACATGAAACCACAATTTGATTTAGGTGTGTACTTAGTAACAGACCAATCTTTGAGTCTGGGACGACGTACGGCTGATATCGTACGAGATGCTGTTGCAGGAGGTGCAACTATTGTTCAACTGCGTGAGAAGAAGGCTAGTACACGTACTTTTTACGAGGAAGCTCTTGAAGTAAAACGGGTGTTGAAAGGAACAGGAGTCCCATTGATTATTAACGATCGTTTGGATATTGCATTGGCTATTGATGCAGAGGGTGTGCATGTTGGTAATAGTGATATGCCTATTTCTATGGTACGTCAATTAGTTGGTGCAAATAAAATTGTAGGACTTTCTATTGAGAGTTTGGATGATGCTAAAAAAGAAGATATACAGTATGCCGATTACTTAGGAGTATCGCCGGTTTTTTCGACGACTACCAAGTTGGATATTGCTGTGCCCTTGGGCTTAGAAGGAACCAAAATCGTGACTCAAATGACTGGTTTACCCACGGTTGGGATTGGAGGAATCAATTTACATAATGCTGCCGAGGTAATTGCCGCTGGGGCATCAGGAGTGGCTGTTGTGTCAGCCATTGTTTCTCAAGATGATGTGGTGGCTGCTACAAGTCAATTAAAACGTGCTGTTGATGAAGCAAAACACTCGCAGATAGATCGAGTGGAAATACAACAAAAAAGTATTTTTTCTTATAACTATAAAGAAAAATATGCCACTGTGTTGACTATAGCTGGGAGTGATTCTGGAGGAGGTGCGGGCATTCAGGCAGATATCAAGAGTATCTCGGCTAATGGGGCTTATGCGGCTAGTGTTATCACTGCACTAACAGCTCAAAATACGCAAGGAGTACAAGATATTTTTCCTATTCCCAGCAATTTTATCCGTGCACAGATTCGTGCAGTGATGGAAGATATTCAAATTGATGCAGTAAAGATTGGTATGCTGCATGATACAGAAACTATCTGTGCTGTGCGTGATATGTTGTTGGATTATCCTGTTAAATATATTGTGTTGGATCCAGTAATGGTTGCAACTAGTGGGCATAAATTACTGGAAGATGATGCAATTGCAACGTTGAAAAAAGAACTTATCCCGATGGCTACTTTGATTACTCCCAATATTCCAGAAGCCGAGATCTTGTTAGGGCGTCCTATCGAATGTCAAGATGAATTGCCATCTGTGGCTCGTGAATTATCTGATGTTTTCGGAGGCGTTTCTGTTTTAGTGAAAGCTGGGCATCTCACTGAACGTACTTTGATAGATGTATTGTATGATGCAAACACTAAGGAAGTTGTCAAGCTGACATCTCAGCGTTTAGATACCCGCAATACTCATGGTACAGGATGTACTTTATCATCAGCTATTGCAGCACAGATTGCACATACGGGTGATGTCACTAAGTCGGTGTGTGTAGCCCAGCAATATATTGCTGAAGCCATTCAAGCAGGGGCTAATTATCATATTGGTGAGGGACATGGGCCTGTCAAGCATTTTTATAAGTGCTGGAATGCATTATTAGAAAAGCATAGCGATAAAACTTTTGCATGTCATCCTTTCTTTCAAGCTATGATAGATGGTTCACTTTCTAGTGAGCGTTTTGCAGCTTTCTTGATTGAAGATAGTCGTTATTTGAAGCGAGTAAATCGGTTACTGAAACATTTGTCGAATCAATTACCAGATATTATAGAAGTGCTTATTGAAGAAAATTCAGTGAGCGAATTAGATATGGAGGCAGTCTATTTTGACCGTCTTGGTATAGATAAGGATGAAACTTGTCGCAACCCAGAAGCACGTCAAACTATAGATGACTATTTGTCTTATCTTGAGAGTTTTATAGATGGAAAAGGTAGTGAGGCGTATAATTCCACTCGTTTTGCAGCTTTCTTTGAATGTTTCCGTTTGTATGCGAGTGTAGGTGAGTATTACCGTAAAGATATTGAGTGTATGAGTGATACTCATCCTTATTATGATTGGTTAAAGGTGTATTATGATACAGTTGATATTACGTCGGCTAAATATGAAAAGGCATTTTTGGATGCCATCATGAAATAGAGAATATAAAACAGTGTGTATATTGTAGGTATATACGATCTATTTTTTTTATTATGAGAACAAAACAAAGAATTCTTCTTTCTGATCAGAACCATAAGATGTATTGGTATCTGACTGTTTTAACATGTGTGGTTGGTTTTAGTTTTCAGGGGTGGCGTACCCTCTTTAATAACTTTGCTGTTGATGAAGTGGGTATCAATGCATTTCAAGTTGGAGCCATTCAGTCACTTCGCGAAGTTCCAGGCTTTTTGTCTTTATTGGTTGTTTATTTGTTGCTTATTTTTAAGGAACATCGCCTAAGTGCTCTTTCTGTTTTTGTCTTAGGGGTTGGTGTGGCTGCGGCTGGTTTTTTAGGAAGTTTTTGGGGATTGGTGTTTACGACTTTTGCCATGTCTGTTGGCATGCACTATTTTGAGACAACACGAAAATCGTTAATTTTGCAATACTTTTCACGCCAACAAGCTCCTTTGGTTTTTGCTCGGTTACTGAGTTGGACTGCTGTTGTCAATATCTGTGTTGGAGGTGTTATTCTGGGCTTGCAATATGTGATGGATATACCAGCTATTTTTTGTGTTATAGGGGCTGTGGCTATTTTAGTGGGTTTAGGAGCATTGTTTGTAAATCCAACTTCTAAGCATATACCCAAGCAAAACAACAAAATGGTGTTCAAGAAAAAGTATTGGCTGTTCTATGTCATTAATTTTCTAAGTGGTGCACGGCGACAAATTTTTGTGGTTTTTGCGGTGTTTATACTTGTTCAGAGACATCATTACAGTGTAGCTTATGTCACTGCATTGTTTATATTAAATAATATCATTAGTTATTTTGTGGCTCCTATTATAGGTCGTATGATTAATAAGTATAGCGAACGTGCTGTACTTTCCATGGAGTACGGATGGATGGTCTTTATATTTTTAGGCTATGCTTTTATAGATAATGCTTGGATAGTAGGAATTTTATATATCATTGACAATATATTTTATCCATGTTCGATGGCTATCAATACTTATTTTCAAAAGATAGGGGAACCAGAAGATATCGCTCCATCTATGGCTGTTGGTTTTACTATTAATCATATTTCGGCAGTTGTCATCCCAGTAATGGGGGGAGCATTATGGTTGCTTGATTATAGAATCCCATTTGTAGTTGGGGCTATGTTAAGTGTCTGTTCGCTGTATTTTGTGCAGAAGATGAAAGTATATCATGTCGAATCGTGATGAGTTGATAAGACAGTGTAAAAAAATAGCATGCATCAGAAATTTGGTGCATGCTATTTTTTGTTCTAAGTTTTTTATTTGGGGCTTATTCGTCAATAAATAAGGACGAATCATCAGTTGTGGTATCTGTAAGCGATTCAGTTTCTGTGCCAACTGCTCGGAGAGTACGCTGTATGGCACGAGTACGTACACCAATGACATCTTCTAGTTGATTGCCTGCAGTGGTCAGAGTTTTTTGAACTTTGGACAAATGCTCTCCAAATTTACTAAATTCTGTTTTGACTTTACTTAGTGTTGCCCATACTTCACTGCTTCTTTTTTGTATAGCCAAAGTGCGGAATCCCAGTTGTAAGCTATTCAAGATAGCCCCCAATGTAGTAGGACCAGTGACTGCAATTTTAAAATCGCGTTGTAGTTGTTCCATTAATTCTGTACGACGCACTACTTCGCTGTAGATGCTTTCAAATGGCAAAAACATGATAGCAAAATCTGTTGTATGTGGAGGAGCTATATACTTATCATGTATATCTTTCGCCATCTTTTTGATGGTTGTTTCGAAGATACGATTAGCTTCTTTTATAGCCACATTGTCTCCTGCTTCCAAAGCTTCTTGCAAATGTTCATATATCTCTTTGGGAAATTTAGCATCAATAGGGAGAAGCAACATGTTATCATTTTGATCTTTGCTTGGTATGCGAATTGCAAATTCTACAAAGTCTTTACTTCCTGGTTTAGTGATGACATTCTTTTCATATTGCTCGGGGTGCATAATTTGTTCAAGCAAAGCTCCGAGTTGTACTTCTCCAAAAGTACCACGAGTTTTTACATTGCTCAATACACGCTTCAATCCACCGACATCTTGTGCTAAGTTTTGCATTTCTCCAAGTCCTTTTTGCACATTTTCAAGTTGGTCACGTACGAGTTTAAAGCTTTCTCCAATTCGATCATTGAGTGTCTTTTG
>ERZ795048.2337-NODE-2337-length-15401-cov-5.585820_pt1 | contig 15401 bp, 15 predicted proteins | sample MGYA00375132_ERZ795048 | MGnify/ENA primary metagenome ERZ795048 (study PRJEB30177, sample SAMN05720225) | activated sludge metagenome | isolation source: Anaerobic digester | place: Hong Kong | collected 2014-12-17 ...
CGAGGTCGAGCTCAAGCTCACGTAAGTTCATTTTTGTACGGTTGTAAGTAAAAATTGGCTGATCGAACTGCAAACGTACATTGTTACTGAACGAGTTGATTGCCGGATTGTTATTGAGCGAATTGCTTTGGAAACCAAAACGGTTAACTAGGCTTAAAGTACCATCGGTTGCTTTAATGGGCTGTACAACGCTAAAAGTACCGCTCGAACCCATATTTTCGTAATTTCGCCACTCCTGAAAATCCTGCGAATACTCACGGGTGTTATTGTAAGTAAAAGGGCTTACATTTAAAAAGAATTTTGATTTCAAACCTGCCCTTTGAGCATTGAGCGATTCGCGGCTTCGTAAAAGGTTAAGTTTCGATTGCACGATCGACGGGCTGTTTTCGTAAGCAATTTCGAGTGTACGTTCGAGTGTGAGCAAATCCTGCGCATTAATGGTCAAGGTATTAAACCCTAGCAGGATAAGCGCAATAAAAAAGTAAGATTTAGTTCTCATGCTATTTGTATTAATTATTTTAACGTTGAAGAGTCCATTTAACTGCATCGGCTACAATTCTGTCGGCTCCGCCTTTGTCGGTAAGTACTACCTCCGAAGTGTCGGACGAGAAATAAAATGAGCCTAACAAATTCCAACCTGTTTCAAAGTTCTTAACTTCGATAGCTATTTCTTCGTTACCATCGTCGTGTTTTATATTATAAATGTAGGAACCTTCGGGTTCTGAATTTCCCCTACCTCGACCTCTGCCAGGACCGAAACGTCGTTGTTCGTTCAAATAAACATAAATATCGTAATATCCTGGTGTAGGTATTTTTTGTTTCCAGACGGCATATTTACTACCATTGCCTGAGCGAATAACCATTGCAGAATGTTCAATTTCGCCAAAATAATCACTATTAGCCATTAAACTCCATGTTGATGGTGCCTGTCCAAAACCTTCGCCAACAAATTCGCTTGGATTGTCTTTTTTCTTACGTTGCTCAACCCATTGTCTTAACGGGTTGTTCATTGAAGGATCAATAATCGAAAACCCCACATCTTTATTATCTACAATAAGCTCATCGGGAGAACGCATTACAACCGGGCTGTCGATAACTTTCTCGTACTCATCAGTAACAACTTTATCAATTTTTTCTGATCGTAAGCCAAAAGTCATCGAACTTGACGGAATATTTTCCGAAAGCAAAGTGTTAAAAGTTAGCGAGCGAGGCATTTCGTTCAGTGCAATCTGAATTTCTTTGGTTTGATTGGCTTCAATTAAAAAAATGCGCTCTTCGGGCTCAGGCATCATAAAGCCACCGCCCATAAAACCACCACCTCCACCGCGTCGGCCTTCACCTAGCATGAACGAAAATTTCACCAAACCATCAACTTCGTTGTAGTTTGTCACCTTGGTTCGAACCAGAAAAACAGCTTGAGACTGATCGATTGTTTCAATCACATCGACACTACCCAAGCCAAAAGCAGGTAATTTATTTATTGTGTACCAATCGGTTAATATATTTTCAATTTGAACACCTTGGTCAGCGTTCAAAGATTTCACCAAATTATCGTATTTAATTTCGACATAGCTATTGTTGTATAAATAATCGAGTATATATTGATTAAAATCAAATCCGCTTACTTGTTTTTCCATCCATGTAAGTAAGTACGAACCTTTTACCTTCAATACATTATTTACAATTTGACGATCGGTTTCTTCCGAAATAATTTGTTTTAAACTACGTTCTTTGAGTTGTAAATTTGCTTGTTCGTTTTCTCCTATGCCTGTAATACGGGCCATAAACATTGCACGCGGGTTGTCGCTCCCCTGCATTAGGTAACTTTCGAATGCATAATTTAATACCGGACAAACATCAGAAGTAATGTAATTAACAAAGTAAAAATAGTTGGGAAAAATATTAAACGGGTTACTGCTGGTTTGCATCGATGAGTTGAAACTCATACTTGCATCTTGCGAAGTAAAAGTTGAGCGCAAAAAGTTGGCAAATACCCGTGCTTGAATTTCCTTTTCGCTTAGTCCCTCTTTGTTTCGTTCGCTATCGCGCCTAATGCGTCGCTCCGACGAAGCAAAATCGGCTTGCGTAACATTGTAACCCCATTCGGGGAAATTAATTATTTGAGGTTGAACATTAGCTAAAGTCGATGTCCAAGAATGAGGTAACGAAACAAACTGTGCGGGTGCTTCAACTAATGTAAATTGCTGATATGGATAAAACAATCCCAATGGGCGTTCGAAATCATCAATAAACTCGAGCAAAAGCGACGAGAGGGTATCGTTAAGTTCCGACACGTATTTTGAATAGTAGTTGTGACCACGAACATGCGCAAGAGTAATTTTTATACCCTCAATATCAATTTGTTTTTCTTCAAATTGGGCAATATTTAAAGACAATTGCGGTAGTGGATCGCGAATTTCGAAACGATATTCAATGCTGTCGGTAGTGGTGCGAATGCCTTGCGAAACAGGGAGCATGCCAGGCTTCGACTTTACAGTAAGGTCGAAATTTGTAAATTGCTGCCTAAATATTGCTGGCCGGCTAGGATCATAAGCTATACCTGGTATCGGATACCAAAGAATTTCTTTATTGAGCAGCACATAATTCTTTGAATAAAAACCATATTGGCGATCGGTACGTAAAGTCATTGCTCGTTCAATACCAAAAAATTCTTCATCGGGATTATCCAAATAAGCAACATTCATGTTAGGAATACCCGAATAATGAATAGTAATTGTAGTTTCGTGTTTTGCAAGCAATGCATTCAATGGGAATACATTGAGCATTAATCCTTTCTGTTCAAATTCTATTTGCTGATTATTTGATTCAACTTTCGTTACCTCGAGATCGGGGTTCAAACTGAATAAAAAAGTATCGATTGCTGATTCATGATTATTATACAATGTAATTGTTGAACGGGCATTCATTTGCTCGGCATATTCAATATAAATTGATGCCTTTTGCATTTGTGGCACAACATTGTCGAAATTCTCAGAAGCATTAGTATAAAACTCTTTACGTTCATTTATTGCAACATTCTTCTGATTAACAACCATATACAAACCAGCTATTGCTGCACTAGTCAATACTAAACTACTTATAGCAATTAGCCACTTCGAAGTTGGTTTGTTGGGCAAGCGATTGAGTTGCCATGTGCTAAACATTATTAAGCCTAAACCAAGCAAAAAGTAAGACAAACGCTGAAATAAAATTGTTTCGGGTGCAGCAAAACCAACAATATCGGAATAAGGCATGGGCATTGCAAAAACCATATAATCGAAAACATAGTTGGCTTTTTCGCCCAAATAAAAAAGAATTAGCGCAATATAGCCCAATAATAAAATAAACGTAACCGGCTGATTCTTAATAATTGTCATTAATTCATACGACAAACCAATAATGAAAATCAATGATGGAATGCTTATTAAAACAAAGTAAAGAACAATGGGTATTAATCTAAATTCAACCTGTTTCGATATGAACAAAAAAATTGAAACTATTACAATAACAATAATATTCAAAACAATAAATACAGTAAGCAAAGCAATAGTTTTTCCGCTTATATATTCAAAATTTGTCATCGGGCGGGTAAACAAAACTTCCGAAGTGTTCAGCTTTTTATCGCGTTTCAGAAAATCGGTAGCCAAAAACACGGCAATAACCGATTGAAAAATATTCAATAAAAACATTGCTGAATATATAAGCGACGAAGGCATGCTCCTGAACATCCAGGTAAAAGGATTGTTGTCGAAAAATGTTGCGCCACTAAACATGCTGATTACAAATACCGAAAGAATGGAAAAGATACGGAAAAACCAACTTCTGAAAAGAATTTTTCTTTCGAACTTCGCAATAGATTGAATATTATATAAGCTATTCATTTTATGTGATTTACAGACTATTTAGTATTGATTCGGTTTTATGTTCCATGTAATAAACATAGGCATGTTCGAGGGTTGGATCGATTGCTGAATGCTGATATCCATTTGCATGTTCGGCTACAACTTCGAGATCCCAACCTCCAATTGAAGGCACTGTAGATATTACATTAAAATTGACATTAATTTCGTCGAATTGCTCGTGAGTGGCATGTATGCGCCATACTTTGCCTTTTGCTTCGTTTATCAGTGATTCGGGCGAGCCATCGAAAACAATACGGCCATTACGAAGCAATACAGCATGGCTGCACGTACTTGAAATATCGCCAACGATGTGTGTACTTAAAATGATTATTACATCGCGGGTACTTATTTTGGTTAGCAAATTCCTAAAACGGATACGTTCATCAGGATCGAGGCCGGTTGTCGGTTCATCAACAATAATAATGCGGGGGTCGCCAATAAGTGCTTGAGCAATCCCTAAACGACGTTTCATACCACCCGACAAATTGTTGGCATACCTTTCGCGAACTTCGAAAAGGCCAACTTCTTCAAGCATTTCGTCAACATTATCGCGCCGTTTACGATTATCTTTTAATCCACCCAAACGTGCTGAATAATCTAAAAACTCCCATGTTTTTAGTTTTGGAAAAGCACTAAAATCTTGAGGTAGATATCCTGTATATGAGCGAATTGATTTTCGGTTTTTACTTAATGGCATACCATTTACATATACCTCGCCTGATGTAGCGTTCATTAATGAAACCAATATACGCATCAAAGTTGATTTTCCGGCACCGTTTGAGCCCAATAGTCCAAACATCCCGTTTTCAATTTCGATATTTACCGAATTTAGGGCCTTGTGCCCATTACTATAAATCTTTGTGAGGTTTTGAATTGATATGTTCACCTTTTTCGTTTTATGTCAATACGCCATTTGATGACATAAGTCAATAAAGGTTTAAAGTTAAGTAACATTAAATAAAAAAAAACCTCCGGATCTGGAAAAATCCGGAGGAATCTGGAAAATCTGAATTGGTTATGGAAATATTCTTTAAAAATTGACAACGGACAATCATTAACCGTTGATCAATTACACTACAAAAAAAAACATAATTCACAAAAACCGGAAAAATATGTAGTGCACAGGCCATTTTAGGGGTGAAACAAATATAAAGAGGGGTGAAATCATACATAATGGGGTGAAATATTTCTCATAAGAATCAATTCCAATCACTATATTTTTCTCTTGTCACATCAATAAAAAATATATCTTTACACGCGTCAAAAAAAAATAATAGTAAAAAATGTTATTGAAACAATCGGTACCCGAATATTTGACCAACCGCAAGAACATTTTTGTTCAAGTGGCTTTTACGGCGCTTTTCGCATACATTTTCATTAATATTTATCGTCCATTTGGTTATGATAGCTGGTACAAGGCTGAAAAATGGGAATTGATTTTTGCCTCGGCAGGAGTTGTTTTAGCTGGTATGATTGTAATTATACTTAGCAGAATAGTATTACTTCGCCTGAAAAAAGAACACGAAGTAACCTTTGCCATGTACATTTGGTTTATTGTAGCAGAAATATTCTTCATGGGAGGTTTTTTCACATCGTTCGAAATATTCATTTTAAAAGATAAACGAAGCCCTATATTGCTAATGTTCAATGCAATCCAAAACACTTCGCTTATTTTATTAATCCCTTATACTGTAACTATACTATACTTTGCATGGAGCGATATAAAAAAGAAATTTGAAAGTATGGTTCAGCAATTTCGTTCTCCATCGGATTTGTTTATTCCCATAAGAGACGATAAAGGACGACTTAAAGCAACCATTAAGTGCTCCGATTTGCTATTTCTTGAATCGAATGACAACTATATTATTATTTATTACCTCGACAATGAAAAAGAAAAAAAGATGATGATTCGGAATTCGCTTAAAAATATAGAAAAAACACTGCGGGATTATCCGATAGAACGCATTCATCGGAAATATGCAGTTAATGTAAAAAACGTCAAAATGATGATTAAATCAAACAAAGGGTACGATTTGATTATTAAATCACCAAAAACACACAGCATACCGATTTCGAAAAGTTACCAAAATCGCATCACTGAATTATTAAACATCAAGTAAAAAAATGCAACGCGAAATAAAAATAACATCTGATGGATCGCCTACATTATATCTCCCCGATATAGATGAACATTTTCATTCGTTTAAAGGGGCAGTTCAAGAAACCATGCACGTTTTTATCAATGCCGGATTTAATTCAATTAATAAGAATGAGCTAACTATTCTCGAAATTGGCTTGGGTACAGGCCTAAATGCATTAGCAACATTTTTTGAAGCGCAAAAATCGAATAAAAAAGTGCACTATATTGGCATTGAAAAATACCCGCTTATAGAAGACGAATACAAAAAAATAAGATTTACTCAATATTTTGGTTTACAGTCAGATACTGTATTTAATCAAATTCACCACTTGCCATGGGAAAAACAACACCAACTGGCAAACAATTTTAGTTTAACCAAAATAAAAGCCGACCTAACACAATTTGAATTCAAAACTTTACCCAAAATCGATTTGGTTTATTTCGATGCATTTGCACCCGACAAACAACCCGAATTGTGGATGCCCATAATTTTTGAGCAAATTTTCAATTTATGTGATGAAAACGCAGTATTAACAACTTACAGTGCAAAAGGCGAAATACGTCGAAGACTTTTAAGTGTAGGTTTTGAAGTACAACGACTTCCCGGGCCTCCTGGAAAACGTGAAATGATAAGAGCAACAAAACATACCACAGCTTTGTAAAAAGCTAAAATATAAGTATGCATTTGTATTGGGGTTCTTCTTTTTTAACTATTTTCGCATGAATTTGTAATGCGGGATAATTTGTCCCGCTAAATTTTTTTAAAAAATACGATATTATGTCTTTTGAAACACAAGTAGAGAAATTTAGTTATGCAATTGGCTTAAGCTTGGCCAGTAACTTATTACAGTCGGGCATAAACAAAGTTGAACTCGAAGCGCTTTTCGAAGCAATTTCGGATGTTATGGCCGGCAAGCAACCACAAATTTCGCCTCAGGAAGCTAATCAGGTTATCGAAACTTACTTTAAGGACCGACAAGCTAACGAAGGGGCAAAAAATGCCAGCGAAGGTGAAACCTTTTTGGCAAAAAACAAACTTGAAGACGGAGTTGTGGAACTTGCAAGTGGGTTACAATATAAAATATTAGCCGAAGGTACAGGTTCAAAGCCATCTGCTACCGATAAAGTAAAATGCCATTATCATGGAACATTAATAGATGGAACTGTATTCGACAGCTCTGTACAACGAGGTACACCGGCCGAATTTCCGGTAAACGGCGTTATAAAAGGCTGGGTAGAGGCACTTCAAATGATGCCAGTTGGTTCAAAGTGGCGTTTGTTCATCCCTTCGCACCTGGCATACGGCGATCAAGGTGCCGGTGGAAGTATTGGCCCTAAAGCAACCCTAATTTTTGATGTTGAATTAATTGATATAGTTTAATAACTTACTTAAAATGAAAGCAATAAATTTATTTTCTATCATTGTTGTGCTGATTGTTGTTCTTTCAGCTTGCAACCAAAAATCATCATCGTTTAGTAGCAATGCCAAGGTGAATTCCGAAGCCGACACAGTAGCCCTTTCAGTGGGTTATACATTGGGAGGAAACCTTAAAAAACAGTTTGGCGACGTTAATCCTGAACTGGTTGCACAAGGCCTTATTGCTGCATTTAACGACGAAAAAAATCCTTTGTTTGAAAAAGAACAAGAAGCAGACGTGGTTATAAGGGCATACCTTCGTAAAGAAAGCGAACGTGCAGCAGAAAGAAACTTAAAAGCCGGGCAAGAATTCCTTGAGGAGAATGCTAAGCGCGAAGGCATAACAGTTACCGAAAGTGGCTTACAATACGAAGTTGAAAAAGAAGGTGAAGGAGCAAAACCAACAGCAACTAGCACTGTTAAAGTACACTACCATGGTACAACTATCGATGGTGAAGTTTTCGACAGCTCAGTTGAGCGCGGTGAACCTATCGAATTTCCATTGAATGGTGTAATTAAAGGATGGACCGAAGGTTTACAACTGATGAGCGTAGGCTCTAAATACAAATTTTATATTCCTTCAGATTTAGCCTATGGTGCTCGTGGTGCAGGTGGCAATATTGGTCCAAATTCAGCACTTATTTTCGAAGTAGAATTAATTAGCATTGTAGAATAAGCCCTATAATATTATGAGTTTAGACATTAAAGGACGACTAATTCAAATTTTGCCTGTTCAAAGCGGCACCAGTAAAGCTGGTAACGAATGGTCGAAACAAGAATTCGTAATTGAAACTAGTGAAGAACAATTTCCAAAAAAAGTATGCTTTACACTTTTCGGCGATAAAGTATCGCTTTTAAACGGGATAAATAATGGCGATGAAGTAGAAGTTGCCTTCAACCTCGAATCGCGTGAGTTTAGCGGCAAATGGTATCACAACATCAATGCTTGGAGAATAAGCAAAGTTGCTCAAGGTGCAGACCAAAACAACACACCAGGCTTTGGTCCAAACGATGTTCCACCACCTCCCGCATCAGCTACCGACGATGGCCCATTTCCAAACGATTTACCATTTTAATCAATAAATATAAAAGCCGTTGCATTTGTAACGGCTTTTTTATTGCATTTTATCGTTAGCAATACTTATCGGACTAGCATACACTTTTTAAGCTATATTACTTCACACCTTTTTGCAACAGCAAACAGCATTCTTTTGCATTAAAACACTTATTCTTAAGCTTCTTGTTCATATCGAACTCAACAATCTTAATTGGCCTGCTTTGCCCTGGATTAAAAGCTATTTATCGTTCTAAACTGAACAACAAAGTTGTGCATCAAAAACTTGAATTGCCCCTTCTTTTACAAAACAACATTGGACAAAAAAACGGTGTACAGGATTTTTTTCCTACACACCGTTTTGTTTATCTCCTGTCCTTAATCAATAAGGAAAAGTTAATTTTCACTTTTATTCGGTAACTGGTTCTTCAGCTTGTTCGTCGCCAACAGTTTCGATTGCTTCGGGCGAGGTTGGGAACATAGCATCGGTTGATGGATCAACAGCTGTTTGAACTTTATTCATAATAACTGAATCCTGACTAACTTGGCCGCGTTCAACAAAAGCACTGGCCATAATGCAAAGGAACAACAAAGCTCCGGCCAAAGCCCAAGTGGCTTTTTCCAAAAAATCGGCTGTACGGCGTACGCCCATAATTTGATTATTTCCTGAGAAATTTGAGGCCAAACCTCCGCCTTTCGATTTCTGAACCAAAACGATCAGTACCAATAAAAGGCACACAATAAATATTAAAACAATTGCAAGCGTGTACATCTTAATTATTCTTTAGATATTAATTTTTTGATTTCTTCAATTTGATGCGCAAAGTAACTATTTTTTTTCGGGAATTTCAAACTTAATTTCTCATAAGCTTTTATTGCTTCCGAATACAGGCCTTGTTTCACATAAATGCCTGCCAGTGTTTCAGTTATAAGGCCATCATCAACAACATTTTTTTCGGGTTTAGGTAAAATCTGCTGATCGGCTTTCGATTTTTTTCGGTGCTCGATCGTCGGATTATGGCTGATGAATTTATCGATTAAATCTGCATCTAAACTGTTGTTTGAACCAGGCTTTTCAGGCAATTCTTTATCGAACTGATAGGTGTGATGATCGATAAAATGCTCACCTGTTGTAGTTTTAGCCAATTTATCATCGGAAAAAAACTGGCTAAATGCTTCTTTGTCGTATGGCAATAATTGAAATTCAAGTTTTTCGTTATTGTGTTCGGTAAGCAATTTAAAAAGTTTCACCCTGTCGGGAACAAAAATGGCATTTTTTTCCAGCTCGGCTTCGAAACGGTAACTGCCAATATTTACCAAATTGCGTAAATACAGCATTCGGGCAACAGAAAAATACGGATAATCGTCGATTATTTCTTTCAAGCCTTGCAAGGTTTCGTTATTAAGCTCGCCCGGATGTTTCAAATAATATTTAAACTCTTCTTTTGTCAAAACTTACCAATTTGCAACCGATTTGTTAAAAATATCGTCAACTATCTCTTTTACAATCTGTTCGACCAATTGATCTTCTACGTCACTTATTATTTGATCGCTGTTAAAATCGGCATAAGCCGAAAACTCGGTATCGAAATCGTTATCGGGATCAATATTGTTTGTAAAAACTACTTTTATGCGTACAGTAAGCCTGCTTTGGGCCGCAACTGCATCGCCTGTAACCGAAATAGGTTTAATATCGTAAGCAGTTATTGCACCTTCGAATTCAAGGTCGCCACCATCGTTCAAAAAATCGAGGTTGGTTTGTCGGGTAAACTTATCGCGCAAAGCATCGGAAAAGTAATCGCTCAGTGTTGGGTTTATTAATGTAGCCCTGTTCGGAAAATCGTAAACAGTATACGTTTTTACCAATGGCGAAATTGAAGCTCCGGTAAACGAATACTTTATTTTACAAGCACTTGTAATCAACAAAAGTGCAATGCCTGTTACCATCAAATTTCTGATCAATTTCGACATAAGGTTTTTTTGCTTTTAATTTAGTTGATGTCGTATTCCTTTATTTTGCGATACAAAGTACGCTCCGAAATTCCCAGCTCTTGAGCAGCACCTTTGCGCTTACCATTGTGCTTTTGCAAGGCAAGTTGTATCATTTCTTTTTCTTTTTTCTCGAGCGACAACGATTCTTCAACAAACTCCTCGGTATCTTCAATATTTTGAGTTTTATCGATTACCGGGGCTACGTTCTGGCTTACGTTGAATGGCTTCATATTAGGTTTAAACTCATCGGGGGCAACATCTATTTCGTCATCGCCATATAACTTATTAATTATTCGTGCATTATCGGAATGGAAGCGATGAGTATCAACGTCGTTGTTCATTAGGTCGAAGACCAGTTTTTTCAAATCGGTCATGTCTTTTTTCATATCAAAAAGCACTTTATAAAGTATTTCGCGTTCCGACGAAAAGGCATTCTCATCTGATTTTTGATACAAAGCAGGTAACTGATGCTCATGAAAATGGGGCAAATATCCTCTCATGATTGAACCTGATATATTTCGTTCTTTTTCAATAATCGAAATCTGCTCGGTTATATTTTTAAGCTGACGTACATTACCTGGCCATGGGAACGTAGTAATTACATGCCTTGCTTCGTCGTCGAGGCGCAAAGCAGGCATCCTGTAACGTTCGGCAAAATCGTGCGCAAATTTTCTAAAAAGCAAAACAATGTCGTCTTTTCGTTCGCGCAAAGGTGGCACAGCTACCGGAACAGTATTTAGCCTGTAATACAAATCTTCCCTGAACTTATTATCGGCAATAGCTTTAATTATATCGACATTAGTAGCAGCAACAACACGCACATTGGTTTTAAGCACATCCGACGATCCAACCTTAATAAATTCGCCGGCTTCGAGCACCCTCAAAAGCCGAACTTGTGTTGAAAGCGGCAACTCCCCTACTTCGTCGAGAAAAATGGTACCACCATCGGCTACTTCGAAATAACCTTTACGATCGCTCAGCGCACCTGTAAAAGATCCTTTTACGTGACCAAATAATTCAGAATCGATAGTTCCTTCGGGAATTGCACCACAGTTTACAGCAATGTATTTACCATGTTTGCGAGCCGAAAATTGATGAATAATTTGCGGGAAAATTTCTTTACCTACACCACTTTCGCCGGTAATAAGCACCGACAAATCGGTAGGGGCAACCTGTACGGCAACTTCAATAGCTCGGTTTAACCCCGGGGCATTACCAATTATCCCAAACCTTTGTTTTATATCTTGTAAATCGACCATAAATAACTAACTACTAAAAAAAACTGCACTTTTTTCAGACTAAACTGCCAAAGTTACAATTTTTGATAAATAAAAGTTCCGCTTAAAGAATTTTTAACGCTGTATTGATGGCTATTCTTCAGGTTGTTTAAGGGCTTCTACCTCGTCTTCGTCTTCATCATCGGCGTAATCATCGAACTGATCATCGGTCGCATCAAAAAATGGTTCGTTGGGCTCTTCAACAGGAGTTGACTCAGGTGTCTGCGAAACCGACACAACTTTATCTTGCAATTCAACATCGTCGTATGGAAAAACATCTGCAATGGTGCTTAACTGAATTGATGTACAAACATACGGAACAAGCATATACGACAAACCTTCTTCAAGGCGTTTTAATGCATGCTCAATATCATCGGCCATTACTAAAATATATTGGTTTACTTTCTTTTCTTTGCCGGCTTCTTCATCAATAGTAATAATGCTTATTTTAGCTTTGTACCACCATTCGCCATTTTCGGAAGGAATAACTTCGGTTAGGTTCGATTTTTTAATGTTCATTACCTGAAACTCGGCGCTTGTAATTTCCTGCATTTTTTGGAAAATGCGTGCTTCGGCATCGGTAAACGAAACGGCATCGAGCAAGTAGTTGTCGTTAATTTTTCGCTCGTATCCACCCTGATCAATTTTAAGGTATTTCACCTTACACTCGTACCATGTTTGCATATTTTTGAAATTTTAAAATGAATTGGCAAAAATAATCGAATATCAATGCCCTTTTTTAATAATTGAGAATGAATTATCAACAAATTTCAATATTTGCAATACAAATTATGCATACATCCCGGCATTTAATGTAGTTGTTCTAAAATGATTTACAAAAGCTGGCATAAGCTTATTGATTGAGTTGAACGGGAAGAGTAAAAATAACCTTAGTACCTTTATTTACAACACTTTCAACATTTATTTGCCCACCCATTATTTCAATTATGAGTTTGCTGATACTGAGGCCTAAACCAAGTCCTCTGTTTGCATTTGTATCGTCTTCGTTATCGTGAGTAAATGGTTCAAACAATTGGGTAAGGTACTTGGCCGATATACCTATTCCATTATCAAAAATACCTACAACAATAAACTTTGCATCATTTTGACCTATATTTTCTTTGTTGAAAACAGGATTATTGTTGGTTGAATAACCAACCATTATTTCAACCTCACCCTGAGGAGTAAAATTCAGCGCATTACCAATTATATGTTTCATTACCTGATAAACCTTCTCTTTGTCTCCAATTATTGGCAATGAATTGGTATTATAAGTTTTTTTAATTGATAACTGTTTGGATTTGATAAGGGATGAATTTTTTTGATCAGCAAAAATTTCATCGATCAACACCAACAAATCAAAGTTGGTAATATATAGCTCTACCCTATGTGATTTTAAAAGTGAAAAATCAAAAATCTGGCTAATAATATTGTTTAAGGCCAATGAATTTTCTGAAATTATTTTAACAAAATCTTTGTCTTGCCCATCGGGCATACTATCGAGAAGCAAATCGGAAAAACCTACAATGCTGTTGAGTGGCGTACGCATTTCGTGCGACATATTTTCAACAAATATAGTTTTAACCTTATTCGACTGGCTAGCCTTTTCCATCTCGACTTGCAGTTGTTGTCGGTATTTTTTTTCAATTTTAAAAGAACGGTACAAGGCACCAATAATCATTAACAAATTGATAATTATGAGTGTAGAAATAATCAATACCCTTTTGTTTTTTACCCAAAAACTTTCGGGGCGGTTACGAAAAACTGTATTCGCAGGCAATTGATCGATTTTTGCACCATACTTATGCAACAGCAGATAATCGAAAACAGGTACACGCTCAATATTTTGTACTGCAGCCAATTTATTTGCACCTTCTTTGAGTAAATCATATGTTATTTTTGCTGCAGCTCTGCCATGGTATTTTCCATCGGAGGTGTAACCTCCTATATATTTCTGGACCGCTGAACTATAATAGCCCGAAAACAATGGTGCCGATGTGTTTAGCGCAACCAAATCGGCAGCATGGGTATCGCTTACCGATTGGCTGTTGCAATCGACCGTAACACCGGCATAGTAAACAACTGTAGGGTATCGTAACTTACGCAATTGGGCAAATAAATCATCAAGATTAATGCAATCGGGTACTGTTAATTTTATATTGGGGTATTTTTCAGCAAATATTTCTTTGATGTCGTTTCGGTAAATATTGCCGGTTGTTGAATGATCGGTTATAAAAAAAAGCTCTTTCACATCGGGTAACAACCTAGTAATTAAATCAATATCATAGCGATATAATATTTCTTCTACAATAATGAACAAATTATCAAACTGACTGTAATTTTCGGCATTGCCGATACCACATGCTATTACGGGCAAATTTTCAAAAAATGACTCATTGCGTTTTTCCAACACAATATTTAAAGCATCGTTATCGGAAACAATAATTGCATCAATTGATTTTTGCTTGTACTTAAAAACTAAATTCTGAAAAAACACATCAATCTGATTTTGATCCGGAAAACGTTTAGAATCGAGATACTCAGTATATAGAAGGATTTCGGGATTATCCGAAAAGAATTCGATAACACCATTGGTAACTTCGTCGGACCATTGATAACCTACATGATACGAATTAATAAGCAAAACATTTTTGGATGCATCGTTATTTGAAGCTGAAACATCGAGCAAGCAAAACAATAACAGTGTCAATAATAAATACCATTTATACATCGGAACACTTTCTTTGCTTAATTTAGTAGATACCAAAATAACAAATTTTATTCAGATAATACAGTGTTTTTTTGCATAAAAACCCATTTGAAAAAGTTTTGTGAATAAACAATACTGAAAATATTGTGTTTAAAAGCATAATAAGAAATAAGAAAAAATAATCACAGCAATGACATTTTATATCGATAATATTGGCTATAACGACGACTTAGTTGAAGGTATTGATTATATCATTGGCAAACAAGGATATAGAGTAATGACGGCACACTACCTTGCCAAAAGGGGCTGGTGTTGCGGCAATGGTTGCCAAAACTGCCCTTACCATCCTAAAGCAGTAAAAGGAAATACACGTTTAAGAGAAAAAATATAAACAAAAAAACTACTTTTACATTTTAAACGTGAGCGCAATATGATTCAACAACACACTATTTATTTGCCCCAATACCGAAGGGGATATCACCTAATTACAGGTCTTATTGAAAGTGAATTAGGCGATTTACCTGCAACAGGCATGTTAAATTTGTTGTTGCAACACACCTCGGCTGCATTAACGCTTAACGAAAATGCTGATCCTGATGTAAGAATAGATTTTGAAAATTTTATTAATAAATTAATACCCGAGAACCATCCGCTTTATAGTCACATACTTGAAGGCAGCGACGATATGCCTGCTCACATTAAATCATCGGTTTTTGGAGTGAGTTTAAGCATCCCAATAAGCAACCACAAACTGAACTTGGGAACATGGCAGGGCATATATTTCTGCGAATTTCGAAATCATGGTGGCAGTAGAAGAATTGTTGCAACCATTTACAGTTGAAAAAATTTTATATTTTTGGGCTCCATTAATTTTTAATTAGCAATTATGCCCAAGAAACTACTATTAGG
>ERZ795048.2340-NODE-2340-length-15386-cov-15.617050_pt1 | contig 15386 bp, 16 predicted proteins | sample MGYA00375132_ERZ795048 | MGnify/ENA primary metagenome ERZ795048 (study PRJEB30177, sample SAMN05720225) | activated sludge metagenome | isolation source: Anaerobic digester | place: Hong Kong | collected 2014-12-17 ...
CAATCCCTGCTTCGAAGCCCTTGTCCGGCTCCAACCTCTGGATCGCCTTCCAGACCTCTCCGCCGAGGCCTTTTGCACCGATCATTGCCGCGATTACCACCATGGAAAGTGCCAGCATGATGGTCTGGTTGATGCCGGCCATGATGGTGGGCGTGGCCATAGGGAGCTGTAGCTTGAACAGTTTCTGACTCCTCGTACTCCCGAAGGAATCAGCCGCCTCCACAAGTTCGACCGGCACCTGTTTGATCCCGAGGCAGGTGAGCCTGATTGCCGGCGGCATGGCGAAGATCACGGTGGAAAAGATGGCGCCCACCGGTCCCAGGCCGAAGAAGGGGATTGCGGGGATGAGATAGACGAATGCCGGCATGGTCTGCATGACGTCGAGGATCGGCATGATGATCTTGTATGCCGTTGTATTCAACGCGGAAAGGATCCCCAGAGGCAGGCCGATGATCATGGCGATGAGTGTGGATATCAGAACGAGCGCGATGGTGCTGACCGTCGGAGCCCACAGGCCCATGTTCATGATCAGGGTCAGCCCGATAAGTGTGAACAGGGCGATTCCTTTTCTACGACTTAAGAACCAGGCCAGAACCGTAAAGACCAGGATGAGAATCCAGGGAGGGAAAAACATCATAGCATCCACCAGCAGGTCAATCCCGGTTTCCGTGACGTCGGAAAATGCCTTTGTAGCAAAAGAAAAATGATCGGTTATGAAATCTATCGCATACTCTATTGATTTTCCGATGGGTATTCTAAACTGTTCCATTGCTCTGTACTCCTTCTGAAAGCGCTGCCAAGAGGGCGCCTTTTATAATAACGCCCAACAGGTGATCTTCATCATCCACGACCGCAAGCGGGCAGCTGTTGTTTACCAGGAGCGGGAAGAGATCATTGGCCGGGGTTTCCGGCGGGATTTTCTGAATATCTGTTCGTACGATATGTACCAGATCCTTGTCTCCGTTTTTCAATGCCGTGGCTGCATCATCAGCAGAGACGATACCCTTGAGTTTGCCCTTGTGCTGGACGAATATGCTCGATATGCCCGCCTGCTTCATTTTCCACAGGGCAGCCTTGGGCCCGTCGTGGGCATAACTGGCCACCTCTCCCGGATTTTTCATGACCGTCTCGGCTGTGATCACCTTGGAGATGTCCACGTCTTCGACAAATTTTTCCACATATCTGGTTGCCGGATTGGTCAGGATCTCTTCGGCAGTTCCTTCCTGAACGATATATCCATCCTTCATGAGGATGATCCTGTCGCCCAGTTTGAGCGCTTCATCGAGATCGTGACTGATGAAGATGATGGTTTTGTGCATCTTTTCCTGCAGTTTCAGCAGCTCGTCCTGCATATCCCGTCGAATGAGAGGGTCCAGTGCGCTGAAGGCCTCGTCCATGAGCATGATGTCCGGGTCCAGGGCAAGAGCCCGTGCAAGGCCAACCCGCTGCTGCATGCCGCCGCTGAGCTGGGCCGGATACGAGTTCTCCCATCCCTTCAGGCCGACCTGCTCCAGTGCTTTTAAGGCGCGTTCTTCGCGTATCTTCGGGTCCACCTTCTGTATTTCAAGGCCATATTCCACGTTCTTGATCACCGTACGGCGCGGGAAGAGGGCAAAGTGCTGGAAAACCATGCCGAAGCGCTTCTGCCGAAGCATCCGCAGGTCTTCTTTGTTCAGCTTGGTGATATCGGTTCCTTCCAGGAGGATCTGACCGTAGGTTGGCTCTATCAGACGGTTCAAACACCTCACCAGGGTTGACTTTCCACTTCCGGACAGGCCCATGATGACGAGGATCTCACCCTCATCCACATGAAAGGAGACATCTGCAACACCTACACCCTGTCCGGTCCTTTCCAGGATCTCATCTTTGGTCATGCCTTCCCTTAAAAGCTTGAAAGCTTTTTCCGGGTGCGATCCGAATATCTTGTAGAGCTCTTTTACAACTATCTTATGTTCCATCTGCATCTCTCCAACAGGTATTTTTTATGTCCTTGTTACATGGCGCTCCATGCCGATCGTTTGTAAAACGGCTTCGAAAGGGGGAGCTTGTTTTTTTCTGGTTCAGTAAAAGGGTGTTGCGGGTTTTAGTGGTGTCAGTATAAAGAATCTTGTGTTTGATGTGAGTATCATGTCTTGTCTTCCATCATCTCCACGATTCTCTCCAGGGAAAGGGCGATGGAGACCTGTTCCAGATCCGGGAGGTCTGCTATAGCCAGGGAAAGCCTGTCCTGAAGAGGCAATGGTGCACTTGAAGCCAGTGCAATACCGGCCTGCGTTGCTGTGATGAGTACCTTGCGCCGATCTTTGTCTTTTCTTTCTCGCAGAATGAGGTTCTTGTTTTCCAGCCGATCTACGATGCCGTTGACCGTGCTCATGCTCAGGCTCACCCGTTTTCCCAGGGCAGAGAGCGTCAACGGCCCTTCGTTCACGATTGAATACAGGCAGATCAGCTGCGGTCCGGTTATATGGTGTTTCACTGCAAGCCTGCGAGAATAGGTATCAATGAAGTGCATGATCCTGCGCAGGGCCATGAGAATCCGCATATCGTAATTTTCGATTCCGGCGGTTTCTTTTGTGGTGGCTTTCGATGACTCGGCATCATCGCTGACAGTAAGACCCAGCAGTGCCTGGGATATCTCGGTCGTGGAGAGGTTGTGCTCTTGGGGTGGGGGTGTAACGGCATCCGGTCTCTCCGGCTGTTCAGGTGTTGTTCTGGGCTCCTTTTTTGTCATCGAGGCTGTTTCCTTATTCTCTGCTGAAGGAAATCTATTCCTATACGAAAAATTTCTGTTCGAATATTTCTTACACGAAACATTTATCGTGTCAAGGGGATCGTATATAGGTGGCACGCTTCAGGAAGGCGGGCTACTGCAGAGAGTGAGTCCTGGAAATGTTCTTCTGCCTGCGGATGATCTCCGGAGAAAGGTCATCGTGTTCCCTCTGCCATTGGAGGAGCATGATGGAGGCAATGACACATGCCCCGCCTAAGATCTGGAGCGGTTCAAATATTTCACCCACGAAAATATATGCAAAAACAGCTGCAGATATCGGTTCCAGGGTTGCGGTAATGCTGGCGCGGGTTGACCTGATATGGCTGATGCCCACGAAATACAGGCCGAACGGCAGGATAGTACCGAAGATGACAATGTAGATGATGTGCATCCACTGGGATATGGAATAGCTGCTTGAGAGATACGCAAACGGCGTATGGACGACGTTCAATGTCACAGATGCAAACAGCAGGGCATAGACGTGGACGGTCCAAGGATTGTACCGGTGCATGCCGCGTTCTCCCAGCAGGGAATAGGAGGCAAACGCTACGGCCGCGGCGAGCCCCCACAGAATACCTTGTGTATTCATCTCCAAGAGCTTGAGATTGTATCCTCCCACTACGAGATAACAGCCGGCAAGGGACAGCATCAGGGCAAGAAGTTTGAATACTGTGAGCCGTTCTTTCCAGAAACAGATGGAAAACAGGGCCACCAGAGAAGGGGCCATGTACTGCAGGAGGATTGCCGCTGCCACATGAATCTTGCTGATTGCCATGAAGTACGAACTCTGGCAGAGAGCCATTACCCCTGAGCCAAGGACAACAAAATAAAAGACATCTTTCATTCGTATCTTGAGCATGTCCCGAAAGAACACACCCAGTACCATCAGGATGGATATCGCGGAGAGGGTGACCCTGATCTGGATGAGATCGAATGGGGCCATCCCCGAGATAAACAGGGCCTTCCCTGCGGTACCCGAAGATGCCCACATGAGAGCTGCTGCCATGACGCACAAATATCCCCTGGTGATGATACCCGGATTCACTTATATATCCTTACAACTGGGAAGAGATTACCATCTTCTGTACAGTTCCGGTGCCGTCAATGGACTTCATAAGCTGGGCGTCATGGTACACCTGCTGTACCAGGCCGTGATCCACAATGCCTCGATATCCGAAGATATCCATGGCGAACGATGCTATCTCGGAGAGGGTCTGACTGCCAAAGAGTTTTGCCATGGAAGCCTCCATGGAAAACGATTGATTGCCATCTATGCGCTCCAATGCATCGAGGTAGAGCAGCCGGGAAGCGTGCAGCCGCGTCGCATACTCTGCCAGCGGGAGTGAAACCCCCTGGAAGGAAAAGAGGTCTTTACCGAATTGATGCCTGTCCTTGGTATACGAAACGATGATGTCGAATACCCTGTTTGCCGCACCTGTGCAGCTCGCTGCAACGAGCGGTCTGCCCTTGTCCAGGGTTTCCATCAGGAGGAAGTATCCGCTTCCCTCCTCACCGAGAAGACACTCCCTGTCAATGAGCACCTTGTCAAGGATGACCTCGCCCATGACACTGCCGGCAAACCCCTCGACAGCATAGGGATCGGACAGGGTTATCCCTTCAAGCCCGGGATCAACGACAAAGGCATTGATCCCTGCTCGTCCCTTCTCCGGGGAGATCGTTGCAAAGACGATGAGGTATGAAGCTATGGCATGATTGATGACGATGCTCTTTTTCCCATTCAGCACGAAGCCCTGCGCCGTTTTCTGAGCGGTCGTGGATATGGAGGTGATGTCAGATCCCGCGGAATCCTCGGTCAGACAGAACCCCACGGCCAGTCCTTTTCGGGCGATATTCGAGAGGTAGGTATCATGACGTGCGTCCTGGTGCGCGCACTTGATCATTTCAATACAGTGGGCAGTGGTTATCGGTGCGTGCAGGGTGCCCGGCTGATGGTAGCTCAGTGTCTCATAGACAATGCCGGTACTTGTGTAGTCGAGCCCTTTCCCCCCGTACTGCTCGGGGATCAGAAGGGCATGGTATCCGTCCCGGGCATATGCCGCATAGAGCCTTCGCGCCTGCTCGGTTGGGTCTTCGTCTTTGCCCGAGACAGCGATGTTCTCCTGCGCGAAGCGCTCGGCTCTGCGGACGAGTTCCTGCTGTTTACTAGTCATCTGCGCCATGGTTTCTTCTCCATTCAAGGAAATCCAGATAATCAGCAAGGGCTTCGAGCTCTGATGGATGCAGCCTTGAAACCCTCTTGATGAGTGCATCCTTTTCCCGGGCAGTCCTGCCCGGGTCGACAGGTTCTGAGGAGGGATGCTCTTCCGTGATGAAAAAATCCAGATTCTTTCCCAAAAGAGAGGCAAGCTGTTCGATCTGATGGAGATAGAGCCTGCGCTTTCCAAGCTCATAATTCGACAGGGCCGCCTGGGTTATACCCAGAGCCCTGGACAGGTCCACCTGTGTCATTCCGCTTTCTTCGCGGGCCTTCTGTATCTTTCTTCCTATCTCCTTGAACCCCATATGCTGACAGACTCTCCTTTTTTGTATCATCATGAAGGTGAGACAAAAATGCAAGGCGAAATATTCTTGACGTAATATAACAAAAAGAGATAGTATTACAACATAATGTTATATCAGGAGGGCCTCTATGTTTGACTATATCATGACCGAAGAGCAGAAAAAGCTGAGAGACGAAGCACGGGCGTTCACGAAATGGGTCCCCAAGCAGCTGATCCTGGATATGGACGCAGAGAAGATTCAGTTCCCGCACGAATATCTTGCCGAAGCGGGCAGGAGAAACCTGCTGGGCATCAGGTTGCCAAAGGAATACGGCGGCAGGGGGCTTAATTGGGTGGATGATGCCATTGTGGCAGAAGAAGTCGGCGTTGCCAGCTATTCTCTAGCCTGCCTGTGGGGTGTGGGGGCGGATATCGTATGCGAGGCCATCATAGAGTTCGGATGTGAGGAACTCAAACAACAGGTCGTAGTCCCCCTGCTCAAGGGAGAGACGTTTGCAGCGGAAGGGCTTACCGAACCCCGCGGAGGATCAGACTTCTTCGGGGCCACCACCTATGCCACAAAGGACGGCGACGACTGGATCATCAATGGCCAGAAGCGCTTTATCGTCGGCGCCGAAGGGGCGGACTGGTTTCTCGTCTATGCAGTAACGGATCCGGATGCACCGCCGCACAAGCGCATGACCGCATTCATGGTGCCCCGTACAGATGGGGTTGAGTCAAAATACATTTACGGACTGATGGGGGTCCGCGGAGGTGGTGCGGGCAGGCTCGTGCTCCGGGACGTCCGGGTGCCCGAGCGCTATGCCCTCAACGGCATCCACGGCGGGTTTGATGTGTTTGTACGTATGATGATTCCCGAGCGGCTGGGCACTGCTGCCATGACCGTCGGCTCGGTGCGGCCGGCCATCGAGATTGCCACCCGCTACACGTCAAAGAGAAAGGCGTTCGGCATGCCCATACAGGCTTTTCAGGCGGTAGGGTTCAAGGTTGCCGATTGTGCCCTGCAGCTGGATGCAGCCAGATCCATGGTCTATACCACCTGCCTGGCCGTGGATTCCAAAACGGTGCATCCCGGCCGGGTCCGGCGCATGGTGTCCCAGAGCAAGAAGTTTGTGACGGAGAGCGCCTGGGAGATTGCGAACAAGTGCATGCAGGTGGTAGGTGGCATCGGCTATACCAATGTCTACCCCCTCGAGCGGATCGTGAGAGATATCAGGCTTTCCATGATCTGGGTGGGCTCCAACGAGATCATGCAGCTCATCATCCAGAACGAGTGGTACAAGGAATACTTCAAGGTGCTCGCAAAAGAGGATGTGCGGGACGTGGAAGAAGACGCCGTCAATGCCGGCGAGGAAGAGGAAAAGGTATACGAATAGATCCTTAAAGGATCTGTAATGAATAATCCCGCTCTAGGGTGGGATTATTCACTTTTTTACCGATGCTCACCCCCTTTGAGCCGTGCGTTTTCCCTTCACCACCTTCACCATGAAGGAAACCTCAAAGGGCAGATGGGCAAAGGTAGCGGTATGGGTCTCGTTGAACCCCAGGGTCTCATACCAGGATCTAAGAGTCGTATCTGCCGATATAATACCGATCTGCAAAAGGTCTGCACCGGTCTGCATGCAGGCCCTCAGTACATGTTCGACGAGCGCTGTTCCGTATCCTCTCCCCCGGTATGCCGGCAGGACGCCGAGCCTCTCGAGATAGCACTTTTTGCGGCTCGCATGTTCAAGGGCTGCACAACCGCAGGGAAGACCGTCTGCTGCTTGGAGCACATAATAGTGGACGCCCTTTTCCATCTCGGAAACAATCCATTCATCCGTGCAGTTGGAGGGATGCCTCGGGCTGTTCTCTACAGTCAGTTCGAACCGCATGGCAACATCCTGGAACGATCCCCGGATAAGCCCTGCAAGAAGCCCGGTATCAGAAGGAGATGCATCACGTATGATATAGGTCATAGGGGTTCCCTATAACAAAGGAGGGAACAAGCGCAAACATATTCTCATTTTTGCCGGGGGAGAGAATGGAAGAGTCTTTCGAGCCGTGGGATTATGGCCTGTGCAAAGATCTCATGCCCCTTTTCATTGGGGTAGCGGGTATCATCCAGGACCAGATCGGAATTTGACAGTCCGTTGTCCTGGAGATATCCTGCCCAGTAGGTGTGTATCGGGATCATCTCACAGTCCAGGTCCAGGGCGACCTCGCGTATGGCGCGGTAGTAGATGTATACCGCCTCCATGTCGTATACGTTGTCGAACGTATGGGATGTGGGAATCAGTATTGCCGGATTGAAGCGCTGCCGGGCCAGACGGACCATGCGTACCAGGTTCTCTTTGAATTCGGAGAAGTAGACCGGGTAGAAGGCGTCATCGATGCCGAAATGAATCATCAGGATCTCGGGCCGGTACGGATCGATATCTTCATGGAAGGACCAGATCCCGTCAAAGGAGTTGTCTTTTATGCGGGACCGATTGATGAGTTCCACCCCCCTGGCCCTGCAGAAATCCTCGAGGATATCCACATAGCTCGTCTCAACATTGAACCCTGCCGAGATGCTTCCCCCGCGAATGAGGATTTTCATTTTCTCACCCGGGATGCTTCATGAAAAAAAGTATATGCCGTCACTGGATTATCCCTTTGGAGGTCTTTTTCTCCGGGGCAGTTTCCCTAAAGAAAGCTGTTCTGTCTGGGACATGATCCTGTCGGCCTCATCTTGAATGGCCTGAGTGTTTACCCCTTTTTCTTCCAACAAGGTCAGGACCGAACCCACCGCCTTGTCATAGTCGTTTTTGAACTGCTTGTTGATCTGCTTCCAGGGGATGCCGGCCAGGTGCCCGGCGATTGTGGAATCGTAGGCGAGCCTTCCCAGGTGCATGAGTACTGCCAGGATCGGGTAGCCAAGGTATCCCTGCCAGTACGAGGCATTGTCATTGGATGTGACGGCGCTTACATCATCGTTCCATTCCACGGTATAGGACTTTGTGCCGGAGGAAGAAATAACCTCTGCTGTGTTTGCGCCTGTACGGCTTACCCTCCCGTCTGCCACGGCAGAGAGCGCCTCATAGATTTTGGCCTTTGGCGGAAGCTTCCAGCCCTCCATCGCACACCCGTGGGCTTTACCCGTGTTTCCGATTCACGAAGGCCCTGACAGCGGCCATGACGCTTGCCGGCAGGATCCTCAGACCGTGATGGACCCAGTTTTTTGAAGGGGGCCTGTAATCGGGATTTTCCCTCATGGTCACAGCTTTTTGTGCACATGCATCCACACACAGCCCGCATCCGATGCATTTTTCCAGTGCAAAGAAATGGGTTTTGTCCCTGATGGTATGCGCGTGCGTATTGCAGACTTTTGTGCACTTTCCGCAGCTGTTGCATAATGATTCATCAACGTGGGCAAAAAAGTGCGGAGGGGCTAGGGACACGCCCCCGTCAAACAGGTTGACCGCCTTCATATAGTGGCAGCAGCAGTCACAGCACGTGCAGATGGCATTGGGGCTCGACGGCTCGATATTGGCGGAGAAGAAAACAAGGTTTTTCTCCCACCTATCAAGGACAATGTCATGCATTTCCTCTTTGCTTACGAAGCGCCCGTTACCATTCTCGACTGTTGACTCTGCAAAACTGCCGAATACCAGGCATCCGTCTTCAGGCCCGGACCTTTTGCACTCATGTCCGGAGAACATATGGGACTGCCTGCACTGGCAGACATTGAGCACTGCGAGTTTTTCGTGAGAGGCGATCATTTCTGACATGAGGTCGCTGTCAACAATCCGGTTCAAAGGTTCAACGGCAGTCTCAACAGGGATATTGCGGATTATGGGCGAAGACGTGGTGCTGTAGCCTCGGGTATAACCTGTCGAAAACAGAGAGGTGATGAGCTGCCCGTACCTCCTGTGCCACGGGGTGTCCCTGCCGTCCATGAGCAGGTATTCAAACATGCCCGGCATCAATGGGAGGAGAAAATAGCCCTTTTCAGTCGAGAAGATGACCCTTCGCTGAGCCAGTGTATCAAGGATGATTTGTATCTCATCGGGATTTCTGCGGGCCCTGCGGGCGATTTTTGCCACTGATTTCGGCAGGTAAAAGGGCAGGTAACGTGCCACGTCCGCCTCTTGTGGATTGAAGAGGTGGCAGACCAGTTCTATGAGCTGTTCGCTCATGGGCGGTCCGAAGAGCCGCACGGATGTGAAAACCCGCGCCAGTTCGATCTGCGCCGGGTCCGCTTGTATTGTACTGCCGGGATTGTTCACCTGTAGCCTCCTTTTTTAAAAGCCAATACACGAACAGGAATTATATCAAATAATCTGTTAACGACCTATTTTTTTCGGGGATGCCGGATTCGCACGGCACCCCTGTCTGGCACAGGCCGCATCCATACCCGTCAAAGCCGTAGCGGGTTTTTACATATGCCGATGTCTGGTCAGTAAGATATGAAAAACACCTCACCTTATCGTGGCCTGCCTCGGTTATTGCCCCTGCCGGACAGCGCTCCATGCACTTTTTGCAGCCACCGGTTACGTAGTACAGGCAATACTCATGGTGATGGTTATAGGGCCTTTGCATCGGGGGAATCTCGATCCTTGCAATCACTGAGCCTGCGCGCATGGCCTTGCCGTATGCGGTGATCAGACCGTCGCACAATCCGAAGGTACCGAGCCCGCATGCATACGCGGCGTGCCGTTCCGACCAGTTCGAGGCAAATCCGTAGGTGTCCGAGTTCTGCCAGGAAAAGTTCGGCAGGAGCGTCGGGCAAACCGCCTCATACCCTGCCTCGCAAAGAGAGTTTACCAGGTACGTTTTCAGCCTGGTGTTGATCTCCTCGCCGAAGATGCGGGACCTTGCCCATCTCTCACAAGGATAGCTCTCTTCCCTGCGGTTGTCTGCCCTGGTTGCCGGTGTCTGGGGCAGTATCCAGCTGATGACCGCAAGCTCGGCAGGGATGACGTCGAGGTGGGGGTATGCCTGAGCGAATGCCTCCTGAGGGGTCCATATAAAGGTACCGATGTGCCTCTTGAATTCTACAAATATCGGATCGTCTGCCCGGGAGAATCCCACGAGCGGATCCGCCCATGCCCTCTCATCCCCATCATCGAAGAGTCTGTTCTCCTCAGGGTCGCTCAGGAAGTCCCGGATGAGCTTACGTATCCTCTCTGAAGCGATACCCTTTTCATCCTGCATAGAGAGTTCTCCCGTGCCTTGGTCATATAGTGGTGCTGGTCATCCCTTTGTTACCAGAAGAATGCACGGGATTACCAGGCTTATTACAGCAGGTTCTCACGTTTTTGCCGGATCAGCGTACAGTTCTCCTCTTCCATGGTTTCAACACGGAAATAATAAGGGCGAAAATAATGGTTGAAACCTGGAAGGTTCCCCATATCCTGAGCATAAGCACATTATTGAGGTACACCGGATTGCTCAGGACTGCCGGGCCCATCTCCTTTGCCAAAGGGGCCAGGCTGTTAACCCAGGGCCCGAGCATGAACGTCCCGAAGACAACACCGTAGATGTTGATAATCCATTTTGCGGCAATCCAGGTGTGCCTGATCCAGCCCCAATTGGTAAAGACGGAGTACACGAGACCGCTCAGCAGCAATCCCACGGCCCCGGGGATGATGATGAAATCGTCGATAAATTTCATGGCCAGGTGTATCCCGTAAAGTGCAGCGCCATCTGCAGGGATCATGAGAAAATTCATGAGCGTGAGGCTCACTGCGCCCCCGACCCACAGGCAGGCACATATCTGATGGATACATTTAAGCCGCCTTTGCCCTGTAGCTCCCATCTTTTTCATCCTGGGCTCCTCTAGGCTGTGTTCTGTCTCTATGGTACCATCATCACGCATCACTTAAAAAGGCCCATTTTTTTCTTGTTATGCGATGTAACCTCAAGAATGATCTTCACATCCTTTGATCTGCCGGATGCGAGGTGTTCAAAGGATTTCTGTACATCCGTAAGCGGAATGGTCCTGCAGGCAAGATGTCCAACGCGCAGGGTCTTGTCTGCAATGCTCTCCATGGCCTGATCGAATTCCTCTATGGTATACCCCAGACCTGCCTTCACTTCGATCTCCTTGATAACGAGGAGCAGGGTAAAGATCGACTGGGGATGAAAGTTGATCCCGGCCAGGACCAGCCTGCCCCGGGGTTTCAGAGCTGCCAGCGCGGTGTTGATGCCGGCATCCGAGGCAGATGTCTCTATAGCGATATCGAAACTGCCCTGGGTGGCCTTCTTCATCTTTGAGATGAGATGGGGATCGCCTGCATCGAAGACTGCATCTGTATCCAAAAACTCGCCGGCAAATGTCCTGCGGTGTGGATTGCTCTCGCTCATTGCTATGGGTGAGGCACCTTGTTTTTTTGCCCATGCGGCACAGAGCAGGCCGATCGGCCCTGCTCCTGTGACGAGGACGCGGTCTCCTGGCTTGATGCCTGCCTGGTGCACGACATGGAGCGCGACAGAGGAGGGTTCGATCAAACAGGCCTCAATGTCATCGATGGAATCCGGGAGCCTTCTCACCATGTCCGGACGTAATCTCAGGTACTGTGCAAATGCCCCGGGGCTGTTGTTGCCCGGAACAGCGCGCGACAATCCCCGTGAACACAGATTCGGTTGGCCGGTCCTGCAGGGCGTGCACTCGCCGCAGGGGTCGAGAGGAAGGGCTGTAACGCGATCTCCAGGGACAAGGTCATTTCTGCTTCCCGGGTCCACGACGCGGCCGCAGAATTCGTGACCCAGAATAAGGCCCGGCTGTCCGCACATGTCAAGCCCGGTTTCCCAGTAGTGCAGATCGGAACCGCAGATCCCGCAGGCGCTCACGGAGATGATGACGCCATGTCCGTCACCACGCGGGGCATCCATCTCCACGAGTTCAAGCTGCCGTGCTCCGGTAAGCCTCACAGCACGCATCGAATGCTCTGTTTCTCCTGTTCTTTTCTGCATGGAATCAATCCTTCACGAATTTTTCGATTCTGCACAACAGCGCTTTTATGGGCACGGATCCGGTCACCGGGCACAACGGTTCGTCACTGGTGAGCATGTTGATGTTGAGTTTCTTCCAGCCGTCTTCTACCCCGTACCAGTACCCGTGCGGGGCGTGTACCACCCTGGGGTTGATATCGCTGAAATACCTGGCCCTGATCTCCACCCGGCCCCTGGGAGACGAGATGTATACCCACTCCCCGTCGGTAACGCCGAGAGATCTGGCGGTTTGCGGATGAATCTGAAGTTCCGGGTCCGGGGAGCGTTTCTTTAAAGAGGCAATATTTCGATGAGACGAGTGGTAGTACACGATGTTTCTGCCGCCCGTGGTCAGGATCAGGGGATATTCCTTGAGGAGTTCCGGGCTGCTTGCCGGTCCCTCGTCCGGCTCTTTGAACTCGGGCAGTGCCGGTATGCCGAGCATGGAGAGGTATTCGGCGCACAGCTCCACCTTGCCCGACGGGGTTCGGAATTTGCCGTATTTTTCATATCCCCTGTAGGTAAATGGCGTCGAGAAATGCCCTATGTGCTTCAATTCCTCGAATGTCATACCGATGGGTTCGAGCCGGTAGTCCAGGGTTTCTTGTACCGAGCCCCAGTAGCCGTTCAGACCCATCCTGGCAGCAAGATCACAGATGATCTGTTTCTCGTCCCTGCACTCCGGCACCGGATCGAGGGCCTTTACCTGGGCGAACACATGGTTTCTCATGAGCAGGTCCTCGATCTCATCCCGCTCGGTCCAGTGGGCCGGCGGCAGGATGACATCCGCCAGTTCAGTGGTGGGCGTGTGGTAGTAGTCCACGGCAAAGAGAAAATCAAGCGTGCTTAGAGCGTTTCTCACACGCTGTGAGTTGGGGTATGCGCACACGCTGTTGTTGGCGAACAGGCCGACTGTCTTGACCGGGTAGGGTGTGCCCGTTTCTATTGCAGGCCAGACCACCTGGGGCGGTATGGGTATGGGGATGTGGCCGATGAGTGGAAAGCGGTCGAGCCCCAGCATCTTTTGTCCCTGCTCTCTGGGCAGGTTGAGGAATGCGCTGAAGTCGGGACCGTAGCACGATCGTTTCTTTGTGGGCGGTATGCAGTTGAGGTTGCCGCCCTTGGCCTCCAGATTGCCGGTAATGGCCGAGATGATGGTAAGCCCCCTGTTCAGGTCGAAGGAATCGTTTGCCTGGCACACCCCGCCCATGCCCGGACCGATGCTGGCAGGGCTGGTGCCTGCAAACGCAACGGCCGCCGCTTCGATATCCTCAGCCCTCAGCCAGGTGATCTCGGCACAGCGTTTCGGGGTGTAGGAAGATACGTGATCTTTGAGCTTGTCAAAACCGGTGGTCCAGGTTTCCACAAAGTCCTTATCGTAGAGATTGTTCCGGATGATCACATTGATAAAGCACAGCAGCAGCGCTACATCGGTCCCCGGCCGGATCTTCAGCCAGTGGTCGGCCTTCTTTGCCAGCGGTGTTCCTCTGGGATCCACCACGATGAGTTTTGCCCCTGATTTCAGTCCCTGCCTCAGATCGTACATGTACAGACCCGGCCAGGATGCCTCGGGATTATGTGCCCACAGGAGTATACATTTGCTGTTGGCAAAATCCGGGTCCACAAGACCGAAGCCGCAGGTGGCGGCGCTTCCCAGCACGATAGGTCCGCCACTCATGTTCGATGGTGCCATGAAATTGGGGGATCCGAAGAGCGTCAGAAACCGGTTGAGGTAGGGGGCCATGCCTCTGGTCGTCCCGGTGCCGAACACCACGGATTCGGCTCCCCATTTCTCCCTGCTTTCCAGCAGGCGAGAGGCTACGATGTCCAGGGCATTGTCCCATGAGGTCTCTTCAAACCGGGTGCTCGACTTGCCCCCGACCTTTACCAGCGGCTTGGTGATCCTCTGGGGATGGTAGATCATTTCAGCGGCTGCTCTGCCTTTCGGGCAGGTATAGCCATGACTGTGGGGGTGGTCCGGGTCCCCCTTGACCTTTGTGAGCCTTCCGTCCTTCACCTCAACAATGACGCCGCACCGGCTGTGGCACTCGAAACAGATACTCCTGACTTTGGTTACGCTCATAGTGTCCCCTCCCTGTTGCCGGTGACTGAAACAGAGGCTTTTTCAGGCAACGGCAAACTATCTACACGAGTGATGCAAATACAAAACATAAACAATCATTCTATAGTCACAGACCGCTGTAGCGGTCATGTTCCGGTCTTTCTGCTCGATCCGGGTCCCTGATTCGGGTTTACCCGCAGACGTAATATTCGTGCACGATGAGCACGCGTCTGCTCAATAAGGTACGGTCCAACAAAAGCCAAAACAAGTCAAGGAGGATGTTGTCATGCTCGGCGGGGACGTACGCATTCATCAGAGATCAAATCCCAGCCGGACCATCATGGTGATCATGTCCCCGTCGAACACCTCGTCTTCAAATACATGATGATATCGTACATCGAATCCCAGGTACATGTTTTTTGTCAGGGAAAAGTTCATCCCGGCACAGCCGTAGATTCCTGATTCTCCGTCCGTCTCGTCTCTCGGCGTTCCGGGCTCTCCCTCGGGTTCGTAGGTGAAATCGATGGCATAGATGCCGAGCCCGCCGCCGGCATACAGTTCGACATATCTTCCCACCATGGTGGAGAATTGGGGGCCGAACGTGAAGGAGAGCATGTTGATGGTATAGGCACCGGGATCTTCCACCTCGTCGTCATGGCTGGAGTAGAAGAGCGCGGCATCCAGGCACACATTTCTGTTCACCCTGTATCCTCCGAATATACCCCAGGATATGCCGTCATCCACCCGGTCTCCTGAATCTCCGATTAAAAGAGCCTGGCCGACCTGTGCACCAAGATACCAGTTTTGTGCTGTTGCGATGGTGCCGGAAACCAGTAGGATCGTGATAACGATGAGTACTTTTTTTAAAAGCCTTATAGGATTCCTCCCCCAGAATTTATAATAATCTCTATCTCATCAAAATGATAGCAACCATGAATTCTACTGGCGGCCGGGTCCTTTGTCAGGGGACTTTCTGATGCCCTGTATCAGGTGAACAAGGGCAAGATAAGGATGACGGGAAAGCATGCGTGGCCCGGCATAGCTCATGACAGAGCGGATCTTTTCTCTCATATCT
>ERZ795048.2341-NODE-2341-length-15384-cov-22.053102_pt1 | contig 15384 bp, 14 predicted proteins | sample MGYA00375132_ERZ795048 | MGnify/ENA primary metagenome ERZ795048 (study PRJEB30177, sample SAMN05720225) | activated sludge metagenome | isolation source: Anaerobic digester | place: Hong Kong | collected 2014-12-17 ...
TTCAGGACCAGGATCGTTTGTCACGATATTTACAGGCTCGATTTCTGGAGCAAGCCCAAAACCATCAGTTCCTGATTTGCATCTATCCGGCAAGGACTTTATATCCTGCCGGTTTTTTTTCTGAAAAACCGGTATTCTTGAAAAAAGCCGGGAAATTACGTATAATTGAATAAGAGTGGAATATCCGGAGGAACAAAATGGAAAAAACATATGATCTCGTGATTATCGGCGCCGGTCCGGCCGGACTGGCAGCCGCCATCTATGCCAAACGGGCCATGCTCGATTTCGTGGTCTTGGAAAAATGGTTTCCCGGCGGACAGATCGCCAACACTTATGAAATTGAAAACTATCCCGGAATCCGCAAAGCGTCGGGAGCCGAACTTTCCGATCTCATGTATGCCCATGCGACCGATCTTGGCAGCGATATCCGGATGGAAGGCGTGGAAAGCGTCCGTTTAAACGGAGATATAAAGGAAGTTGTCTCCGACAAGGATACTTATCTCGCGAAGACAGTAATCATTGCCACCGGAGCTTCCCCGCGGAAGCTGAAAATCCCCGGAGAGGATAAGTTCTACGGCCGCGGAGTATCATATTGCGCCGTCTGTGACGGAGCCTTGTATAAGAACAAAGTGGTCACCGTGGTCGGTGGCGGCGATGTCGCCGCCGAGGATTCCCTGTACTTGTCCAGAATGGCGAGCGAAGTCTATCTCGTTCACCGGCGCGACGAACTCAGGGCGGTCAAGACGCTTCAGGAAAGGATATTCGCCGAGCCGAAGATCGAAACAATCTGGAATTCGGTGATAACCGAAATCATCGGCCGGGAAACCCTGGAAGCGATCATCATCAGGGACAAAACCACGGGAGAGGAAAAATTGCATAAGACCGACGGCCTTTTCGTGGCGATTGGAATGGACCCGAATACGGAGTTTTTGTCCGGCGAACTGGATCTTGAGGACGGGTGGATCGTGACAGACGAAAACTGCGAAACCGTCATTCCCGGAGTATTTGCGATCGGGGATGTCAGAAAGAAGGCATTGAGACAAGTGGTAACCGGCGTGGCCGACGGAGCGATAGCCGTCCATTTTGTCACAAAATATCTATAACAGAAGGAGTGGTAGACTGTGGATTTTGACACACACAAAATTTTGGCAGACAACGCTTGTATCAAAACATCCGAACTATTGGATAAACCGGAGCTCACAAAGGAGGAAGCAGTTATCCTTGTGGATTTCGCCCATACCGCCAGGTTGCATTACTGGTTCAGCGGTTTTGACAAGAACACCCCGGAAATGAAAGAGAATCTGAAAAAAGCGAATGAACTCGTGGAAAGGGCTTATCGCAAACTTGGCCTTGAAAAGGCCGCGACATGGTTTAAAGAATCGACTTCATACGACAAGTAAGAACAAAAAAGCGCCTCAGGGCGCTTTTTGTTTGATGATTTGCCAGGCGTCGACGAGCCCTTCCAATCGCATGGCGGCGTTGGCGGGACTTGTCGAGGGAAGCAGGGTTGCCATTTTTAAAAACTGCCTGTCGTATCTGTTAAACAGATCGTATGCCTTGCGACCGTTCAGGTAAATGCGCCTGATCTGGGTGTTACTGATGATTTTGGCGATATCTGCAGGCATCACACCGGTTATCGAAGCATCGGAAGATCCTTTGATGGTGCAGGATTCGATGACATCATAAAGCGCAATGTGATATTTCTTAAGAAGATGTCTCTTTTTTGCGATGTCCGTGTTGATGAAATCGTCTTCGAACAGGATTGACAGAACTGTCCAGAAACGGTTTTGCGGATACATATAGAAAAAACCGTGTTCACGGCTTTTGACGGAAGGAAAACTTCCGAGTATCAGGATTTCGCTATCCGGTTCGACCTCGGGGCCGAAGCCGTGCGTGGCATACATCGCGTCCATGTCATCAGTATAACACAAAAGAATACTAGCCGTAACAAGTTTATGTTGGCGAAACCGAAACGTTTATGATATAATCTTTTCTGGACGGAGTCATAGCTCAGCGGGAGAGCACTTGCTTCACGAGCAAGGGGTCGTGGGTTCGAAACCCTCTGACTCCACCATCAGTTTTTTGACGGTTTTCTTTTGAAAACCGTTTTTTTTATCGTACAGCTTTCTTAAATGATTTCCATGTTTTGCGAATTATGTGAAAATAAGCGGACAATGTGATAAAATATGTTTAACAAAAAGGAAGATGAATATGAAAAAAACAGCCATACTGATATTGCTTGCATTTGTTTCCTATGCTTTCTTTGCCTGCGCGACTGATACCCTGGATACGACAACCGCCATTACGACGGAAGATGTAAGAAATGATGCGATCAATCAGGAATATCAAACCCTGAGATTGTCTTTTCCGGTCGCCTTGGTTGCGGACTTTGTGCTTCCCGAAGCTTCTTCGGCCGATTTCGCGGTTTCTTACTCGCTTGACGATGTGATTTTGACAAACCGGACGATCACTTATGTCCAGGAAGCCTATGACCGGGAAAAGACGTTGGAAGTTTCAATCACCTACGAAGGCTTGTCGGTGACGAAACAGTATGTCTTCATGCAAGTTGCCGATCCCGACTTGTCGGAACAGGAAATCATCAAATTGGTTTTCCAGGCTTGTTACGATACGATACTTGACGATATTCCCGCAAAAATCTATTCGGATCTGACACTGCCGGATATGCCTCTTGACGGTGTTAGTGTCGAATATTCGTCCGACATATCCTATGTTTTCCATGGAAGGTTCATCTACACATATCCGGATATAGAAGAAACCGTCCTGATCAACGCTACTTTACGCTACGGCGAAGAAGTCCGATATGTTAGCACTTATGTAACGATGGCTTCAATAGACGAATTAAGCAAGATTCCCGCCATCTATATCTATACCGAAGGCGGAGCCGCTGTGGAATCAGACGAGGATTATGTAAGTGCGACGATGACTGTCGTCACATACGAAGATAATGAAGCTGTGACTTTCTTAGAAAATGCCGTGTTAGGAATAAGGTTAAGAGGGAATTCGACTCTCTACATGCCCAAAAAGCCTTATAAGATCAAATTTGAGGAAAAAACGGCCATGTTTACTGATTATGCGAGAAAAGATTGGGTATTGCTGGCGAACTATGCCGATCAGACTCTGGTCAGAAATTATCTGGCTGACGAATTGTCTCGAGGCGTCGGAATGGCTTTCTCGCCGATCTCGGTTTTCGTCGATCTTTATTTAAATGGGGAATATCAGGGCAATTACATGTTGACAGACCAAGTGGAAGCGGCTTCTTCCCGGGTCGATATCGAAAAGGAATCCCCGAATCTCGATACCGGATACTTGGTGGAACTCGACAAGCGTCTTTATGATTATGATGATTGGAGTTTATTGGATGATAACTGGTTTCTTGTTGAAGGTATTCCCTTCGTGATTAAAGAACCGGATTGGGACGACGATACCTATTCCATCGACCAACTTTATTACATCCAGGATTATTTTGTTACCTTGCTTAATACTTTGAAGGCGAAAGCAGATTACACCGATCTGATCGACGAAGACACTTTCATCGACTGGTTCATCATCGAAGAAGTGATGAAAAACGTTGATTCCGGTTATTCGAGCGTGTATTTCTACAAAGATGCGGGCGGAAAGCTGAAAATGGGTCCCATCTGGGATTTTGACCTGTCCTCCGGTAACTACGGGCATTTGGAACCGGCGCTTCGCGGTCCCGAAGGCTGGTATACTTCCAGACAGGACAAGAATATCTTTTTCTATTATTTGATGCAGTATTCCACATTTAGAAGTCATTTGAAGGTTAGATGGAACGAACTATACGAAACGGTGATTCTGCCGCTTCCTGACAAGATTTACGAAACTTCCGATTCAATAATGCTTTCGCGTTATCAAAACTTTGAAATGTGGGACGTGATCGGTGTAGACACATCTTGGTACATCGCTCCCGAAATCCATGCGATCGACACCTACGAGGGACAGCTCTGGTTCCTGTATGATTTCCTGACCCAGAGGATTGCCTGGCTCAATCAAAACATCAACAATCTCTAAAGACTGAAAAAGCCCTTATCCGGTTTAATCCGAAGGGCTTTTTTTTCGTTTATCCCAACCGCTGGAAAAACGAATGGCAAAATAACGGAAAAAGGCCGTTTTAGGCCATATTTTGAAATCAAGGATAACCGCCAAGTCTCGCTGTTTAAACGGATTTGCAAATTTGCAGGCACGAATATGAAAAAAAACTGAAAAAATATCTTGCATTTACAAAAAAATGCCATATAATTATTGCATGTAAAACAAATATTGTCCAGGGGGCCGCAAGTGGAGAAAAAACCGCTTATCGAACTCGTCAATGTGACGAAAACTTATGACGAAGAAAACGTTGTAAACGACCTCAGCCTAACCATCTACGAGAACGAATTCATCACGCTTCTCGGACCATCGGGGTGCGGAAAAACCACGACTCTGAGGATGATTGCCGGGTTCATTCAGCCAGATGAAGGAAAAATCATCATCAATGGCAAGATCTTCAACGATCTTCCTCCTTATGCCAGACCGATCCATACTGTTTTCCAACGCTATGCGCTTTTTCCGCATCTAAACGTTTTGGAGAACGTTGCTTTCGGATTGAGAAACCGTTCTTACGAATCCCTGGAGAAATTTTTCGGCAGGGATGTTTTAATCGAGGAAGCAAAAAAAGTTTCCATGGACAAGGAACCTTCAAAACATCTTGTCAACAAGATTATCAACCGGAAAATCGAAGCGATGGCGAAAGAAGCTTTGGCGCTCGTCAAATTGACCGGATTCGAAAATCGCAAGACCGACATGCTTTCGGGCGGCCAGCAACAACGCGTGGCCCTGGCGAGAGCGCTGGTCGACAAACCGCAAATTCTGCTGCTTGACGAGCCGTTGGCGGCGCTCGATTTAAAACTGCGCCAGGCCATGCAGTACGAACTGAAGGAAATGCAGAAGAAACTGGGAATCACTTTCGTTTTCGTCACGCACGATCAGGAAGAAGCGATGACGATGAGCGACCGGATCGTCGTCATGAAAGACGGTGTCATCCAACAGGAAGGTTCCCCGAAATCGATCTACAACGAACCGGTAAACCGGTACGTCGCCAATTTCATCGGGGAAACGAACATCATCCCAGGAATCTATGTCAAGAAAGACCTAGTACATTTCCTGGGGACCGATTTTCCCTGTACCGGATATACATTCGCCAACAAGGAGAAAGTCGATGTCGTTATTCGTCCGGAAGACTGGGACGTCGTCCCGCTTGACAAGGCCAAAGTGGTGGGAGAAGTCACCTTCAGCCTGTTCAAGGGCGTCCATAACGAATACGACGTCAAGGTCAAAAACACCACTTTGTTGGTCCATACCTATGAAAGTTATGAAGTCGGACAGCCGATCGGGCTGACGATCGACCCTTATGAAATCCATATGATGAAGGTCGAAACGGATGAACAAGTCATTTAGGATCCTGGCTACGCCATATCAGATATGGCTGATGCTTCTGGTTTTTGTGCCGCTTCTTGCGATGATAATCATCAGTTTCACGAACCTGACATCGGAAGTGCCTTTAAATGAAGTGAGTTTCACCTTGGCGAATTTCCTTATCCTGGGCGAGACTTCCACATTGGTGGCTTTCAAGAACAGTCTGGTATACGCAAGTCTTTCCACCATCATCTGTTTCGTTCTCGGCTACTTCATTGCCTACAAAATCAAAACCTCCCGCTTCAACAACAAATTCATCGTTCTGACGATCGTCATCCTGCCGATGTGGTCGAACCTGATCCTCCGCGCCGAAGCGTTGATGAATGTCATGAGCGAAAACAATATTATCAAGAGCTTGATCGGCTTCAGTATCTTGGGGAATACCGCCGGGACCGGATTCGCTGTCCTGTTCGGACTTGTCTTCACCTATATGCCTTTCATGATCCTGCCGATCTATACGACCCTGGAGAAGATCGATCCCGCTTTGGAAGAAGCCGCTCTCGATCTCGGACTCACTCCCTTCAAAAAATTCTGGAAGGTGGTTTTTCCTCTGTCTTTCCGGGGCGTCGTTTCCGGATCGATCATGGTGTTTCTGCCCACGCTGGCGGGATTTGCGATTCCGAAGATCATCAGCCGGGGGCAGATCATCTTCATCGGGAACATCATCGATACCAAATTCATGTACACGAGTTATGACCAAGGAGCCCTGCTCGCAGTCCTGATTCTGGTCTTCATTCTCGGTTCCATCCTTCTGCTTACAAGATTCGACAAGGAAGGAGAGACCCTCCTATGAATGACAAAGAATATCCAGTCGCCACCCTGGCCGAATACGGATTCCGGGATTATTCCCGCTTCCGGGGCATATTGAAGGTTTTATCCACCATTCTGTTTTATTTCATCATGGTGATGCTGTACCTTGCGATCATCGTGATCGCCGTCGAGAGCGTCAATTCCAGCCGGACGATGTCGTCATTTGCCTCGTTCTCGCTAGAGTGGTATCCGAATATCTTACAAGAAGAAGACTTGTTGCTGGCGATCAGGAACACCTTCCTTGTATCAACGATAGCTACGACGCTTGCGACCATCATCGGCACTTTTTCCGCCATCGGATTGTATGCGATGGAAAAGAAGAAAAGACAGAAATGGATGCTTATGAACAACATCCCGATCCTGAATGCCGATATCGTCACCGGATTTTCCCTCATGCTGATGTTCAGATTGCTGATGTACATTTTCCCGTCCATTTTCGGACTTTTCACTCTTGTGATGGCGCATTTGTTCTTCACGATTCCCTATGTCATTCTTTCCGTGATGCCGAAACTGAAAGAGACCGATCCAAACTTGATGGATGCCGCCCTTGATCTTGGCGTCAAACCCTATAAAGCGCTTGTCAAGGTCGTCATTCCGGCGATCAAAGCCGGAATCTTCTCCGGTATGCTCCTGGCGCTGACGATGTCGATAGACGACTTCGTCATCAGTTATTTCAACACCGGCGCCGGCTTCGACAATCTGTCGATCTGGATCTACGCCGTCATCGGAAGACGGAACCTGACGCCTTCGGTTTACGCCTTCTCGACCCTGCTAACCCTGTTCACCATGATTGCCTTGCTGGCCTACCAGTTCATCCACAAATCCAAAAAAACCAAAAGGAGCGTCCCAAAATGAAAAAATTCATCATCGCTTTCATCGCATTAGCAGTTTCATTGACATTTTCCGGATGCACTCAGACTCCCAAAATCAGGATCCTGAACTGGGGCGAGTACATCAACGATGAAGTTGTCGCCAATTTCGAAAGGGAATACGGAGTCAACGTTGTCGTCGACACCGCCGATTCGAATGAATTGTTCTATTCCAAGATCAAAAGCAAAACAACGGCATACGATCTCGTGATTCCGTCGGACTACATGATCGAGAAAATGGTTTCGGAAGGCATGCTTATAGAACTTGACTACAACAAATTGCCAAACTATGTGAATATCACCTATATGGACGGAGTCGAACAGATTTTGGCTTCGATGGCCGAGACCACCTATGAAAGAAACTCCACCACCATCGATTACAAGAATTACGCCATTCCTTATTTCTGGGGAACCTTCGGTATCATCTACAACAATCGCGTGGAAGGCTTGGAAGCATCGCTAGAAGCCAACGGCTGGGATACCTATTTCGACGCTGCGAATTATTTCCCGACAGCCAGAAGAGGCATGTATGATGTAGCCCAGTTCGCCTATGCGGCCTCGATGTTCTATTTAGGGGAAAACCCCAATGATTACAGCCCCGCGTTGCTTAGCGCATCGGAAACAGCCATCCGGGGAGCCGATTTCTCATCCTGGGGCGACGATATTTTGAAACGCGACGTGGAAGCCGACAATCTCGATATGGCGTTTGTTTATACCGGAGATTACCTCGACAGACTGTATATCCAGCTTGACGAAGGAAAGACGATGGAAGAAGTCCAAGCCGATTTCAATATCTACATTCCCGAAACAACGATGGTTTTCGCCGATTGCATGGTCATTCCCTATACGGCGAAAAATATCGACGGCGCGCATCAGTTCATCAATTATTTGCTTGATCCGGACAACATGGCGCTTAACGCTTCGGTCGTAGGCTATTGCACGACGACCGAACAAGCATACGATATCGTCGTCGCCTATTTGGGAAATGCCAAAACCTCCCTTGACAACTGGGCTAAGGCTTATCTTGCCTATTACAACAAGGATCGCGAAGGGACATATTATCCGCTCACATCCCTGCCTTCGGCGGATATCGACGCAATCAACACGATGATCCAGAATGTCATCGCCGGCGACTAAGTAAAAAAATTATAGAACTAAAGATCGGTTCTTCATTATGAAGAGCCGATTTTTTTAATAAATGTTGCCGATGATGTATGAAAACATTAAAAAAGATGTAAATCCTGATGATATATTTTAAAAAACTACGACATTTCCGCCCTGTTTTAATAATACGTAATGTGAAATAATGTTATTATCAATAGATTTATAAATTCAATAAAAGGAGAGTGTTACAGTGTTGAAGAAGATTTTGGTTTGGTCATTGATGTTTTTGTTTGGAACAGGCATTTTTGTAAGCCAAGTCACACATGTATCTGCTAAAGGGCTTTCCTTAATTCCCGGTGCAAGCGCGGATTTGATTAATCTTTATGAAACCGATGGAGGCGGAGGGACATTGGAAGACAGTTTCAAAGCAGCAACAAACACGGACACCAAATTATACAGTTATATGTCAGAAAGCATGGGAAATAATTATACGGATGAAGGCGACTTGTCTGATAACGGCATCGTATCCGTAATCCCGAAAAAAGTATTCTATACCCCAGGAACATACACATATGTGGGCAACGAATGGGGATTTTACGCAAAAACGACAAGCGAAAATGCTTGGGTATACCAATGCGAAGTGGTGATTTTCGATATTACCGTGACTTTACCGGGCGAATTTTACGGCGATTCAGAAGCACAAGTGAAGGTAAAACCGGTTATACAGTGCGTATACCATTGCACAAACAATCTCAACAATTTACCTGGTTTCGATTCGAGTCTCGATTATGTGGTATCCATAAATCCGTACAATTACTTTATAAACAACATCTATCTCGCAAACATAGTCATATGTTCTTCTGTCACAGAAGCGAATTCCGCAGATAGCTATCTTAATACCGATTATGTGGAAACAATGACAATCGAATCAATCAGTCAGGAACCAAATTATGCGGCAGATAGCCCGCTTAATAAGGAAATGGTGTTTAAAATAGCAATGTTCGTCGGTTCAAAATTGCCATTGGTAGGATCATACTTCAGTCTGATAAGCAGAAGTAAAACCGGAATGGAAATACTAAACGGGTTGTTATTCTGCGATAAAATAATCCAAGGAGACATAGTCGATCAGACAGATAAGTCAATAAAAATTGATATTTCTGAATCATATACTACACATATAAAATATTTTGAAGGCTGGTTACAATCGGTAGCCTTAGGGGCATATGAGGGTACAGAGAATATTGAAGTGGGAGATAATGCCGATTATAATTATCTCTACAATTCATTGAACGGTTGCTTCATGAAAACAACCGTCGAATATACATGCGACTTTCCTGTGGACGCTTCGGGATATAAGATCGAATTGAGCAGCGAAATGAATTTCAGCACCTGCATATCGCTTGACATTGTAACACAAGACGAAAGCACATTCGAACTTACAAAAGTAGCGGAAGTGTGCGGCGAAGCGGATTACGGTAAATACCAGCGCTATGGTGAATTAATGAATATGTATGAACCCACGGCTGTTGTCATTAATGATCCAGGCACCGCCGATTATTTTAAAATCGCAGCGGATTATAACGGAATTTATCAAATAAAGAAGACGGGATGCAGCACCAATACAAGAATTGAAATTTATGATAACGTTGGAAATCTTGTTGTCAGTTCCACAGCAGTTGACTTTACGTTCAGAGTAAATTCGGACATAGAGTATTATGTGAAAACCAAATACTTAAGCGATGACTATACCGGAACATATAATATACTTGTCATGCCTCAGTACATGGGGTTGTTGTCGACAGATTACTATAAGTATATATATTTTACAGAGCCAAAAGCCGTAACATATTATTTCTGTCCGACGAAATCTGCGGATTATTACATATATACGGGCGGAACTCAGGACACTTTAATTAAACTGTACGACAAATACGGCAATTTCATTACCGCCAATGACGACAACATAAATGATGATAACGCAAAGATACTCGTGCATCTGGTTGCCGGAGAGACATATTATGTTCAGCTGGTAAACAAAAGCACAACTTGGGGATATGCGAAAGTCTATGTGCTGGAATGCGTATACATAGATCCGGATCCTTTCTATATTCCCAAAGACGGAATAGAATTAATGTAAAAAACAATAAACATACAAGCGGATTATCAGTGCTGGTTATTACATGCATCCGAGTAAAAAAGAAAACCGGAAGTTTCTTACGAAACCCGGTTTTTTATATTCTACGTTTCGTAGAAATCAAAATATCTTGTCTTTTGGTTATTTGGATGGTTTAATTGTCTCAGGAGCTGATAATATGACGATCGGTGAAAAAATAGCCGCAAGACGCAAAGAAATGGGATACAGTCAGGCTGAACTCGCAGCCAGGCTGTATGTAAGCGACAAAACGATTTCCAAATGGGAGACCGGACGCGGAAAGCCGGAAATCGATACCTTGAAAAAAATCTCGACTGTTTTGGGAATGACCGTCGACGAACTGTTGGATGACGATATGGAAAACCAGGATACCGGCAACGCAAAAAAAAGCAAACGGTCCTTCATGGAAATCATATCGGAGAAGATTCCACCGCTTTCCTACAATAAAAACGACATTGCCGTAGTGTGGGTCTTGGGTATCGGCCTTGGCATTTTGCTAGATATCATTCTCACCTGGTGGTTTTTAAGGATCGTCAGGATATATGGGTTGGATTACCCGGTAGGCCTTTTAGTGCTCCAGGTGATTACCACGACTATGCTGATAGTTGCCATAGCCAAAGCGAAAACCGATTTGCGTTTTCTGCTCGCATACATGGTATTTATAGTGATCCTTTTGATTTACACGCTTTTTTCCGCAGATCGAGACTTTCTGGAAGTCCTGACAATTCTGGCGGAGATTGCGGTGCCGGTATTGTTTATCCTTTACATATTCGGAGTCGTTTCCGAAAGAAGAATACCGTTATATATCCAACTTGTGACGATCATATTGGCGGGAATCACTTTCCTGACAAGAATATTCGACTTCAATTTGTTCGCCAATTCTTCGTTTACCTATGTATACAATGTCATCAACAGTTTCAATTTCATCATTACCAGCATAGCTTTTTTCTTCCTGTTGAAAGGCGTCTTGGGTCCGGTGTCGGATATGCCAATTCAAAAAGAACCCTCCGAAGCCGAATAAACAAACAAATAATGACCGAAGGCAAGGAATTTTCCTTGCCTTTTTGAATGCCAAAAACAAAGTGCGTTATTTATGATATAATCATAATGAACAACATCCAGGCGGTGATAATTTGCAAAAAAAGAATATCACGGTAATAGGCGGCGGAGCATCCGGCGTCATGGCGGCGCTTGCGGCAGCGGAAGACGGAGCGTCAGTCACCCTGCTCGAAAGAAATTCCCGGATCGGGAAGAAATTGCTTGCGACCGGGAACGGTCGCTGCAATTACACAAACGAGAATCTGACGGCGGATGATTACAACCATCCTGATTTCGTCAAGCACGGGCTTGCGCAGTTTTCTTCCACCGATACGCTGGTTTTTTTCAAGAATCTGGGAATCGATCCCAAATACGAAGAAGAAGGGAAAGTGTTCCCCCGCTCCGAACAGGCTTCCAGTTTCCTGGACATATTTCTTTACGAACTCGATCGTCGTGGCGTCAATATAGTAACCGACGCCTATGTCCAAAACATAGTCGCAAAGAAAAACGGATTTCTGATTTTCTTGGCGGACGGAACCAGTTACAAAGCCGACAAGGTGATCATATCGACCGGCGGAAAGGCGATGCCCAAAAGCGGAAGCGAAGGGTCGGGATATGTCATCGCCCAATCGCTCGGGCATACGATAACGGATGTTTTCCCCGCCCTCACCAAACTGAAAATCGACAGCCCTTATCTGAAACAACTGGACGGAGTGAAATTTCCCGGAGCGGTAGAATTGTTTGCGGACAATGTTTCCTTGCAAAAGGAAAAGGACGATATTCTTTTCACCAAATACGGGATCAGCGGTCCCGCGATCATGCAACTGAGCCGGAAAGCCAACGAAGCTTTGGCGAAAAAACAAAAAACGGAAATCAAAGTATCCATAATAGACACGTTGTCAAAAAGGGATATTGCCAAAAGAATGGATTCGTCCATGGACAAACCGGTCGATTACAGTCTAATTGGGCTTGTGAACAAAAGACTGATCGCCGCCTTGTTAAAGGAAGCGGGAGTGGAAAAACAAAATGCGCTTGTGTCAAGCCTCCGGGACGACACAAGAAACAAAATCATCGATTTGTTGTTTGACTGGCGTTTCCCTGTCAAAGGATCGATGGGGTTTGACGACGCCCAGGTTACGGCCGGTGGCGTCAGTTGCGAGGAAATCGATCCCAATACCATGGAATCCAAATTGGTAAAAGGACTCTATTTCACCGGCGAAATCATGGACATCGACGGCAAGTGCGGCGGATACAACCTTCAATGGGCCTGGACAAGCGGCTATCTGGCCGGGGAAAATGCGGCCAAGGATATGGAATATGACGATTAGGATAACCGAAATCAAGCTTCGTCCGGACGAGGCGATAGATAAAGAGTCGGAACTTTTTCATCTGAAGGACAAAGTCTCGAGAAAATTTCGAATTGTGGAAAGCGATATGTTTTCCTTCAACATAACGAGAAAAGCGATCGACGCCAGGAAGAAAGAAGACATTTTTCTAGTATATTCGGTCGACATGGAACTGAAAAACGGAAAAAGCTTGCTCGCAAAGGGTTTTCCGAATGTCAAGGCATATGAGAAACCGGATATCAACTATCCGGGAAAACCGAAGATAAATCCGAAATATCGTCCGGTGATCGTCGGTTTCGGACCTGCCGGCATTTTTGCGGCGCTTACCTTGGCCAAGCAGGGACTTTCCCCTCTTGTCCTGGAACAAGGCCCGGATGTCGACAAAAGGACCGAGGCGGTCAGTTCTTTTGGCAAAACAGGCGTGTTTTCTCCCGAAGGCACTGTTCTTTTCGGAGAAGGCGGAGCCGGAACGTTTTCCGACGGCAAACTGACGACCTTGATCAACGATCCCTTATGCGACATCGTTTTGGATACCTTTATCGAACACGGAGCCGATCCCGAGATCAAATACCAGGCCAAACCGCATATCGGCACCGATGTCCTGAAAGGCATCATCAAGAGTATCAGAAAAGAGATCATGGATCTTGGCGGTGAAGTCAGATTCAATGCCAAGGTGACCGACTTCATCATCAAAGGAAACAAACTGGAAGGCATTGTCGTAAACGATGATGAAAACATCGAAGCGGATATGTGCATTCTGGCGATCGGCCACAGCGCCAGGGACACCTACGAACTCTTGCTGGATAAAGGGTTGAAAATGGAACAGAAGCCTTTTTCGGTCGGAGTAAGGATCGAACATCTCCAAAATGCGATCGACGAAGCGCAGTACGGCAAATTCGCCGGGCACAAGGCTTTGGGCCCGGCCGATTACAAGCTGGCGTACCATGCCCCCAGCGGACGGACAGCTTATACTTTTTGCATGTGCCCGGGCGGTTTCGTGGTGAATTCCTCATCTGAAGAAGGAGGAATAGCGACAAACGGCATGAGCTATAGCAAGCGTAGTGGTGTAAATGCCAATTCCGCTTTGCTTGTGAATGTTGGACCGGGAGACTACGGTTCGGATCATCCGCTTGCCGGAATCGAGTTTCAAAGAGGATTTGAAAGAAAAGCAAATAATCTTGCCGGAAACAAATACTATGCGCCAATACAATCGTTAGGCAATTTTCTTGATGACAGGATCACAAATGAGATCGGATTTGTAAAGCCAACATATCTGCCTGATACCGTGTTTGCACAAATGGCAGACATCTATCCAGATTATGTTATCAAGACGCTTAAAGAGGCATTGCCCGTATTTGACAAGAAAATAAAAGGATTTGCGTCAAACGATGCAATTCTGACTGCTCCGGAAACAAGATCGTCATCACCTGTAAGAACAACAAGAAGCAGTGAATACGAGACGAATATCGAAGGAATATATTCAATCGGAGAAGGATCCGGTTATTCCGGAGGAATCATGTCTTCGGCAATAGATGGAATCAGATGCCAATCAAAATGATACATTAACGAAAAACGGAGGTTTCTCATGCGCTTGACAACTTTCATTGATAAAGGCAAATTTTATAAGGCCAATCTGCACGGCCATTCCACCCGGAGCGACGGATCGCTGACCCAGGAAGCCGCCGTCCTGGCTTATAAGAACAAAGGCTATGATTTTCTGGCTTTGACGGAACATAATGTCATTACAAAACTTGACAAATACAATACCGACAGTTTCATCCTGATACCGGGGATGGAACTCCATACCTATAACAAAGACATCACGACCATCCATCATATGGTCGGTCTTTCCGATATGGACAACGATTTCATCAAGGACGGAACCGTTCTTGAAAACATCGTTTATACCGAAAACAAGACTTCGCTTCTGGCTTTGGAGAAGAGATTGCACGATCTCGGATTCCTGACGATCTACTGCCATCCGACCTGGAGCCATGTGAACACTTCCCAGTTCGATTTTCTCGAACATACGAATATGATGGAAGTCTGCAACTACGGCACAATCTGGGAAATGTCCCATAACGAGGACCCGACCTATTGGGACGATTGGTTGAAACAGGGAAAACAGATATATGGCGTCGCCAATGACGACGAGCATGTGATAGAGCAGTATTTCGGCGGCTGGAACATGGTGAAATGCGAGGAGTTCTCGATCAAATCATTGTTCGAAAGCCTTAAAAAAGGCAGTTTCTACAGCACTATGGGCCCAATGATCGAAGATTTCTATGTCGAAGACGGCATCGCCCATATCGAGTGCTCAAATGTGAAGGAAATCACCTTTGTCGTCCATGGTTGGTGGGGCCATACTTTCAGGGATAAGGAAGGGAAACTGAACAAGGCTGACTTCTCTCTTCCGGATCGTGCCTACATCGTCAGGGCGGAAATCACCGACCTTGATGGAAATGTCGCCTGGACCAATCCGATCATGTTGCCAAGAAATTAAAAAAAGCCCGGTGGTCAGCCACCGGGTTTTTATTTGACATTGAGAAGCTTTTTCTGGCATTCCGGACAG
>ERZ795048.2343-NODE-2343-length-15374-cov-4.092695_pt1 | contig 15374 bp, 9 predicted proteins | sample MGYA00375132_ERZ795048 | MGnify/ENA primary metagenome ERZ795048 (study PRJEB30177, sample SAMN05720225) | activated sludge metagenome | isolation source: Anaerobic digester | place: Hong Kong | collected 2014-12-17 ...
CAAAATAAGTACAGAAGGCGCCATATCAGAAGACGCCTTCCGTACTACTTCTTTATGAAGATTTAGCAATGATATCAATAGATATCATTGAGCATAAACCGTTGTTGTAACATTGCGAACAACAGTTCCATCTGAGGTACTGATCTCCATCGTATAATCACCTGCTGGGAATAATCCCTCCATATACGTACATGTGCAATCCAAATACCAATAAGACGATTCATCACTATAATGATATGCAGATGTGGAGCCCATGTAAACTACATCACCAATTTCGTTTCTAAGGACAAATTCCAATGTAATGTCGGTATCTGTTAGCAATTCAATGGAATACTCGATTGTATCGCAAGAGTCGGCAAAATATGGATTGTTTCCGTCCTCGTCATAGTATCCATTTGCGTAATTATAGAAACCTTCCATCGAAATATAGTCTTCCAATTCGTTCCAATCGCTGACTAAGTCTCCTTGTGTAGGATCTGGTACTGTCACTTCAGTTGTCGTAGGAATCGGTTCATCAATATCAAAATCAATATCTTCAATCGGATTAAAGATAAATTCGACTGCGTCATCCACATCATCAATCAACCATTCATCATCATAAATGAAAGTCACTTCAAAAGTGTCGCTGATTGTGTCAGCATCGGAAATCTCGTCAATTACATCTTCAACAGTTAATTCGTCGCCCAAATCATCCACGATGGCTTCAATGTCGGCAATTGTTAACTCCACTTCGCATACGCCTTCTTCGTCATCCTCATCGCCTTCAGACTCCGTGACTTCAAACTCCAAGGTATCAAGATATGCTTCGTACATATCCTGTATGTCACTTTCATATTCATCGATCGGAGCTAGGTCAAAGCTATCATCTGCCATGCATTTCAGTGCTTTATCCATTTTGCCCTGCTGAAGCTTCGAAAAGAATTCTTCTGCCACTCCTTGAATATCTTCTGCTGTCGAATCGCCCTTACTATCTTACTTTAGTAGAGAGCAAGAAGAAAGCAAAATCGTCGCCGAAACAAAAATTGCGCTGACTGCTAGTATTCTCTGTGTAAATCTTTTATTCATAAATTGCATCCTCCAATATAAGATAACCTAATAATACACACATCAACGAAATTTATCCACACCCCTTCTCCATTTTAAATGTGTCCAATATGTTAAAACGAAACATATATTTTCGTTTTGACTTCTGAAATGTTCAACACACAAACGAAATGTGTCCAATATGTTAAAATGCTTCTTATACAATCGTTTTGTCTTCTGAAATACGCAACGAGCGATGGAGAGGAAATATCAACGTATGAAAACGATTCTTCTCACAGACGGAGAATTTACAGGCGCCATTCGTGCGATTCGTGCGATTCGTGCGATTGCCGGCGACAGTTACCGCATTGCGGGCTTCGTTTTTTCGCCTTCTGCTCCACATCGCGCTCTACTTGACGAGCCGATTCTCGTATCTGATATCAAGCAAACCTACGAATACGACTATGTTCGCGACATCATTTTCGAATATTGTGTCGATTATGTTTTTCCTGTCGTAACCTCCGGATTGGAAGCTTTTGCTTCCTTTGCATCTCGACTCGAAGCCGAGACCGGAGCCATGATTTTCATATCTTCTCCCGACGCCATCTCCATCGTCAATCACAAGGACCGTCTTTACGACGCTTTATCCAGCCACCCCACACTTCGACCGATGATTCCAGAATTCCGCATATGCCACACCGCTTGCGAGCTGAAAGAAGGGATTCGAGCGCTACATGCTTCAAATGAAGCATTATGTGTAAAGCCCACTATTGGAGAAAATGCCGAGGGATTCTTTCGAATTACTTCTTCTGAGAATAGGAGTAGCACTTCCGCCGAGGATGCATGGCATTATCTGACAACAAAATCCGTCCTCCATACAAACGACATCAATGCTCTTCCCGACGAGCAAAGTATCGGCGAACAAATACTTCTTCCCTATTACTCCGGACAGGAATGGGATGCCGACGTATTATGTAAAGACGGTCACATTTTCGCAATCACAATCCGTAAAAACATCTCCATGCTTGGTGGCTTAACAGCCTCATCAGAAACAGCCTTTGATACAAGAATCATGGATGCCGTTACAGAAATCGTAAAAACCTTTTCTCTTTCCTACTTACTATCGATTACCTTTCGGGAGAATTCTCATGGCGAGCTATTCTTGCTTGAAATCAATCCACGAATAATGGGCAGTATATTCGTTTCTACATTAGCCGGTAACTCTCTGATCGAAAAATGTATGCATCTTAGTACCGAGAGCATACCGAATCATACTCCGATAATCACCCAAGAAGGTATAAAGACGGCAATCTATTACGATTTTGCTAAAATAGACGACTCCCCTGAACGGCAATCGAAAACAGAATCATGAATTGTAAAGGAATATCACATGGATAGCATTAAGTGGAGACGCCTGAGCGTCGATGATCGTGAATTATATGAACGATATTACAATCAATCGCACACACAGATTACAGACATGACCTTTCATTGTCGATTTGCCTGGGACAACATTTTCGAATCCTACATAGCTGAGGTTGATGGTTGTCTTTTGCAAATCTCATGTGGTGGCACATATACAAAGCCCTTTGCACTTATGCCTTTAGGTGAAATCAACCCAGAAAAGCTCGCCTCTTTTGCGATTCTCCTACGTGACGCATTTACAGAACGCGGCTGGAGTTATTGTCTTCGCGGAATCGATGAAGACCTCTTGCCAATTACCGAAAAAATCACTTTACCACATATGGCACCTACATTTGACCGTGATTCCTCCGATTATCTTTATCGTGCGGATGATTTACGTTTACTCGAGGGGAAAACATATCAGAAAAAGAGAAATCATATCCGTAAATTCGAAAAGAATTATCCAGAATTCACCTATGAGACGGTGACAGATGCTATTGCCGAAGATTGTCTGGCACTCGTATCCTCATGGAGCGAAGCAAAAGGTGTTTCCGTAAACGACACGGATCACTCCGATTACCGCATGATTGAACGTCTTTTTACAAACTGGGGCGCCCTTCGTATTCGCGGCGGAGCTATTCGAAATAAACCGGGCGGTCCAATTATCGCCTTTTCACTCGGGAGCTTTGCCAAAGACACCGGCTTCATTCATTTTGAGAAGGCAGACGCAAATTATGACGGCCTCTACGCTGTTATCAACTGGGAAACCATCAAGCATGAATTTCCCGATGCGCAATGGATTAATCGTGAAGAAGACATGGGTATTCCGGGACTTCGAAAATCGAAACTCTCTTATGCCCCCGCCAAGCTTCTCTCGAAATACAAAATCTGCTTCTGAGATGTTTCGAAAACTGTCAGGAAAGTTTTTCATAATTACGCCATTTATTTGTTTTTTTTTTCACAATTCGTATATAATGAATTAAGAATGTAAAAAGAGTCGAGGTAATAACAATGGCGATAGCACCCCATATCCTAATTTGTGACGATGATCCCGTCGTTCACGAGTCGCTCGGAATCTATTTTGAGAACGAGCATTTCACTTATTCGAGCGCGTACGACGGACGCGACGCTCTGGCACATGTTACTTCGGACAAGCCCGATCTTATTATTCTCGACATTATGATGCCGGAAAAGACAGGCATCGAGGTTTGTCGTGAAATTCGAAAGACTCTTTCTACTCCGATCATTATTTTGACTGCAAAAGGCGAAGAGATTGACCGTGTTTTAGGTCTTGAGCTAGGCGCCGATGATTATATTGTTAAACCGTTTTCACCTCGCGAAGTCATCGCCCGTATCAAGGCCGTGCTTCGTCGTATCAACGAACCGCAGGAGAATAACTCCTTGCTACGCTTTGAGGGACTCGAAATTAATCTCGACAACTACCAAGTAAAGGTTAATGGCGAGCTCGTACCTTGTACCCCGAAAGAGGTCGAGATATTGCATCTTTTGGCTTCTCATCTCGGTCAAGTTATGGATCGTGAACAGATTCTTTCTCTTGTTTGGGGATATGACTATTTCGGTGATACACGTACTGTAGATACACATATCAAGCGTATTCGTCAGAAGGTTTACTACGAAGGTGCTCCTTGGTCACTCATTACTGTTTACGGTGTAGGCTATAAATTTGAGGTTACCGCTTAATGTTTCGCAGCGTTTTCCTAAGTCGTATGATATTCGTGGTGCTCATAGCACTGTGCGCCTCTGCCATACTTTCAGCGGCTTTATTTACGATTGCCGCGAGCTTTACTGTACAAACGAATCGTTCTGATGAGCTCATCAACAAAGCGGCTGCCCTATCCGAAACATTATCCGATTATTCAACATCGACCATTCCGGTCACGAATGATACGGATATGCAAACCGAAGGCGATGTTATTTCTGATGAGACAGAAATAAGCTCAATAGATACAGTTTTGACAGACACAGTCACACCTACACCAACAGAAAATAATCCGATTCTCGAGCCACTCAGTATCACCTCTTATTATCTTAATTACGACATTTTGGATGCCTATTTTCTTCTCTATGACGAAGAGGGTGTTCTTTTGCAGACTACGCAAATGAATGATGCGGAGGATATTGACGAAATTAACATTCTTGATTCCTACGCCAAAGAAAAAATGCTCGTAAACAATACCAATGAATATCTTTATACAAAGATTCCCGGAGAAACCCGCTTTGATAGCTCCATTATCGTGCAATGCCCGATTTACGACGATGATGTTCGCATCGGATACGTTGTCCTCGGTTCGACCGTGGATGCAGAAAATGCAATGCTCGGCAGCTTCGGCGATGTTTTGATTCTCGCTACTTTCGTAGTCGCACTCGCGATGCTCGTGCCCGTCTATTTTGCAACATTGCATCTGGTACGTCCGCTGCAAAAGGTAAACGAGGTCGCGCAAGCCATGGGGCAAGGCGATTTTTCCGTTCGCGCGAATACAAAGTCAAAGGGTGAAATTGGCGAGCTGGCTGTTTCCTTTAATGAATTGGCCGAACAGCTCTCGAAGTCGATTACCGATTTGACTGTCGAAAGAAACCGCTTGAAGGAGATTTTCGATATCATTTCCGAAGGCATTGTTTCCGTAAATGCAGATTTGCAAACAGATTACTATAACAACGCCATTCGCACCCTTTTCGAAAAGGCACCACGAAAGAATCTCTTCACGGAAAAGCTTCAGCTTATTCCATTCGAAGATGTTTGGACCGATTTTGAGGAATGTATCAATACCGGCGAAACGAAGGAAAGAACTATTGAAGCACAGGATTGCGCATACCAATCGACAATCGTGCCAACTTTTAATAACGATAATGTCATCATCGGTGCGACCGGATTCTTCCGTGATATCTCCGAATCTGAGCGTCTCGAGCAGACTCGTCGCGATTATGTTGCCAATGTTTCCCATGAATTGCGTACACCACTTACCGCCATGCGCGGTCTTGTGGAGCCGCTCGCAGATGGCATGGTTAAGAGCGAAGCCGACCGCATGCGATATTACGGCATCATCTTACACGAGACCATGCGTCTCTCCCGTTTGATTGATGACATGCTCGAGCTTTCGAGACTGCAAGCTCGTACCCTCGCCTTCAAGACATTCCCATTCGATCTTAACAAGCTATTGAATGAATTGGAGCAAAAGTTTACGCCGATTATGAACGACTCCGAGCTCGCCTTCAAGGTTGAGTTTAAAACGGGTACATTACCAACTGTTGTAGGTAACCCAGACCGTGTCGAACAGATTATCGTTATCTTAATTGATAATGCAAAGAAATATACACCGGCAGGCGGCTCCATTACCATTTCAACAGAATACAATGACGAGACCGGACAAGTTTTCGTATCCGTTATCGATACCGGACAAGGTATCCACGAATATGATATCGACCACATTTTCGACCGCTTCTATAAGGCCGATCGTGCGCGTGGTAAAAAAGGTACCGGCTTAGGACTTTCTATCGCCAAGGAGCTCTTGAGCTACATGGGTGAGACGATTACGGTACAAAGTGAATACGGCGAAGGTACGACCTTCACATTCACACTGAAGCGCGTTACAGGAACCGTGTGGTATTGAGAGATATCATAAATGCACCCGTTGACTATAACTGTCCGCGAATAAGCAATAAAGGATAAAGTATGCCAAATGAAGAAACAACGCCACAAGAAGGCGTTCGTATAAATAAATATATAAGCTCCAGCGGCTTTTGCTCGCGACGAGAAGCTGACACCTATGTCGAAAGAGGCGTCGTAACGGTGGATAACGTTATCGCCGTAAACGGGACGAAGGTAATGGATGGTCAAGTCGTCCGAATCGAAGGCAAACCGATTCTACCAGATGAAGATTATTGCTATATTGCCCTTCATAAGCCTGTTGGCATTACATGTACGACCGACCGACGTGATAAAGATAATGTCATCGACTATCTTCAATACGGGAAGCGTATTTTTCCGATTGGAAGACTCGACAAGAATTCAAGCGGACTTCTTCTTCTCACGAATAACGGGGACATTGTAAATAAGCTTTTGCGTGCAGAGGGCGGCCATGATAAAGAATATGTCGTCGAAGTCGATCACCAGATTGACGATGGGTTTGTGAAAAAAATGACTTCCGGAATTCCACTTCGTGAGCTGGACGCAGTGACATTGCCATGCGAGGTCACCATCACAGGAAAATGCACATTCCGCATTGTTCTTCACCAAGGTCTGAACCGTCAAATTCGACGCATGTGCGAATATATGGGATATCGCGTTATCCGCTTAAAACGTGTACGCATCTTGAATATTACGCTCGGCAGTCTGCCCGTTGGTGAAATGCGAAATCTCACAGCCAAAGAAGTGCACGACTTGCTACGTTTAATATCGTAGGCTTCACATAGATACTTCATGGTTTGTACATTCAATACCACAAACAAAACCCCGTTTTCGCTTGAAAACGGGGTTTCATTTATGTGAACAATGAAGATTTGCATAGTAAATATCCTTACGCGGGAGAAATCGTCATCTCCGCTTTGTATTCGATATCCTTTTCAAGTCCGCGTTTAGCAATCGGATTATCCGTTCGCTCGATGACCTTCATGAAAAAATCAACAAAGAGATGGTCACCGTCATCTGCCTTGAGCAGTTCCGGATGCTGACAATCATCCAGCATCTCCGGAGAATACGGCAAGACACTGAACGAAAAGGACTCTTGCTGAGGCGCGAGAATCTTTATACTCTGTGCCCCCTCCTGACGGAGCAAAAGAAGCTTCGTATCCGTATGTCCACCACTTTCTGCCGGACGGGCATATTCGTGATACAGCTTAGAAGTCAGAGAAGTATACCAACCAATTCGTTGCGATTCTTTACGGTCGACATACGATTCACCGTCGCCGCGACCATACCATGCCACATAATTTGTTGGGTTACTTTGTACACGAAAACCATAACGAACGAGATCGTATTTCGGCGTGAATGCAAGTGTCGCAGAAAGCTTTCCGTCTGCCGTTATTTTGTACTCGACGAGAATCTGCCCTCGCATTGCAAAGGACTTATAATGTACGAGCATCGAGAATGTCTCGTTAATGACTTCATATTGCGAGTTCACATATTCGAGCTCATCTTCGATCGTGCGCCAATCTGTTTCTTTCGAGAAAACGGTCGAGGACAACACATACGATTTATCAGAGCGATCAATATTTGTTGCCGCTCTGAAAAAGCTCGGTTTCATTGAGGAAGCCAGATATTCCATGCCTTCGCTCTTAATCGAACAAAGACCGCCGTCCTTGCGGCTGAATCCATAGGTCAAATTATTTGCCGTTACAAATAGCATTGAAGGTACAGTAGAAAAGGATATCTTGGCCTTATCCACTTGTAGTGCAATAGCATTATCCGAATACGATTCAATAATTGGCGTCATTAAGGCGTCAACCGACAGGAAATCATCGGATGGCATTGAAGGATCAGCGACATTCTCGAGCAATACTTGCTGGTAGAAGGCGATTTCATGACCGGCCGGTGCATAGAAGGAATCCTTTTGCAGTGTTAAGCGTATATCAAATAACAGCTCCTTCACGAAGGCTTGGTCGTAGATTGATTTCGCGTTCGGATAGGTTTCTCCCCATTTCGACGAGATGAAATCAGTTACACGGAAATCAAATTGCATGGTTTGATTACTAAGTGCGGGTATCGACGGAATCGGACCAGAGCCGCCAATGAGGCGCTGACCACCAATGAGAAGCTGCCAATGCAGTTCAAGTGCAGAAGTCGCACCGAACGGATGAACGTTTTGTATAGAAAGAATCGCTGGATTCTCCTGTGAAGCAAAAATCTTCACCGTCTCACATTGCTTTTTTACCTCGAAAAATATCGGATGCGGCACGCGATTGCAATCAACAATACCTTGTGCGATTGGTGCGCCAATATGCTCACCATAGTCTACCAAATCGCCTTGATGGATATAGCAAATGTCCATATCGTCTTCCGCGCGTTTGGGGCGGGCAATCATCGATTCAAAAAGTGTCTTATCCTCTTTGAGCAGTTGACGTAAATGTGCGCGATGCAAGCACAAATCACACCATTCGCCGTAAATATATCCGACCTCATTGGGGAAAGGCATAATATCCGAAACAGTGAGTTTTCGATCCATTTTGCAATATATCGGACGGGAGTCATCAAGAGAAAGCACCTTTTTCTTGACCTTCAGATAGGCCTCCTCGTCATACTTCTTACCTGCCATTGCCCACATAATAATCGACGGATGGTGCATCAGCGAATACACAGATTGTAGCAATGTCGCTGCAGATGATTGCGAAATGACATACATACCATATTCGTCACACAAATCGAAGAAATGCGCATCTGACGGGTGATGCATCACAAAAATCGCATTAATATTCGCACGTTTCATCAAGAGAATATCCTGGCGGAAACGTTCGAGTGGCACCGTACTTCCGCCGTCCGGATCAAACTCATAGTATTTTACGGCATTTAATTGCATCGGCTCGTTATTGATATGAATATGCTTCTCAAAAATATCCGTCGTGCGGAAGCCGAAACGCTTCTTCTTCACACTGAAAGTCTTACCATCCTTAGACTTCACCTCAACCACTAAATCATAAAGATGTGGTGTCTGGTCAGTCCATGGCAAAACCATTTTGGCAAATATCTCACCGGATATGGTATAAACGGATTGTTTCGGAATCGTCTCCTCCATCGGTTTACGGAAAGCAATACGATGCTCCGGCAAATTATAGAGGTCATACTCGGTACGTGTCTCCATTAATCGACATTCCACAACTACATCAATATCACGATCCTCGTGATTCACGACATCCAAATCCAGCTTAATTCCGCCATCCTTTCGGATATCGGCAAAAGAAAGTATTTCCATCTCCCTTTCCCTTGAAGAATCAGCAACATTCGGTGCATAGAGACTCGAAACCATCGCCGTTTTCGGTGCAACCTCCTGCGAATAATTCGCGGTGAGCCAGCTCGTTGTCAAACGTGCCGCGGTAATCTCTATCGAGCGTGGTTCTGCAACAATATACGGTGGTCGAAACAGACCGGAAAAGCCAAACATTCCGGTAGGACGTGAAATTCTTCCCTGCTTCGTCTTGTCAAATCGATAGACCAATATGGTTAGTAAGTTTTTGCCCTCTGTGATTTCACCCGAAAGCAGACACTTCGAGGTCGCGAATTGACTCTTCGATTCTGCAATCAAATGATTATTCATATATACTTCAAATCGGGAAGCGACACCCTCGAGCACCAAGTAAACCACACGCTCGACATATTGCTTTGGAAGCGATACCCAAAGTCGATAAACGCCGACATCATCTTCCGATTCGCCTGCCGCTATATCCGCAAGCTTCGACGTAATCTTGCCCTGCTTCTTTTTCGTTTGTACTGTACTTTTCTCATACATCAGTTCACTTGGATATCCGAAGCCTTCCTGTTGCCAAACAGAAGGTACGTGAATGGCTTGCCATGACGAGTCGTCGAAATTCGGCGAGGCGAAATCGAGCGGTACACTGTCACGACTCTTTGCATGAAAAAAGCGCCATTGTGGAAGAGAGAATTGCCAAAGAGACGGAATTAAACCGAACTCCGGTTGCTTTTTATCTGTATACAGCTCATCCGTCGAATCATAAGGATAAAAATATCCTTGTGTCTGTATCAGGCTCATCTTCATTCCATCTCCTCTTCACAGATATCCAATTATACTTTTATACATTTTACCATTATCTTATTTGATTCATATATCAATGAGATTTCATTTTCTGTGCGCTTTCGAAATAAAGCAAAGGGCTTCGCAGGAATGATTCTTGCAAAGCCCTTTATCAATTGAGTTATTAATCTCGTGCGGCAACGAAATGCGCACATAACGGTTTACAGATTAGCCGAAAATATTGTAATAGAGGAATAATGTCGCCATCATCGAGGCAACCAACGATACCACGGTTACCTGTGTGTTGATGGAAGGTCCAGCGGTATCCTTGTATGGATCGCCGACTGTATCACCGACAACCGCAGCCTTATGAGCATCAGAGCCTTTACCGCCGCAATTACCGGACTCAACATACTTCTTCGCGTTATCCCAGAGTCCACCGCTGTTCGACATAAATAGTGCCAAAAGCAAGCCGCTGATGATGTTACCGGCAAGGAAACCGCCGACCGCTTGAACGCCGCCGATAAAGCCTACTGCGAGCGTTGAAAGTATAGCCATCAAACCCGCAGGAATCAATTCCTTCAAAGCGCCCACCGTTGCGATATCAATACACTTATCGTATTCAGGTGTGACACCCTCTTTACCTTCCTTCAGGCCGGCAATTTCATTAAACTGGCGATGAATTTCTTTTACCATGCGTTGTGCATTCTTATCAACACCTAACATCAGCATTGCAGAGAATACGGCAGGTACCGCAGCACCGACCAAAAGACCGAAGAATACGACTGGATTTAAAATGTCGAACCCTGTAATCTCTTCAATTCCGGTTTTTCCTGCTTCAATAGCAACACGTGCCGCTTCGTTAACCTCAGACATAAAGGCTCCGAGCAAAGCGATAATTGTAAGACCGGCAGCACCGATGGCGAAGCCCTTCGTAACCGCCTTTACCGTGTTACCTGCACTATCGAGCGAATCAGTGATTTCCAATGCTTCGTCTCCCAAGGAACCCATCTCGACGAGGCCGCGTGCATTATCAACAATCGGGCCATATGCGTCATTCGAAATAACCATACCAACGATGGAAAGCATACCGACCGCCGCCATCGAGATACCGAACATACCCGATACAACCGGATTTCCGTCAACAAGTGGTTCGCAAACCTTATACGAAGCGAGTGCCGAAATGGCGATACCAATCATCGGAGGGAAAACACTTAAGAAGCCATAAGAAGTACCGGAAAGTATGGTGAAAGCCGGGCCTGACTTCGAAGCATTAGCCACATACTTTACCGGTGGCTTATTATCATTCGTAAAGTAATCACTGACAATTCCGATAATCGTACCAACAAAGAGTCCGATCGTCATCGCGCCCCATACACGCCAGCCAGCTTCAGAATTGAAGAATAGATATGAGAATAGAGCCGTCATTCCTGCAAACAATGCTGTTGTAATATATGTACTCATATTCAAAGCACGTGTCGGATTTCCCTTCTTTCCCATGCGAGCAAGAAGAACGCCGACCGCCGAACAGAAAAGTCCGAGCGCTGCATAGATAAATACCATAATTGCAAAATCTTTCTTTCCACCGCCCAAAGAAATTGCCATAACAAGAGATGCTGCGATAGAAGCTACATGCGAATCAAATAAATCCGCGCCCATGCCGGCAACATCACCGACATTATCACCAACGTTATCTGCAATAACTGCCGGATTTCTCGGATCATCTTCCGGAATACCGAGTTCAACCTTACCAACCAAGTCGGCACTGATATCGGCCGTCTTCGTAAAGATTCCGCCACCTGCCTTCGCAAACAAGGCAAGGCTCGAAGCGCCGAAGCTGAAACCGAGTACGGCACTCGCATCACCGACAATCATATATACCAATGTAACACCGAGAAGACTCGTTCCGACAACAGCCATGCCCATAACGGCACCGCCACGGAAACCAGCCAGGAAAGATGGCGCGATACCCTTTGTCGCGGCCTCCGCCGCCTTCGCATTCGCAATCGTTGCTACCGTAATACCAACAACGCCTGCGGATGCCGACAAAATTGTACCGAAAAGATAAGCCGCCGCCATACTGACGTTACTCGTCCAGTTCGCAAAATCATCTGCCCATATTGGATGAGGTAAAAACAAGAGAATCAGCAACGCAGCAACACCTGCGAAGCGGGCAAGGAGTAGATACTCGCGTTTTAAGAAAGTATAAGCGCCTCGACGGATATACTTACTTATCTTTGCAATGGTCTCATTGGAAGATGGCTGTTTCTTCACCCAAAAGAAGAAATACAAAGCAACCAAAAAAGCCATCACTGATACACTGATAGACAGGATAAAAGTGATCGTGGTAGTCATGTTCATACCTCTGTTTCTCAAGATTGATACACATGCTTTCTTCATAAACAACGGCATTTGCCAAAATTGTCAAAAAGAAAAATGCACACCTAAAATCAAGATAACATAACGGAAGCAAAACGCAAGTAGTTTTACAAACATTCGCCGTTTTTTTGCAATGTATTTGTGCATATTATACAACACAACAAGAAACATACCATTTGGTCACATGCCTAGGTTCATATCCTTCTTCCATTTTCTCGCTTTATTCATTGCAAAGATTCCTTTGAAGAAATGACCATTTGCCATCAATATGTAGGCATCCATTTCTTTGACCGTCATCATGGCTGGCGAGAGTATACACATTGCACGAAGCGGCATATCGTCAATCATGGATTCGAACATGCGCACTTGATCTTCACGTCGGTCTTCTTTATACATCTTCTTTTGCTGACCACGCAGCTTAGAAAGCAACAATTTACCAATCAAACCGTCTTTCATGTCGGCAAGCGTGGCATTGCAATCAAAGCACCCCTTCTTTTGTACGACTGGTGCCGGAATCTTTTTACCATAAACGGCTTCAAATTGGGCCTCATCGAAAATCTTCGTTTGCGCATCCAATGCGTAATAGTGCGGAGCCTTTTCTTTGAAATCCGGGAGTTGGGCTTCCGGTATCGATGATTGAACGGTTACACTGGCTTTGAGGCGAATATCGCTTGAAGAAGCACCGACACGAATGGAATAGTTTCCTGATTCGACGTGCCAGTCCGAAATATTCGTGTTGTAATAGGCAAATGCACGCTTATCTAAAGTCATCGTGACCTTGACAGTCTCTCCCTGATGAATAAAGACCTTCTTAAAAGCGCGAAGCTCTTGTTTCGGTCGGAAAACAGGCGATATCGGCGCAGATACATAGAGCTCCACGATTTCTTTTCCGTCATAATCCCCTGTATTTGTCACATCAACAGAGACCGTCAGAACCTCGTCATCTTTCATCGATGTCTTATCGAGTTCAAGATTGGAATATTTGAAATTCGTGTACGAGAGTCCGTGACCAAACGGGAAAAGTACCTGTATCCTTGCTCGTTCGTAATAACGATATCCCACGAAAATGCTCTCGCGGTATTGTACCTGACGTGTACCACCAAAGTTGAGATATGCCGGTGTATCCGAAAGCTTGACCGGGAATGTCTCGGCGAGCTTACCACATGGAACCACCTTACCGTATAGCATATCGGCAATCGCGCCCGCACCTTCCTGACCCGGAAGATATGCCAAAAGAACGGATTTCACTTGGTCAATCCACGGCATCTCTACCGGAGCACCTACATATAGAACGACTACAACATTGCTGTTTACCTTCGTCACTTCGGAAATAAGCTTATTTTGCACCGGTGGGAGAGCCATATGCTCTCGGTCGAAGCCTTCTGATTCATATCGATCAGGAAGACCCGCGAAAATAACAACGCAGTCTTTGCCCTTCGCCGCGGATACTGCTCGATTAAATTGCTCCTCATCGAGGTCATCTGAGGTCAAAGAATAAGCAGGCTCATATACGAAGTTCGGGTTCGTTCCTGCAAAGCCCTCGTAAGCATGCATCAGATTCGTCGGCTCAATATGCGAGCTGCCCGAGCCTTGATAACGCGTTTCTTTTGCAAAGGCACCAAGAAGCGCCACACTACTGCCCGCTTGAATCGGTAATAGCTTATCATTTTTCAATAAAACCGCGGATTCTTCAAAGGCACGTCTCGCCAATGCCTGATGCGCCCGATACGGTGCGGACGTTGGCTTCGGCTTCGCCAATCCACGAAGAATCATCGTCAGAATTCTGGTTACTGCCTGGTCAAGAATTGCCAAAGGTAATTTACCGGATTCAACCGCTTCTACGATTTCCACGTCATGTTGTCCGCGAGAGCTCGGCATTTCGAGCTCGAGTCCTGCGGCAAGAGCGTCCACACGATTGTTGATTGCCGCCCAATCTGTCATTACAAGACCTTTGAAACCCCACTCCTCACGTAATACCTTCGTCAAAAGCCAGCGATTTTCGCAAGAGTAGGCTCCGTTAATAAGATTGTATGAGCACATTACGGTTCCGGGATTTCCCTTCTTCACTGCGCGCTCGAAGCCCGACAAATAGATTTCTCGAAGCGCACGTTCGTCAATAATCATGTCCGAAACAAAACGAGCTTTCTCCTGATTATTTGCCGCAAAATGCTTGATACATGCTGCAATGCCCTTCGACTCCATTCCCGCCACGAGCGAACCTGCCAATTCACCAGCAACAAGCGGGTCTTCCGAGACATATTCGAAATTACGTCCGCAAAGCGGTGATCTCTTGATATTCATTGCCGGCCCCAAAAGAATGGAAACATCCTGATCAATCGCCTCTTCACCGAGTGCGACTCCAATTTCTTTCAAAAGCTCAGGATCAAATGAATTCGATGTCGTAACTGCAGGCGGAAAACATGTCGACTTGCGACTGCCACCAACACCCAGCTTTACGCCCTGCTCACTTTCTTGCTTGCGAAGTCCGTGCGGCCCGTCCGTCATCATAATACTGGGTAAATTTTGCAACGGAATCGGCTGTGTATTCCAAAAACCATAGCCTGAGCAAAGCGATGCTTTCTGCTTCAAGGTTAATTTTGCTAATATATCAGTCACCGATTTCGTTTCCATAAAACCCTCCTGAGATGAAAATACTATGTTCATTATAAAGGAAAAAAGAAACATAACAACACAGTATGCCAAACAATCATTGAGCAAATCACAATAGAAGTGGATATGTATCGATACGACTTTATGAAAAAATGGAGCTACGAATCGCAATAAATTCGTAGCTTCCATTTTGACACTAATTATTCAAACAATACTGTTTGATAACGTGTATTATTCCTCAGTATCGATTTCACTTTC
>ERZ795048.2345-NODE-2345-length-15370-cov-35.427946_pt1 | contig 15370 bp, 13 predicted proteins | sample MGYA00375132_ERZ795048 | MGnify/ENA primary metagenome ERZ795048 (study PRJEB30177, sample SAMN05720225) | activated sludge metagenome | isolation source: Anaerobic digester | place: Hong Kong | collected 2014-12-17 ...
AGCAGGCGGGGGATCGTTCAGTTCAGGCTGCAAAAAATATCTTATTATCCTGATTTATGAAGCAGTTTTTTCTCCCTGAGAAGAAGAGTCCCCTCCTGGCTATGGGATGCCGGCTCTTTCAGAAGGAAGTTTCCCTCTCAGAGATGAATAATCAGATAATAAAGATAGAAGATTGATCGCCCGCAATATTGATAAGAAAAATTCAGTAACCCCCTCCGGGGGTGGCCGCAGAAATTAAATACAAAGCCTGAAGTACTATCGGCCGGGGGCTGATCTGTTCGAACAGCGCGGGTGAATAATGTCTTTACAGCTCCCCGATCCTCATAAGCACCGTAGCTTCATAAGGCGCAAGGGTCATTGATAGAGAAGTGAAATGTTCCCTTGATGTCCGGTGCGTTGAGAACATAACTCTCCACTGTCCCCTCTCTCCCGCATGAACAGACCGTTCCTTTCCGGCGAAGTTAAGTATAATAAAAAAAAGTTCATCCTCATATCTGCGGAAGTACCCGAGCGTGCTGTTAAAGCCCTTGAGTTCCGGAATAAAGTCCCCTTCACTCAGCGCCCTGTGTTTCCTCCTTAAATGAATAAGTGTTCTGTAGAGATTCAGCATTGAATATCTGTCAGCGGTCTGTGACTTTACATTGAGCTTTTTATAGTCGCTGTCAACAGGGAGCCAGGGCCTCCCTTTTGTGAAACCCGCGTGCTCTCTGCTGTTCCAGAGCATCGGCGTGCGCGAACAGTCGCGCCCCCTGTAAACAGGCCAGTATCTCCTCCCCAGAGGATCAACAATTTCGCTTCTGCTGAGGCGCGTGTTCTTCATACCAAGCTCCTCCCCATAGTAAAGAAAAGGGGTTCCCTTGATTGTGAGGAGGAAAACCGCAGCAACCCGTGCCCGTTTCTCAGAGTCTGCCCCGCCAAGGAACCTGCTCCTGCTTCGCGGCTGATCGTGGTTCGAAAGCACATTGCAGGGCCATCCGTTCTCAGGCATTGCTCTGTACCAGTTTTTAATGCATTTGTAGAAACTCCTTGCGCTCCAGAGCCTGTACATGATGGAAAAATCAAAGGCAAGGTGAAGCTCGTTATCACCTGTCCCTAAGAATGATGCTGAAAGCTCCGGGTTCCCCGGCGGCAGGGTGAATACTTCACCCACTGTCATTCGTGCATCATATTCATCAGCAACAGAGCGGAGTTCCCTGAGATATTCATGCACTTCAGGGCGGTTCCTGTCGTACTTGTGCTTTTCCGGGTCAAGGGGTTTTATGGTAAAGGGATTGCTTCGGAATTTATCATCCTTTACAAACCAGTTTACAACATCGAGCCTGAACCCGTCTATTCCGCGGTCAAGCCAGAACCTCATCATCTTGTGGATTGAACGTCTCATGTCAGGATTACGCCAGTTCAGGTCAGGCTGCTCTTTAAGGAAGGAGTGGAGATAGTACTGCTCTGTATGCGGGTCCCACTCCCATGCGCTCCCTCCGAAAGCGGACTTCCAGTTATTGGGCTCCTTCCCCTTTACAGGGTCGTGCCATATATACCAGTCACGCCTGCGGCTGTCCCTTGCTGATGCGGAATCTTTAAACCATTTATGCAGATGGGAAGTATGGTTTACCACAAGGTCCATGATGATCCTGATACCTGAGGAATGTGCTTTATCTATTAGTTCATCGAAATCGGCAAGAGTGCCGTAGCATGGATCAATATCGTAGTAGTCTGAAATATCATAACCGAAGTCATACATCGGTGAGGGATTAACAGGGGAGAGCCAGACCGCGTCTATCCCTAACCATGAGAGGTAATCGAGTTTCTCTATGATCCCCCTGATGTCCCCAATGCCGTCGCCGCTGCTGTCGCGGAAACTCCTGGGATATATCTGGTAGATAACACCTCTCCTCCACCACTCAGAGGCAGACATATCAGAGAAGTCCTGTGTCTTTAAGGAGCTTGCCTATTATGCTGTCTGCAGTAAATGCCTTAGACCTTTCCAGCGCTGCTGCCTCCATGACCGGCATCTCTTTTTTCTTCAGGAAGTGTCCGGTAACTGCGTCAGCCATCTTCTCCTTGGTATTTACAAGGTAGCCTGACCTGTCATTCTCAATAATGTCCCTTGGGCCCTTGGTATTATAGGAAACAACAGGAGTTCCGCAGCTGAATGCTTCAACTATAACATTGCCGAAGGTGTCAAACCTTGAGGGGAGTATGAGGAGGTCTGCTGCTGAGTATATGTCAGGGAGTGAGTTGTGCTCCACCCAGCCAAGGAATTTCGCATCAGGGAGCTGCTCTTTGAGCTTCTCTTCCTCCGGTCCCTTCCCTGCAATTACAAGCTGAAGTTCCGGTATCGATTTTTTCGCTTTGCTGTAGATGAAGGGGAGTTCATTTACCCCTTTCTCCTCGCTTATTCTCCCTACATAAAGGAGAACCGGTTTATCATCATCTATGCCGAAGATCTTTTTCTTCGAGGCATCGGTCTTCCTGAATTTCTCATCAACCCAGTGTGAAGTGAGTTTAACAGCAGTCTTTTTGAACTCCATGTCCGGCCCGCTGAACCACTTCTTCTGCTCCTTGTTCAGTACCAGTACACCGTCATAAGACCTGTAGAATCCCCTCAGTATACGTCTCAGTCTGTTCATCGCAGGCTGAGAGAAATTCAGCGTATCCTTCGCGAATGTTATCCAGTCAGTATGTACAAAGAAGTAGGCAGGTACAGAGTATGCCATCTTCAGGTAGATTGAGATGAGCCCCATTGGCCCTTCAGTTGAGCAGAGAATTCTGTCGTATTCCCCCTCCCTGAACTGCTTGTGTATATCGAGTATATTGGGTATTCGTATCGGCTGATCCTTGTAGAACGGGGGAGTATACACCGCGGTTGGTTTAACAACAACAAGGTGTTTTTCAGGCTTTACAGTATCGCTGCATACAAGAATATCTATCGGGAGATCCCTCTCCTGAATTTCATCTAACATATGTCGAAGGGACATTGATACACCGTTTCCATCCTCGAAGGTGTCTGTGAGCCAGAGCATCTTTTCAGGGAACTTAAGGTCATCAAGTTTTTCGGAGAAGGCGTTCAGCATCCCCCTTGACTTGTACATCACCCGTGCTGAGGCGTATGTTGCCGCAGTGAGTACTGATGAAGCGAGGAAAGGGAAGGTGAGGCCGTCAAAAAAATCCGGTGCATTAAAGCTTGTTATACCGTTTTTCTTCCCTCTCTCTTTTTTGCCTGTGCCCTCAAGGAGCCTCCTCATGTGTCCCGGAAGTTCAAGGGTACTTATAAATTCCTCTGCGCTTTTAAGTGATTCATTACCTGTAAGGTTTAAGTCTTTTATCTTATCATTCAGCCTGCTGAACATCAGGTTAAAGAGTGAGCGGTGCATCTCTTCTATCGATTTGTCAAAGGCTTCAGCCATCTTTTCAGGGGCTTTCCTCCTCACATCAGCCATTGATGCTGCTTCTGTGAATACAGGTTTGTAGTCTTTAGGCACCATCAGTTTTTTTGTGAAACCGGGCGCTTCACCCTGGAGACATTCATGGAACAGGGAAAGGAAGTTCACTGTGAGCTTGTGTCTCTGAAGCTCAGAGAATCCGTTGATAACCATGAATGAAAGGAGTTTATCCTGCGCGGAACCTTTATGCAGCAGGAGCCGCAGCAGGCCGGGGTCTTTCATGTTCATCACTATCTGGCAGAAGTAGTCAAGGAATGCAACTGTCATCTTTTCTGTGTTGTTGTACCCGCCGAATGGCGCTGCATCTCCGTCAAGGAGGGCCTTCAGAGCCAGGGAGCTTCTGCTCTCTGTTTTAAGTTTATCAGTAAGATTTCTTACGTAGAGTCTTGTTCCTGTGAGCCCTGTGAATATCCCCATGTGGGAATCTGAACCTCCGAACATCTCCCTCCTGTAGGGGCTGCGGCAGAATTCAGATGCTTTTATACCGAATTTTTTTTCATTCCGCTCGATATTATGGGCCCCCATGCTTTCCACCCATTTCTTGACAAGGAGGTTCTGCCATGTATCCCTCTGCCCGTTGATTACCTCGAACCTTTCAAATACCAGGGACATCCTGTCAAAGAAATCCATAGGGAGGTTTTCTTTTTCCTGGTAGTGGTAGAGGGGGTGAGCCCATATGGTAGGTATATCATTTTCCAGTGCGAATCTCTGGAACCTGTATGTATCGTGTCTCAGTTTCAGGAGTTTCTCCTCCTGCGCAGGTGTAAACCCGTAGGCAAGTACGTGTATCTTCGCGTCATAATCAGGTACTGTGCAGCTGAACTCAGCCCCGGTCAGTATGTCGTGCCCTTTATCCTGAAGCTCGTAGCATGACCGTGCATTGTTGTGGTTTGTTACAGTGAAGGTGTCGCATTTATGTTCTTTAAGGGTTTTAATCAGCTCTTCAGGGGGGAGCCATGTTTCAGGTATGTTCAGTATCCTCCCAATAACCTCATCAGGCTCGCTGCTGTTTCTGTCGTGACAGTGAAGGTCTATTGTCACTGTTTCTTCTTTCGGGAATCTCAGGGACTGTTCGTAGTTGAATACAGACATCTCCCTGTTTAATCTTTCAAAAAATGTTTCCCTGTAATTCATAAATTCTCCGGTTATTTATTCTTTTCTTATAATCTATTCTTTTGCGGAGAATAAACCCTCTTTTTGTTAAGAAAATATAAAGGAGATGTTCAGGTTGTGTTAATATTTTTTCAGAAATAATAAACAGCTAATTTATCATTGCAAATCAATCCGTGGTATGTTATTGCGGTTAACGATTGTATTAGTTCTCTTCCGGTCATTCCCGCGCAGGCTGTGGGCGACCGCAGGAAGAGCTGGAACCTAATGTCATAGTACTATTTTATGAGATTCCGGCACTTCGTTATCACTACGGCCGGAATGACGAGGGCCTAATTATTTCGTGAAATACTATAATAGGCAAATATATGAAAAGCGCATTACTCATCATTGATATGCAGAATGACTTTATCCTTCCCGAAGCCCCTGCTGAAGTTCCCGGTGCTATGAAGATTGTGCCCAAAGTGAAGAAACTTCTGGAATTCTGCCGTGCCAGAAAAATTCCGGTATTCCATGTAATCCGTCAGTACAGGTACGACGGCAGTGATATCGAGAATTTCAGGAGAGAGGGGTTCCTGAACAGGGGAAGGTACCTTCTGCCGGGAACACCGGGAGCTGAGATAATTGATGAACTTAAACCTGCTGAAGGTGAGTATGTCATTGTAAAACCGAGGTTCTCAGCTTTCTTCTGTACTGAACTGGAACTTATTCTTAAGCGGATTAAGACTGATGATATTGTCATATGCGGAGTTCAGTATCCTAACTGTATAAGGGCAACAGCATTGGACAGTGTTTCGTATGATTACAGCACAACAGTGATCACTGATGCAACAGCAGGTGCAGATGATGAAATCGAATTATCAAACATCAGAGATCTGAGGAATATTGGTGTGAAGTGTTTGACTTTTGCTGAGTGGGGCAGGCAAATCTGATCTGAGGTGATAACGATGAATATATATTTATACATATTAAATACACTTTCTGACTGGGAGATCGGATATATCACTGCTGAATTGAACAGCAGACGATATCTGAATAAAGATAAATCCTTCTCTCTGATTAAAACAGGCAACACATTAGAACCGGTCACAACAATGGGCGGTATATCCATAGCGCCGGATGTGAGCATAGAAAATATCAGATTCAGTAATGATGATATACTTATTCTTCCCGGAGCTGATACATGGATGGAAGACAATAACAGAAAAATTATCAGTATCGCTTCTGACCTTCTTGAAAAAAATATAACAGTTGCGGCAATCTGCGGAGCAACAGTTGCCCTTGCAGCTGCGGGCCTTCTTGATAACAGAAAGCACACAAGTAATGCTAAAGATTTTCTGAAGATGTTCTGCCCGCAGTATACGGGGTCAGATTATTATCTTGAGGAGCCTGCAGTTACTGACGGCAGTCTTATAACAGCATCCGGTCTCGCTTCGCTGGAATTTACGTATCATGTATTTAAAAAGTCAGCTTTGATGAAACCTGATACTCTTGAAGCATGGTTTCTTTTAAACAAAACCAGGGAATCGAAGTATTTTTTTGAACTGATGGAATCGATAAAATAATTAAAACAATCCGGGAAGGTGTCACTCATCACTGTCAGATTTGTATCTTATTTTTCCGCCGCAGTGATGACAGGGGAGCTCTTTTATCTTTTGAATAATCGCGGTGTCGTCACATTCAATATCACGGACAAAACCACACTTGCATTCACCTGTAAGTTTAAACATTGATCTCACTTCCATCTGTTTCATTTTTAATTTATCTCTGGCATTGAAGTTTATTGCAGTTTAAATTCTATTGTAATCCCTGATATTCAGTTCGGATAATAATCTCCCCATCATCTTCCCGATTGAATCATGGTGTATTGTAAATATTGCGCTCATGATGTAGCTGCATTCAGGATAATGAATACCTTTGGCGCGTGTGTCGGGGACACCATTCTTTGATCTGCAGTATTCATCTGTCTCTTCCGCAAGGTGGGCACGGCAGACAAAGGGGCGGACATCCCATATTCTGCAGCTCCGGTCCTCCATGTTGAGAAATATGCAGCACCTGTCCTCATCAGGTTGTTCGTCCCAGGTTGTTCTTCCTGTGTAGTTCCCCGATGAGTCAAATTCCATGTATTGATGCTGCCGTTCAAGTTTTGCGAAGTCCATATCAATATTATTTTCTATACAGTAACTGTAGATAAGCGCCGCCTCTTCATCTGTGCAGGCAACGGGCTGGCAGCAGCAGTTAGAACATCCCCTGCGGCAGTATGGCGGAGGGAAACCATCCTGCATGTCGATTTCAAGCTGGTATTCAATTATTTTATCGATTATCCTGTGACATATGCGTGTGCGGTTTTCCCCGAATTCCATATATTGCTCAGACCATAGCTTAAGCTGATCCCAGATCTCCTCTGCGGGGATATTGTGCTCCATGAGGATCAGAAATCCGTATAAATCAGGGTATCTTCCATGAAGAATATTTTTGTCCATCCATTCATGGGCTTCGTTGATATATTTTTTCGCGGAATCCGGATTTGTGCGGGCAGATTTTTTCTCACCACTGCGGGAAACACCCGATCTGTCACTGCGATATATTTTCATCTCCGCCCCGGATTTTCAGGATTTAAAGTGCGAAATATTGTGTAACGGTATTTCCTGCACAGTTAAAGAACTTCAGCGACAACAGATCCGTTGTCATAATCAATCTGCACGTCAATGGATGATGCATTAAACGCTTTGGCCCTGGTACAGGTTTTAGCTATGACATCGCACAACTGTTTTCTCTGCTGATCATTCAGCAGCCTGTTGTTGGCTGAAAGCTGAATGTCTTTTGATTCAGGTTCAGGCAGGTTGATCACCCGGAGCATATAGGTTTTATGGTAACATGATACTTCATATTTCCAGAAAACTTTTTTGTTTCTGGTAACCCAGTCGCCAATTGTTTTGGACAGCTTCATTTTTTCCATGGCTTCCTGTTTTCTGTCTGAGGATACATCTTTAGTGGTGTTCACTTCTGTTTCCCTCCCAGTATTTTATTCATAGATTTTGATATGGATTCCAGAGATATAAGAAATTCATTTTTTTCATCCTCTGAAAAGCCGGATATTAACGATTCCAGATGTTTATCAAAGTCATTCCTGATGAGAGTTGTCGCTTTTACCCCTTTTTCAGTCAGAGATAACTTTGTAATTCTTCTGTCATTTTCAATGGCATTCCTTGTTATAAAACCGTTCTTCTCAAGGCAGTCAACTGAGCGGGTAAAAGAACTTTTTTCAATTCCTGTCATCTGGCTTATCTCGGACATGGAGCTGTTTCTGCATTCATCAATGAGCATGAGTATATTTATCTGTGTTTTGTTGATATTGAGGCCCAGTTTTGATATGTCGTGATCATAAAAGACTTTTTTAACAAATTGAGGGAGAATTGTTATTCTGTCCCTGTACATTATGCCCCCTGTGAGAAATCCCGAAAAGTTGTAAATTTAACAGTTGCAAATACAACCATTTTTCGGGCGGATGGATTCCTGTCAATATAATAATTAGAAAAAACTGCAATTTAAGGGGAGTTTTGATTCAGGAGGGGAGTTGCTTCACAGCATATCTTGCTTTAAGGGCCTGCAATCATGTCGGACTGTTCTGTTGTATTAAAGCAAATAACTGAATTATTGGTATAATCATGTATGCATAATGGGAATAAAAGAACATTTTGGAATTAATTATATCCGGTTTGATGTTAAATAGTTGATATGCCTGTTCCGTATGTAAAAATTATTCTGACCGGGTATCAGTATATACCGGAATAATTCAAATGAAAAGGTGTTGATATGAGCAGACTTTCTGTACTCGCAAAAGAGTGCGCTCACCAGAGGCGTATTGAAATGTCAACTTATCCCGTTGATGAAACACATATACTCTCCCGCGGAAGATTTATAGAAGAAAGGATAAAGCCATACTATAAGCTGACAGGAGAGAGAGTGGAGGGCGGGCCGCTGCATAATCTTGAAATACTCCTGCTGGTTAAAATCCCTGAACTTGTAATAGAAGATGTTGAAGTTATAACTGGAACACTTCCCCGTGGCGACTGCTACAAAACTGATAATTCCCTTGATCCTGTGAAGGGACTCACAATAAAAGGGGGGTTCACATCAAAGGTTAGAGAACTTATAGGAGGAGTAAAAGGGTGCACTCATCTCACCCATCTGCTATGCACAATGGCGCCTGCGGTGATGCAGGGGTTCTGGGCTATATCATATCAGAAAAAACATGAAATAAGTGATATCCGCGTAGAACGGGGATTTAAAATGGCTGATTTGCTAAAAAATACATGTTATGCGTGGCGTGAAGATGGTGATGCATATCAGAAAATGGTGAAACTGCTGGATGAGCGTAAATAGATCCGTGTTTCGTGTATATCAGCCGGAAACCGGCTTAATTCTGGCTGATACACACGAACAGTTCCGGTTTTCTGTTTAAACGTTAAGAGTTTTTTTAATCTGGCTCAGCAGATTTTCAGGATTAACAGGCTTCTGAAAAACTCCGTTAAATCCCAGCTCGTCAATGCTGATGTTCCCGGCTGTTGCGTTACCTATACTGCTAAGAAGATATACAGGAGTTTTCTTGTCTTCTTTCCTTATCATCTCAGCAACTTTACTTCCGGCATCAACCCGCTCCATCATCATGTCGCAAAGCACAAGGTCAGGTTTCGAGCTTTTGAATTTTTCCAGGCCCTCTTTACCATCAACGGCTGTTACAACATTGTAGCCCTCAGACTGTAAAATTGCGAGTATGGATTCAAGAATATCCGGATCATCATCAATTACGAGTATCTTTTTGTCGGGCATATTGTTCTCCTTGATATATAATCTGTTTTCCCCGTGGTGCAGTCTTTTACAGGAATGAATAGCCGCACCATTTTTTGGATAAGTAATGCTTAAACGTAAAGTCTTATTTTTATAAGGCAAGTCAATTTTAAATGATGAGTAAATAATTTTCATTCAAAATCTATGTATGAAAAGAGTCATCTTTATTATTGTGAAAGAGGATAGAATAACTCTTTATTCTGTGACAGATTTACATTTAAATAATTATTGTACATTTTTAACTGTAAAATAAGTATTTTTTGGTTGAAAAAAAAGAAGGTTATATAGAGAATTAAGTGTTTAAACTGTTTAATAAAAATATATATAAAGACTGTTTGGGTAAGATACACTTTTCGGGTTTTTTCCGTTGTTATGCTGTAAAAATCGGCATAAATATTTCTGTTCTTTCGGGAAATGCTTCCTGAAATACAGGAGTGTATAAAATATCTCACCTTTTCAGCCCGGTTCGTTTCCGGATTAAATAATCCGGTTCTTTGATTCTCATAATTAAATGAGGGTTTCCATCCGGTTATGCGGATAACTATTAACGTTCTTTGCCTGTTACAAAATAGAAATATAAAAAAATGAAGGAGCTTTTTATGGACGTAATCCAACTCACGATTGATGGGGTGGCAGTTACGGGGAAAAAAGGTCAGACAATTCTTGAAGTTGCTCTTGAGAATGGTTTTGATATACCCTATCTCTGCTATCATCCCAGGATCAGCAAGACCGGTGCGTGCCGGCTCTGTATTGTTCGTATAAACGATGTAATGATAAAAACGTCGTGTACTGAACCTGCTGTTGACGGAGCTAAAATTGTCACTGAAGATGCTGAAATCATTAGTCTGCGTAAGGGCATTCTTGAAATGCTTCTCGCGGAAGGTGATCATAACTGTCTTTACTGTGAAGCAAATGGTAACTGTGAGCTTCAGAAACTCTGTTACCGTTATGGCGTGGAAAATCCCGGTATCGATTTTCCGAAGAACAGAAGACAGAGGGATGTGGTTTCAAGCCAGGGGCTTAGACGCGATGAAAACCGTTGTGTACTTTGCGGCAGGTGCGTGAAAGCCTGCGCTGAGATACAGGTTAACAATGTATGGCAGTTTGACAACAGGGGTTCACACGCGTGCCTCACAGCTGATATGTTTGAAAAAATAGGGGATTCCTCCTGCGTACAGTGCGGTACATGCGTACAGCTCTGCCCGACAGGCGCTCTTTCATTCCAGACAGTTCTTGGACGCGGTCAGGAGTGGGAGCTTAAGAAAGAATCCAGCATATGTATATACTGCGGTGTGGGATGTAAGATAGATTTTTACACCAATGCTAAAGGTGAGCTTGTAAAAGCAATGGGTAATGAAGATGGCCCTAATAAAGGACATCTCTGTGTTAAAGGACGTTTCGGTTTTGATTTTGTTCAGAGCTCAAAACGTCTAACAAAGCCGCTTATCAGAAAGAACGGCAAACTTGAAGAAGCTGAGTGGGGTGAAACTCTCGACTATGTTGCGAAGAGACTCTCTGAAATTAAAGAAAAATCAGGTCCGGATTCAATAATGGCATTTTCATCAGCAAAATGTACAAATGAAGAGAATTACCTGATGCAGAAAATGATGCGCGCGGTGATTGGCACCAACAATGTCGACCACTGCGCCCGGCTCTGACACAGCTCTACTGTCGCCGGTCTGGCGGCTACACTTGGTTCAGGTGCAATGACTAACTCAATCAGGGAAATACCCCTGTCTGAATCATTTCTTATAATTGGCTCAAACACTACCGATAACCATCCGGTAATCGGCTCAATGATTAAAAATGAAGTTATTAATAAAGGCAAAAAACTCGTTGTGGTAGACCCGAGAAAAATAGAACTGGCAAAATACGCTGATGTATACCTGCAGATTAAGCCTGGTACTAACGTTGCTATCTTAAACGGTTTTATGCATGTAATTATCAAAGAGAATCTCCTCGATAAAGAGTATGTCAGTACAAGATGTGAAGGCTATGATGAAATGGCAAAAGTTCTGGAGAAATATACTCCTGAACATGTTGCAGGAATCTGCGGCCTTGATGATCCTTCAAAGATTGTTGAAGCAGCAAGAATACTTGCGCAAAGCAAACCAATGGCTCTTTACTACTGTATGGGTATTACCCAGTTTAAGTCAGGTGTTAACGGCGTAAAAAGCTGCGCGAATCTCCAGATGCTTCTCGGTAACCTCGGTGTACCGGGCGGCGGTGTTAATCCGCTTCGTGGACAGAATAATGTTCAGGGTGCCTGTGATATGGGCGCTCTTAATGCGGTTTATCCCGCGTATCAGCCTGTTGCATCTGAAGATAATCAGAAGAAGTTTAAAGAGGCATGGAAAACTCAGGTTGAACTTTCAGTTAAACCTGGACTCACAATTGTTGAATCTCTTAATGCGGCCATTGCAGGAGATCTTAAAGCTCTCTATGTATTCGGCGAAAACCCTGTAATGTCAGATCCGAATCAGCACCACGTAATCGAAGCACTTGAGGCTCTTGATTTACTTGTTGTTCAGGATATAGTACTTACTGAAACAGCGGAATATGCTGATGTGGTTCTCCCCGGGCGTGCGTTTATTGAAAAAGAGGGGACAGCAAGCAACACTGAACGCCGTGTTCAGATGATGCACAAGGTTGTTAAACCTGCCGGTGAAAGTCAGGATGACTGGTGGATTCTCATGCAGATTGCAAACCGTATGGGTGCGAACTGGGATTACTCATGCGCGAAGGACATTTTTGAAGAGATAAGAAAAGTTACACCTTCATATGCGGGTATAACTTATGAAAGGCTTGAAAAGGAACTCATTCAGTGGCCATGTCCTACTGAAGAACACCCCGGAACTCAGTATCTTCATAAAGATAAATTTTCCAGAGGCCTTGGCCTTATGTCCGCAATAGAGTTTACTCCGCCTGCTGAAGATGTTGATCCTGAGTACCCGATGATCCTTACAACTGGAAGGGTGCTCCAGCATTTTCACACTGGTACCATGAGCCGGAATTCAAAGATTCTTGATGAAATCTGTCCTGAGGGTTTTGTCGAACTTCACCCTATGGATGCGAGCAACTATAATGTTTCTGACGGAGAGACTGTTTCTATTTCAACAAGAAGAGGCAGCATAAGGTTGAAGGCAAAAGTCACTGACATGCCTAAGCCTAATGTTGTATTCATACCGTTCCATTTTGCAGAAGCAGCAGCTAACAAGCTGACCATTGACGCCCTGGATCCTACATGCAAGATCCCTGAGTTCAAGGTATGCGCCTGTAAAATTGAGAAAGTGAATGCGTAGGGGGCGGATAATGAATACACAAACGATTACAAAAACGATAGATAAATACGGTAATGACAGGGAGCATCTGATGCTTATCCTGCGCGATCTCGAGGCACAGTCAGGTAAGAATGTACTGGATACTGACACGCTGACAGAAGTGGCTGAACAGATGAATATACCGAAGAGTGCTGTTGCAGGGTTCCTGGGGTTCTATACAATGTTTAAAAAGAATCCGAGAGCAAAGTACCTCATAAGGGTATGTAAATCAGGCCCCTGCCATGTTATGGGTTCAAGGACAATTTTTGATGAAGTTGAGGATATCCTCGGAATCAAACCTGGTGAAGCTACAAAAGACGGAATGTTCTACCTGGAAAGATGCGAGTGCCTCGGCGTATGCTCAGTTGCTCCGGCTATGATGGTAAATTACGATATTCATGGCAATCTCACAAAGGAGAGCCTGAAAAAGATATTTGATGACTATAAAAAGAAAGAGCCTGAATTCGGTGAAGAGTGCGGCCCTGAAGTTGAAGAGAAAGCCTGTATTCTTAAAAATGACGGCCAGACAAAGAGGCTGCTTGCTGATATAGGCAAAGTTGATCCTCTCAGTCTCGACAGTTATCTCCAGTCAGGGGGGTACAAGGCTGCTGAAAAAGCAATGAAAGGACTCCAGCCTGCTGAGATTATTGACATAGTGAAGGATTCAGGCCTCAGAGGGAGAGGCGGTGCAGGTTTCCCCGCAGGTATGAAATGGTCATTCGTTACTAAAGGCGACATGCAGAAATATGTTATCTGTAACGCTGATGAAGGTGAGCCGGGAACATATAAGGATAGAATCCTGATGGAAGGGAATCCTCATCTTCTTATTGAAGGTATGATGATCTGCGGTTTTACAATTAAAGCAACAGAGGGTTATATCTATGTGAGGGGGGAATTCAGAAGATCAATTATGCGTCTTCAGAAGGCAATTGATCAGGCGCGGGCAAAAGGAATCCTCGGGAAGAATATTTTCGGAAGCGGTTTCGATTTCGATGTATTCATCAAAGAGGGTGGCGGAGCTTATGTCTGCGGTGAGGAGACTTCTCTCATCAATTCAATGGAAGGTAAAAGGGGTTATCCCAGGTTCAAGCCGCCTTTTCCGGGAGGCTCAGGATTCAATAATCTCCCTTCAAACGTAAACAACGTTGAGACATATATGTCCGTGCCGATGATTATCAGCAATGGTGCTGACTGGTATAAAGAGATGGGGCCATCGTTCTGTACAGGGACAAAGCTCTACTGTCTGTCAGGCAAACTCAATGAAACCGGCCTTGTTGAACTCCCCATGGGTACAACCATGCGCGAGCTTATCGACAAGTACGGAAAAGGAATTAAAGGCGGTAAAAAATTCAAGTTTGCCCATGTGGGCGGTTCAGCCGGCGGCATACTTGGTGAAGACCTTATGGATCTTCCGCTTGATATCGACTCAACAACCAAGGCCGGCGTAACTCTCGGTTCCGGTGTTGTTATGGTTGCTGATGAGGATACATGTCCCGTTGATTATATGCTCCAGATACTCGATTTCTTTGAGCATGAATCATGCGGCCAGTGTGTCCCATGCAGGGTGGGTACAAGTCATCTGAATTATTACGCGAAAAAGTTCGCCTCAAGGACAGCGAAAATTGAAGATATAGACGCCATGGTAGAAAAAGCGCAATTAATGAAGAGCGCTTCTCTCTGCGCGTTGGGGCAGTCTCCAATTCTTCCGATCACAACTATGCTGAAATATTTCAGAAAGGATTTCGAAAAACATTGTGATCCGTCGTATAAATGTCCTGAGTGTGACAGGTCGCTTAAAACTTTTTTTAGCGCGAAAGGTCACTAGGCAAAATGCTTATGTGGCTTATTATAAAAAAAGATTACAAAAATTTATATGGAGGATTTTATGGCATTTAAAACGCCAGCTCAGGTAGCGGAAGCTGTTGTTAACATGGGTAAAACAAAAGCAAGTCTGCCTATCATGACCATGATTATTATGGGTATTTTTGCCGGTGCTTACATCGGATTCGGTGCTGAACTTTGTACTATGATTCTTACAGGCACAGCAGAGAAGACCGGACTCGGTGTTGCAAAGCTTCTCGGTGGAGCAGTGTTTAGCGTAGGACTCATGCTCGTTGTTATCGGTGGGGCTGAACTCTTCACTGGCAACAACCTGATGATCGTTGGTATGGTAAGTAACAAGATTACTGCTAAAGAAGTTGCGGTAAACTGGTTTTTCGTTTATCTTGCAAACTTCTTAGGTTCACTTCTTCTTGTTTACATTATGTACAAGAGTAATCTGTGGAAAACAGGCGCTAATGCTAATGCGGCAACAGCTCTTGGAATCGCAGCTGGAAAAGTAAATCTTGCCTGGGGAGAGGCTTTCTTCAGAGCGATAGGATGTAACTGGCTTGTTTGTCTCGCTGTATGGCTTGCTGTAGCTGCAAGTGATGTAGGCGGAAAGATTCTCGGAATATTCTTCCCGATCATGGCTTTCGTTGCTTCAGGATTCGAGCACTGTGTAGCAAACATGTACTTTGTACCTTACGGAATCGTTCTTAAGGGAGATCCTGCACTTGCTGATATGGTAACAGCTCTCGGAACTAAGGCGGATGCTCTTACATGGTCAGGTTTCTTTATGAATAACCTTATTCCTGTAACACTTGGAAA
>ERZ795048.2349-NODE-2349-length-15346-cov-6.533516_pt1 | contig 15346 bp, 11 predicted proteins | sample MGYA00375132_ERZ795048 | MGnify/ENA primary metagenome ERZ795048 (study PRJEB30177, sample SAMN05720225) | activated sludge metagenome | isolation source: Anaerobic digester | place: Hong Kong | collected 2014-12-17 ...
TATACCTTTATTCCTCACTCACAAAATATTATTATTTCCGGTAATGAAGATGATACGGAAAAGACGATGACTAATGTTAAGAGAGGACTAGACAGGCTTATTAATACACAGTTTTATAAGTTCAGGTCAAGAAATGCTTTGTTGCATATTAAGGGATTGAATTTTGGTGCAGAAGTAATAGGACTTACTGCCGGTTCTCAGGGTATGCAATCGGTATCAAGATTTTCTCCTTTCTGTATTATATATGAAGAGGTAGGTAAATGGCCCAAGGGATTAGTTACAGCTACACGAGAATTCGTAGATGCTTCTTTATGGGCTGAGGGTATAAAAACAGGATATGCTTTTTATATTGGTACAGGAGGTTCTATGGATCAGGGGGCTGCTGACTTAGAAAATATGTATTATAATCCTGCTGAATATGGATTATTAGAATTTAAAGACATTAATGAACCGGAGCATAGGAGATCGCAAGATTCTGTAGCACACTTTATACCTTCATGGAAATATGCTATTATAGATGATAATGGTAATTCCTTAAAAGAGGAGAGTATATTATACCATGAGAATAATTTAAAGAACAGAAAAGGAGCTAAGAAATTCCTATACCGTGTTAATCATCCTAGATACGCATCTGAGGCTTTTTTAATTCCAGATGGGGGTTACTTCGGAAAAGATATAGTAGAGGCTTGTAATGAACGTAGGAACGTTCTATCGAAGAATTCTGCTATGAGAGAGAAAGCTAAGTATGGAAATACTTATTGGAGAGATCCAAGAGATTGGTCAAAAGGAGTTTATTTTAAAGAAGGTCCGGATCAGAGAGGTAAGAAGAATGTACTTATAATAGAAGAACCGTTATTAGATAAAACTACAGGGTTGCCGTATATGAATTTGTATAAGCAGGCAACGGATAGTTATGATAGAGATGAGGCTAATAGTTCTGTTTCGTTAGGTAGTACTATTATATTATTTGGATTTTTAGATTCTAATCATGCTAGTAATTATGAGGTAGCAAGGTTAACGGTAAGACCGGAAACATTTGATGGTGGTGCTCAAGGTTTTTATGAAGAAGTTCTTAAGTTGAATATTTTGTATGGTTCTATAAACCTTATAGAGTATTCTAATCTAAGGATATTTGATTTTTATGATAAATATAGATTTAGCAGTATGTTAAAGGAGAGACCTTCTTTGGCTATTGCTAAGATGATACAGAATAGTAGTGTTAATAATAGGTATGGTATTGACCCTGCTACTAAGCCTCATTGGATAAGTATGTTATCAGACTTTTTAAGAAAAGGGGACTTTGACTTTATTAATAATTGTTTTGATATAGATTTATTAAGAGCTATAGCTAAGTTTAGATACAACCCGGGGCATAGCAGGTATAATTGTGATATAACAATTAGCTTAGCTTTATGTGTTGTATTATTAGATGATGAAGAGGAGTTAGAGGTTGTTTCTAATCAAGAAGAGAGATATAAGGAAGATAAGTTTGTTTTTAGACGTATTGGTAATAGAATAGATATACTATGAAAAATAAAGATTGGATGATAAGGTACGCTAAAAGCGTAATGAACGGTATAGGTTCAGGAGAGGGATATTCTAAGAAAGAATTAGAATATTGGAATATGTATAACTCTAGGGTAGAGGGTAATGAGTATAGCTATCTTATGAGTTATGGTGATTTTGATTTACCTGTAAAAGTAAGATTTACTTCTATAGTAAGACCTAATATTGATTATTTAGTTTCCCGATACTTAGGCAATCCGTTTAATTTTTCTGTATCGACAATAGATAAAAAGTCTTTAGAGAGTAAATTTAGAGATAAGATTAATCAGTATGTTGATAGTCTTACCATGGATATTGACTCTAAATATGATCAAATGTCTTTACAAATTGAAGAGATAAATAATAAAGAGCAGGAGCTTATGACTATGCTTCAACAGGAGCCACAGAATGAAGAGCATGCTCAGCAGTTAGCAGAGTTACAAAAGTCTATGCCTATGATAAGGCTAAAGATAAATCAAATGCGTAAAGCATTAGAGAGGGAGATAAGGAGAGCTTCTGAAGATATTTCTAACTTAGAGATACTAAGTAAGTTTAAGGCTAAAGATGTTCGTCAGGATTTTGCGTATAAGAAGTTAAAATCTATGTTTGAGATTGATGGTATAAAAGAAGAACATAGGAAAGCATTAGTAGATAAGATAGTTACAGGGCGACCATATATATTCGTTGATATTGAGAATAATGAATTAGTATATAAATATTTACCTTCATATTCTGTATATCATCCTAAGTCTGTATCTGTTCCTTATGTAGAAGATGGAGATTGGGTTGCGTATGAGGAGTTTCATTCTTACGATTATGTTATGCATAAGTGGGGTAACAGTATGACCGACAAGGAAAGAACAAGACTAAAAGCTTTTAAAGAGTCATATTATAGAGAGGTATATTCTCAAAATGAATTTAACTCTGGAGATTACATTGAAGATAATAGGGGTTCTGTTTCTACAGGGAATAATATCCGTGTTATAAAGATATATTTTCAGGTATCTGAGAAGTTGAGTTATAAGGTATCAAAAGATAAGCATGGTAATACTCATGTACATAAACATAGTGATGATGATAGTAAGCTAAGGAAAAATGAATCTGTAAAAAGAAAATACAAGACTTATGCTTATCAGGGAGTAATTATTGACAGTAATATCTTTGTCGATTTTAAATTAAGAGAACATCAGTTGCTTAAAGTAGATAACTATGGTTGGAATCAATTACCTATAATCGGAGATAACTACGATGAGGTATCAAGACATCCGAATTCTATAATAAGAGCCACAAAAGACTTACAGGCATTAAATAGGATAATAGAATACTATAAAGAATTGCTATTAGTTATTTCCGGTGTAAAAGGATTTTTGATGGACAAGTCTCAATTACCTAAAGGTATGGGAGAGAAAGAATGGATGTATTACCGTAAGTTAGGTGTAATGTGGATACAGTCATACAGACAAGACAGAAGAACACAAACACAATTCAATCAGTTTCAACAGTATGATGATACCATATCTCCCGGTATACAGTATCTTATGGCTTTACAGGATAGAATACAAGCACAGGTAGATCAGATAACAGGAGTGAACAGACATGCTAGGGGAGAGATGGAGAGTAGAGACCCTGTAGGAACATCACAGATGGCTATACAGGCAACTTCTATTATTGCTGACATATTATTCTGGGAACATGATCAAGTAGTTCGTAGGTCTCTTACGAGGGCTATAAACTTATATTGTAAATTTATAGGAGATAAAGGAGATATGTTTACTATATATGATAAATTAGCTGGTCAATATAATCCTGTAAAAGTACCTCCCGGATTACTTAATGGAGCAGACTATGATTCTGTTGTTATGAATAACAATAAGGATTTTAGAGAACTAGAGAGTATGAGGCAGCTTATAACAAGTGAGTATAGCAGAGGTAATATAAGCATGGCAGATATGGCTAATCTTATAGATACTGACTCTATTTCTGAATTAAGGATAATAGCTGAGAATATGGTTGAAAAAGCTGATGAGATGAGACAGTTAGCATTCCAGAATGAACAAGAGGCAGCTAAGCAATTGAAGGAATACGATGCTCAGATACAAGCACAGTTAAATGCTCCCATGAACCAACTGAAAGAGATGGAAGTAAAATTAAAAGAATTAGATTTGGAATTAAAAAATAAACAGATTACCTTTGAGGAAGAATATAGGCAAAAGGCATTAGAATCGGAAAACTTCTTAAAAGCCTTAGATATAATGTCAGAAAGGGAAGTTGAGCTCAAATACTTAGATGAGCAAAAAGAGAGCCGACAGGTGGATAACATACTAGAACAAGCGAGGATATTATCAGATGTAGCATTAGGGAAAGAGAAGAATGATAATGAGAGAAGAAAGGCTACAATGAGACCCAAGGAAAGGATCAAGGATTAATTAACTAAATAAAGAAAAATGAAAAAAGGACAATTTGTAATTGGAGAACATGCGGACAATCTTAAACTTACTGATGATAAGATTTTGTTTAGATTGATCGATGTAAAGTATCAGGGAAAAAAGAAAGCAACTATTTTTACTCCTGATGGCAAAAATGCTAATGAACATCCAGATATGATTAATATCGAGGATTTTGGTGGTTACCATCCATCTATCGCAGAAGTAATAGCTGCGGGAGGAGAATGTAAAGTTCTAAAAAAAGGAGATGTAGCAATAGTCTCTAAGAGAGTAGTAGGAATGCTACATCCTAAAGCTATTGGTGATCAAAGAAATCCTATTGAGATTATCTATATTGATAAAGAAGTATTGTATCTTGCACATGAGGGAGATTTTGTTGGAGTAATTCCTACTTATAGAGATGCTGTTTCTGAAGGAAAGATAATTAAAAAATACGAGGAAATAGATTTAAGTAACATTAAAAAGTAAACATCATGGGAAATATAAATGAAGATGCAAAATTTACGGAAGAATTAGATGCTTTTAGTTCTCCCGAAGGGAAAGTAGAAACAAGAACAGAAGGTAATGAAGGCAATCCTGATTCTGGTGATGAGGGTGGTAATGAGTTTAAGCCTTCTCCTATGTGGGATTATGTAAAAACTAAATTACCGGAAGATAAGAGAGAAGAGTTTAAATTACCGGAAGATATAAATGCTGAGAACGAGCAAGAGTATATAGACAAGTATCTTTCGGATGTTTACTCCTCTGATAGTAAAATGGATTTACATCCATTAGCTGATGAGATACAAAGGAGAGTACAATCCGATCCTAATTTTAATCCTGCAGAATGGGTTAAAGAGCAGTATCGTAATGTAGATATAAATAATATATCTGATAAAGAGCTTATAAAAGAAAGATATTTAAACGAGATAGGTTTGAAGTCAGATGATAATCCTGATGGTATTACAGAAGAAGAGATTGATTCTGAGATTGAGAAGATGAATTTGCTTGACAGAAAGGCTATGGCTAAGAAGTTAAGAGAAGCAAAAGCTCAGGAGATTCAGTCTAAATATTCAACAGATGGTTATAAGAAATTAACAGAAGAAGAAGTAAATAAGAGAGTAAAAGAATATAAGTCGCAGGTTGATGATTTTATTTCTAAGAGGTTTGCAGAGGACAGAGAAAATCCTGAAGATAGTCGTAAATTCGCAGGTATAGACTTAGGCGAAGCCAAGTACCAAGAGTTTAAAGATGTCTTTAAAGAGATGCTTATTCCTAACGACAATGGAGTTATACCTATAAGAGCTAAGCTAGAAGAGGTATTGCTTGATGACAATAAGTTAGTAGAATTTGCTAAGTATTTGCACTTTAAGGATGAGATCGGAAAAGCTGTAACTAAAGCTAGGAATGAAGGAAAATTGATTGCATTAGATTTGTTAGATGACACTGAAAGAAAGCCGGCAGGTTCTCAAAGAGATACAGCAGGTTTTAGCGATGATGAAGAACTAAACAGACTAAGTGCACCAGAGGGATCATATAGATAAAAAAATAAAAATTGTTAAATTATGAGAATAATTAATCGTCCACAGGGTATAAGTAACGAGACTATACAAAGTAAACACTTTGCCCGATTTGCAATGAGCAGACCTGAAGTATTAGCACAGGTAGCTACGTTATGGAGAGATGAGACTACAGCTTTCAGTTCTATCTTTGCTGATAGAGGAATGACAGTTGGAGACTATAGCTCTGCAACATCAAAAGGTTATAAAGTCGTAGGTTCACGAGAAGTACGTTGGGCTGTTGAAGGACTTAGAAACCGTATTGGTAACTTCGTAAAACCGGCAGTATGCGAAGCTTATCCTACAAAGCCGGGTTACAAACAATCTGAGATTAAGATTTACGTTGATACAGATTGGTTTTCTCCAAGAGATGTATTAGAGCTTGCTGATGGCAGAACTTTGGTTTATGTCTACAGTAATGCTATGCCAAGACAGATAACAGCTGGTGTATGGGAATACAAAGTTAAAGTTGTTACAGGTCTTTCTACTGATTATGTTGATCCTGAATTGCTTGCTGAAGGACAAGATGTAGGTATTGGTCATAATATGTATGAAGAGATGTCAGAGACAGCATACGAAAAGTACACTTTCCATGGGGAGACCGGTACTTTCATGACAATCATGCGTATGAAGTATTCTATGTCAGGTACAGCAGAAGCTATGAAAACCAATAATCAGGTATGGATAGAGCATAATGGTTCACAGATGTGGATGACTCATGCTCAAATGGAGATGCTTCGTAGATGGGCAGAGCAGAGAGAACATGCTTTGTTCTTTGGTAAAACTACAGTAGATAAAGATGGTAAGACTTTGATGACATTAGAGAATGGTGCAGAAGTTACTTCTGGCGATGGTCTGATGAATCAGGGTGATGGAGTATGGAAAATGCCATACGCTGCAAATACTTTATCGAAATCACATTTAGATACTATATTGATGAATATGGTATTGACTTCTAGTAGCTTTTCTGGTCAGACCGATGTTGCTATTGTTTGTGGTAAGAGATTTTACGACAACTTCCAAGAGTTGATGTATAAGATTGCCGGAACAGAGAATAAGGTTGTAGTAGGAGAAGGTAGTGGTAAGAAAGGTATTGATATGGACTATGACTATTACAAACTTGGTGGTATCCGTTTATTCCCACGTTGGCATAAGTGGTTTGATAGATTTGACAGACCTGGTGGAAAAATGGTAGATGCTAGTGGTAATAGACTAGATTCGCATAGAGCTATTTTTGTATCATTAGGAAATCTTGCTGGTCAGATTAACAAGCCTATGGTTGAGTTATTAGCATTAGGAGATCGTTCTGTTAAGACAGGAACTGTTAATGGTATCAACAAAGGTGGTGAAATGGCTAATAGCGTTGATGGTATGCATTCACATATCTTGTCAGAAACCGGTATAGCTAATAGAGATATTAATGCTATTGCTGAGTTGTTTGTACCTTATACCAATTCAAGTAAGTTTTACGTATCGAGAAATACAAATTATTAATCAATAAAATAGAATAAGATGAAAGGAAAAGGATTAAAGATAGACCGTAACAAGACTGTAAAGTTAATAGCTTTAGACAGTACTTATAAGCGTACAGGCAGACCTCTTATAGTAGGAACTGTTTATGATGAAGATACTCGTAAGCATATAACAGGCTATGATTTATTAGATGATAGCATAAAGGCAACTGTTGATGATGAAGCTTTAAAGAGTATTTCTGATGAGAGCATTCTTGCTATTCGAGATGGATATGCATTAGACTTAAGAAATGATAATGATTTTATTATTTACCTTATGTGCTATGTATCTCCTCTTATAGCTAAGTCGAAGTATGAGATAATTCCTAGTAAGCATGTTTATTATATTTTCGATATAGAGGAAGAGTCTGTTATCGAGAATGATAAATACAATACTATAGAGGAAGCTTTGGTTTACACTAAAGATATGAATGATGTACAGATTAAAGATTTGGGTGCATATTTAGGATTGAATCCTCAGAAGCAATCTTTAGCAGTTATTAGGGCTAATGTTCGAAGAACTGTTTTAGAAGAGCCTAAGAAGATATTAGATTTTAAAAACAAGCCTAATCCTGAGAAAACATTATTTGTAAGTAAGCTTATCCTGTATGATATATTAGAGCACTTATCAGATGGGTTCTTTTATAAAGGTACTTTTGTTGCTTTGACTAAGGCAGAGGTTGAGACGGTTCTATTTAGAGAATCTAATGCTGCTTTGCTTGCGAGGGTAACGAGAGCATTAGAGGTAGTAGAAAATCCTACTAGTCGTTCTGGTGATGAGTATATCAAGTCAGAAGTAGATAGTAGGGTAGGAGAAGAAATAAAAAAGGAAAAGGAAAAAAGACAACTAGCCGAAATGAAGCTTAAGTATATTGAGCTTACCGGCAAAAGATATGAAGGCGACGAAGATATTACTGTATTAAATGATGAAATAAAGCGTATAGAAGCCGTAGAAAAGGAGATTTCTAAGTTTGTGGAGTCATTTAAGGGTAAAGACTTATCGAGCCTAAAAAAGAGTGCTAAAATGCGTGGTATGGATGAAGAGTTAATTCATTCTATTGATAAAGAAGATGCACTAATGGATGCTATTATTGATTTTATTCGTAATAAGTAATGATAACAACACCGGAAGATATGTTTAAGGTTTTTCTTGATGGTATCAAGAAGGAGCGTATATCTACAGTAACACCTGATTATTTTGTTAGGTTGATAAATACTGAAGCACTGCCATTGTTTTATAGACAGAAGTCAGTAGCTATAGAGTATGACCAGAAGAAAATGGATGACTTACAGATATTGAGGGTTGTAACTGATGGTGTTTACGAATATTCCGGTTCTGTTTTAAGTCCTATATCGGCATTGGAAACTAACATTGGAGGCAACGTCTTACTCCATAACTTGTTTCCTTTGCCTATAGGTGATAGTAATGGAAGTGATGTTGTTATTGGTGGTATTACCTATCCTGAATACATGAGGCTGTTAAATGTAAGTTTCAAGTTGAGATATTACGGAGACCCTTGTGAGACAGATGGTACTTTGAGTGGGTGGAAGAAAGCAAAGTTTATGCGTTCTAACGAGAGAAGTGTAATTATGCGTAATCCACATAGGAGACCTAATGGTAAGAGTAGGTTATATTACGAAATAATTGGTAATAAGTTAAGATTAGAGACAGGCGATGAAACAGATACTATAGGTGTAAGTATGCGTGTAGAGTATCTGAAATATCCTAGGCTTATGGTTTATGATCCTTTAGATCCGAGTGTTACAGATGTTATGTTAGAATTTCAGAGTAATCAGTGTTTAGAGATTATAGAGATAGCTACGAGGATATATATTGAGAGAGTATCAGACCCACGTTATCAAACAAAGTTATATGAAGAACAGCAGAGAAATATTGGAAAGTAATATTTAAAATAAAAAAACAATGGGAAATTTAAATCGTGGACCAAGGCATATACTTGTTGATGAAGTAAATGCTAACAATTTCGGAGTTTATAAAACTCAAAAAGGCGACAATGTTTTGTCGTACAAGCCTGCGGGTATTTTAATACCTAAAGGAACAAAAACAAATGTTCAATTTGCATTTGGTTGTACCGAAGATGGTAATAAGGAAATAATGCTATTGGACTTAAATGCACCGTATCCATGTGAGGCATGTGATTTTGATGTTACTTTGAACTTACGCAGACAGGGTAAGCGACAAGGTGGTATTGATTCACACAGAAATGAAGCCAAAGCTTATAGTCATAGAATAGCTTCTTTGGCTGCTGCTAGTGGTACAGAATTAGCTGATGCTGATAAGCAGGCTGCTATGAAAGCTATAGTAATGCAGATTAACCATGACAGAGAGCGTTTTGTAAATGCTGGTATGTTTTGGGTAATTGAAGATGATGATTACAATGGAGCTTCTACTGTTACTATTACATTGCAGAATGGTGTATCTTATACTGTAACTACTGTAGGTACAGGTGGATTAGCTGCTGCTATTAATGGCACAACAGGATTAAGTGATTATGTTACTGCTTATGGACCTACTACAGGTGCTGTTGATAATGAGAGAGTTATTATAGAGAGTAAGACTCCTAATTATTTTCTTGTTGAGGCAGTAACTAAAGCTACAGTATTAGCTTATTATTTAAAGTTAGATGTACAGATAGATGGTTATCAGATTATTCATGGTGGTGGAGCCTCGTCTGTAGAATGGACAAAGATGGCTCATAGTCGTTGGACTTTAGATTACAGTGATGCTACGACTGCTGCTGATGACATGGACATTACATTAGTTGATTCTGATGGTAATGAATATGATGTTGTTACTACCGGCGCTGCTGCTACTCCTGATGCTACAGCTTTAGCTTTATCGCAGGGATTGAGTTCTGATAGTATTACAGGTATGGCTAGTTCTGCTTATTTGGCAGCAACAGCAAATACTACTGATGATACTATTAGCTTAGTAACTGTTGGTGTAGAGATAGCTGATATTGAGCCGGAAGGTACAGATGAAGCTATTACTGCTGAAGAAATTCCTGTAAAGCATAAGTGGGGAAGACTTACTACAGAGGATATGAATGACTTATTTCCTTTGTTATGTGAGCACAACTTTAGACCTAATTGGGCTCCTAATATAGATCAGAATGCAGATTACTGTATGATAAGTATTCAGTGGGACGATCCTGAACATCCTGATGTAGATGTACCTGATGGTTATCTTACACAGCGTGGTCATGTTATCTTCTATATGAAGAAGAGTTTGCTTCCTGCTACTTATTCTTATAGTGATTCTGATTTTGACTTTTGGTTAGGAGAAGTAGGAATCAATGCAGGAGTAAGTGATAACTACATGAATGAAGAGCCTACAAGTCCTGTTACTAACTTCTGGGAATTACTAGAGGTATGGTACGGTAGTTCCTTGTCATTATATGTTGATCCGGACGGAGATGGTATTGGAAAAGGTTTAGTTGACTAATGATAATTAAGATAGCATATTGTATATTGAAGATGCGCCATAGCCTTTTGAAGAAGCGTTATGGGCATCTTCTTTTACAGTATAAGATGTTAAACAAAGAGATAGAGGATATTTTGGAATCATTAGATAAACTAAATTCAGACACCGATGGCAAAGACTAATAAAATAATATATTCCATATTTGACCAATGTACCGGTAAGATACCTTCAGATGATAGTCGTTTGGAGGAATCTTTTATTTTACATGTAATGAATAATGTACGTGCTATGATTATTCGTCAGGAGATATTATCGGGCAGGAGATTAGATGAGGGTTATTATCAGTTGAAATGTTGTATTGAAGTTGTATGTGATAGTATTGTATGCAATGGTATAGACTCTGGTAAAGACGTTTATTATGCTAAGTTACCTAAGTTAGTTGAGGGTATTGGTTATAAGAATATTTCCTTTTTGGGTACAGTAGAGTTTCCTGATAGGTTTATGGGTTTGAAGTCTAATTTTGACAGGTATAGTTTTGGTGGTTGGTTATCTATGGATCATTTAGAGTGGGCTAATAAGAGACCTGCATATACAGTATTAGGTGGATATAAAGATGGAGATACTACAGAAGATGGTACTGTTGCTTTACTAAAGAACTTACCTAAGTCTGGTATTAGAAGGCTTTGTATTAATGGTATTTTTGCTAATCCTGAAGAGATGCCATGTGATGAAGAAGAGTTTTTCGAGATGGAATATCCTATACCTACACATTTAATACACAGGTTAGAGTTGATAACTATACGTCAGATATTAAGTACAGAGCCTGTTCCGGGTGATCCTATACAAGATGGTAGAGATAATACTGATATGATGAAAAATCCTGATGCAGCAAAGAATTTACCTGATGAAAGGGAATTAGAACAATGAGTGATGAGAAGGTAATATATGTAACTATTACAAAAGATGTAATTCTTGATGACGTAAGATATAATCGTAATCAACAATTTGTTTATGTAAGGACAGAAGTATTACCTGTTACTCATTTGGACTGTGGAGGCAATATGAGGCATTATATAGGCTTAAATTGTGATGAGGTAGAGATTGCCTTTCCTGAAGATGTAAGTGTCTTATATGACGTCTGTATCCCTTTTCCTAATTTTGGAGATCATGTACGCAATAGGGATATGGATAAGACTAAGGATTATCGTACTGCTGTAAAGAAAGCCATAGGTTATGATTTGAGGAATAATCATAGGATGCAAGTAGATCGTAGATATTATGACAGGTTATTATTAAAAATTCCTAAAACTGAAACGGGAGAAGGTTATTATGGTGAAGAGAAAGAAAATAACATATCAGAAGAGACGGATTAGGTTAATAAACCAATATGGTTTCCGTATGTTGCCACCTAAATATAATAATTATTTAGAAGTACTCCCGTGTGCTAAGAATTATACTTCTAAGTTTAGCAACAACAATCCTAAAGAGCGTATGGCTATAAAGTTATTTCATACTATAAGAAAGACTTATTTTGATTTAATGGTAGAAGATATGTTAGAGGGTCATACTGTTATATTAGCTACAACAGGGATAGCAAAAATGGAACTTACATGTAGAGGTAGGGTAAAGCCATATATGAGTTTTATGGAGAGGGTAAAGAGTGTAAAGGTTAGTTTATATCTTATAACAAGAAAGAAGCGACATTTCTTTCATTCTTACCTTACCGATAGATTATATGATAAGATAGCTTTGGCTATGACACATGGAATTGAATTCGATAAAAAAATGGATGATGCAAGAAAATTCTAAATATTTTTCAGCAGAGAAGATATTCTCTAGGCTCTCTATGATTTTCAAAAAGAAAATGGAAGAGTATAATTTAGGTCATATTGTAGAGATGTGTGCTTGGGTTGAGTTTGAGGTATTAGGCACATATGCTAGTACTTATCATAAGAATAAACATGCTATTGATGTAGTAGATTATCAAGCTTTATTACCATGTGATGTATTTCGTGTAAAAGATGTTTATACTACAGGTAACAATAGGATATTAGGTTTTACTAATAACGGTGTTTATTTGCATTTCTCTGAAGAGTGTACAAACAGACCGGCTAATGGTTCTACTATATACATAAATTATGATGCTATTCCAACTGACGATAATGGTTATCCTTTATTTCTTAGAGGACATGAAGATGCTTTGTATTGGGGTTGTGTTATCCGTATGCATGAAGAAGATCATGCTGATGGTTTAGTTAACGAGAATGTATGGAGAGATTGGATGATAAGATATGAGGTTTCCTTAGATAGTGCTGATAATGGATTTAGGCACCATAGCAGGAATGAGTTAAAAGAATTTATGGCTGTAGTACATGATATGATACCAAGAGTAAATGAGATGAACTTAAATAAATTAGGTTAATGGATTCAACAAAGGTTAGTGCGCATTTTCCTGTAAAGGGATTAGTAAAAGACCTAACAAATGAGATGTTGGGTCCGGATTGTGCTTCTGTATTTTGGAATGCAAGAATAGTAAATGTAGAGGGAACTACTTATTCTGTTAGAATGTTAAAAGGTACTGTAGAAAAGTTTTCTCTTCCTAATGGTTTTTATTTGATTGGAATGGGTGAGTATGATGGTATATTGTATTTGTGTTCTATGAATAATAATGGTGTTGTAGAATTAGGGAGTTATCCTTCTCCAAGGATTGAGTTTATGAGTACTGTTCCGTCTCCCGATGATGATGATATTGAATTAGAGAGATATACTATATTAAGTACAGGCAGGGAAGATGTGTATAGACCTATATTAGGGATAGCAAGAGATATTTATGGTGCTATTCCATATTACTACGGATTTAGAACAAAGGCATTTAAATATAATGATATAGACGAATTTGGGGTTGAATGGACTCCTGTAAAAATGAATTTCAAGAAAGCTTTTGATAAGACTGTAAATATTTATATGTGTAATGGGAAAAGTATTAATAGGGTAGTTAATAGTTTTTTTGATGAGCAGTTTGAAATTCAAACAGACAGGCACGTTTTAGTTCCTGTTGATTATAGTGTTGAGGAAACAATAAACAGTAATACAAAGCAGTTTTTAGCACAAACGAAGCCACCGCAAGGTAGGTTATTGAGTATAAGTACCGGAGGAAAATTACCTGCCGGTAATCTATTTTTATATGCAAGATATGTTGATTATGAGTTTAACAAGACTAATTTTTTACCATTAGAGGGTCCTATTGCGATTTCTCATGGTAATACTCCACAAACTATATATGGTGGTAATCCTGAAAAGCTAATAGACTACAGTGATAAGCAAATAAAGTTTAAGGTAAGATACTTAGACAAGTCTTATAAATTTATGGAGATAGCTATTGCTTGGCATACAGGTAATTCTCATACAGGATTGGCAGATAAGGCAATTTTATTAGATAAGAGGATTAGTATGGAAGATAGTAATGATGAGATAGATATAGTAATTACAGGAAAAGAGAGGTTTGCTACTATTGACTATAATGAGATAATAAGACCTGTAAATAGAGAAAACATATGTGAGTATCAGTATCCTATTAATAATCGATTATGGGGTGTTAATTGGAAAGAGAAGGGTTATAATAAGGAAGCTATGCGAGAGTTAGCAAAAAGAGTTTATGGAATTCCTGGTTTAGTTAATAGGAATTTCTGTAAGAATGAAGATGGTACAAGTATGCAGGACTATGTTTCTTTTGATGATTCTATAGATCCCGGGTTGGTTGTTGATGGTAAAGCTTGGTATCAAGATGCTTTTCAGGTATTAGATAGAACCGGTTATATGAGAGGTGAGATATATCCTTTTGCATTAGTAGGTTTAAGGACTGATGGGTCATTTACAGAAGCTTTTCCAATTACAGGCTATGATAATTATGAGTATGGAGATGGTGGTAATAATATAACTAATGAGTGGTCTAGTGATGAGGAAGCAGAAGAGTACTTGTCTAATGATGAACATACTAATGCAGGCTTATATCGTATGCCTCAATATGGTACAGGTAGTCAAGATCAGTTAGGGGCTAAGATAGATGATATAAATAATCTATTGATGTTTGATGTTAGATTGAATTATGCAGTAAAGTATTTAAATGATAATACAGATGATTTTGCTGATATAAAAGGGTTTTATGTAGTTCGTGCAGATAGGATAGATAATTTAATTTGTATGGGTCATACTTATAATACTTTTAATTATTTTGAGAAGGAATTTTATTGGGACTCTATGAATCATTATGTTTTTTCTTTATTGGGTCTTTATCAGGCTAGAAATATTTTTGATAATGGAGTTATTGCTGGTTCATTATCTTTTCCATTTATAAATCTTGGGTTAACACCAAGAAAAGGTCGATTTTATTATTCTGGAACTGGGTTTAATGATAGTTCAAGTACTATAAGAAAAAACTTATCTCATTTTGATTCTGCAAATTTTTTAGGACCAGAGGGACAATTAAGAAAGGCATTTTTTTCTCCTGATGTAATGTTTTCTGATGATTCGATTCTTGATGTAAAGGATTATTATTTGTATAGGCCTTATACTTTAATATCTCAAAGTGACTTACAAGATACAGGTATTGATTATAATGATAGCGATCATATATCATCAAATCCTGTAGAAGCTAATTATTATCCAACAGGTCTAGTATTTCACGAAATAGTAGGAAGAAAACATGGTCAAGTCTCTTGTATTGGTAGATTATTACGTGATGAAGATATTTTATTTAAGTATAATGATCCATCAACTTATCCAGATACTTCTGATCAATTTCATTTTGTCAATTTTAGATTTTTGAGTTATTTAGATAGTCTTACTTGGACTTATAATCCTTAT
>ERZ795048.2351-NODE-2351-length-15335-cov-4.918717_pt1 | contig 15335 bp, 10 predicted proteins | sample MGYA00375132_ERZ795048 | MGnify/ENA primary metagenome ERZ795048 (study PRJEB30177, sample SAMN05720225) | activated sludge metagenome | isolation source: Anaerobic digester | place: Hong Kong | collected 2014-12-17 ...
GGGAGTTTTATGAGTCGTTGTTACACATTCGTCATTTTAGGTGACAAAGTCAGGAATGAAAGTAGCGTTGTTAGCGGTGATCATCCGCACAGCCATTCTTAAAGAGGTGTCTGATTGGACGTGAACCATGAGCTCACAGGGGTACTCAATTAGGACTTTGTAAAAATCCCCATCTCTTTTCGGGAATATGGTTGCGTTGATGGGGCTGTTCAGTCCGATGGTTCTGGCCATGGCAAAAGAAGAATTGGGTTCCAGGGGATCGATCGCAGGAGTCAGAGTTAAATCGAGCCGATAAGCCATTAAGCTGGCATAATTTTCGCCGTATTGCGCAATTTGTAAATAGTAAGTGTCCGGGAGCAGTTCAATGGACAGTTGGGCTTCACTGGTGTTCTCTTTAGCAGTCACCCAGTTGTGAAGGGTGATGTTTTCAGAAGAAACGATCCGGAGTGAGGGACGGACGAGCGGGTCGTCGGAAGCGATCCGAATGTCAAGAATACCGGGTTGATCCACGTTAAAATGGAACCAATCCGAATCCCGTATGGGGAAAATGTAGGCTGTTATCCGTTGATCGACGGGAATGGGTTTGGCTTGGCTGAAGCGGTTGTTGGGTTCGTAGGCATCCGGGATGGGAATGAACTGTGTTGTCAGCCGGTAAGTCAACAGTGATCTTCTGGAGTCCCTGTAATCCATCAATTCCAGAATCACCTCATCTGACGCAGAGAAATCGCAAGTTTGCTGAACCATTTGTCCCACATCTTCGGCGTTCATCCAGTTCATGAGCGTGGTGTTTTCACTGGTGATCAGCCTTAATGACGGGCGCATGGCCGCATCTTCGTGATAGTAATCCATGAGAAGCCGGCCGGCCTGAGGAACGATGATCCGGTAATAGTCACTGTCGCCCCGGGGAAAAATGAAATCCCGTATATCACTGTTTTCGTTGATGAGCCTGGCCTCTTTAAAGCGGTTGCTGGGTTCATAGGTATCCAGCATAGCATCCACGGACAGTTGCACGTGATAAGCCATCGTGTTGTTGTCACCATGATGGGCGACTTCAAAATAAACCTTGTCTCCCAGATTCAAATACCCCTGGTCAAATCCTGTTTTGATTTCAGGATTGCCGATCTCAGCCCAGGACCAGTTGATCATTGTGGCGTTGTTGGCGTTGATCACACGGATTCCGGGACGGTAAGAGGAATCTTTGGCAGTTACCGTGATCTGGTAATAGCCGGTTTTGTCCACAACGAAATAATAATAATCCCGATCTCTCGGTTCGGAAATATTGGCTTCAAATGAAAGGAACCCGCCTGAATCCAATTTTAAGAAATTGGCTGTCGAAAAGCTGTTGTTGTTTTCTTGGTCATAGGACACAACCGGTAGCTGGGACGGGTTCAGCAAGGTGAGGCTCCTTTCGATACGGTTGATCTCGACTTTCAGTAACCGGTGTATCCGGTCGTTGATATCTCGGATAATGACCGTATCTGCTTCTGATGAAACGATCGTTCCGGTAATTTCTGTGCCGTTTTGCAAAACCACCTTGTCTCCAAACAAAAAGGTGAACAACAAAAGGGCAATCATGAGAAGAATCTGCCGTTTAACATGGGTCATGTTTGATGTCATGAAGGATCATCTCCTTTTTTATACTCCTGAACAGACAATTATAGCACGAATGCCTGGTCTTTCGTGTGGGTATCATGTTATACTCATAAGAAGTATTCGGGTTGAAGGGACCTGCCATGAGGGCTTTTTCAATTCAGTGATGATCATAAAAAAATGATTAGAAAAGGGTGATCAGATGAACAAATTATCCGTCAGTTCTTTTAACAGGTCCGTTGAGACGATCTTGCAGCTGGGCAGTGATCTGGAAAAGGCTTTGATACATCTGACGTTTTTCGACGGTTTGATTTCAGATGTCATTGAGGCGTTGAAAGCCTATCAGAATCCGGATGGGGGATTTGGTAAGGGTATTGAGCCGGATTTTACCCTTCCCCATTCTTCGGCGATGGCGACCAGCATGGGTTTGAGTACCATCAGCAACTATTGCAAGGGTGATTTGCCATTTCACATGATTGAAGAGGCTGTCAGGTACCTGAAAAAGACATTTAACACGCAGCAGCAACGTTGGTTTGCCGTTCCGGCTGAGGTAAACGACTATCCCCATGCCCCCTGGTGGCATTTCAATGAGGATAGCCGCATGACGGTGATCGATTATTCCTGGGGCAATCCAACGGCCGAGATTATCGGGTATTTGCTGGACTTTCAAGATTATGTTTCAGATTGGGATATCGAATCACTCAATCGGTTGGCAGTGGAAACAATTGAGCGAACGGACAAGTTTCAATCCGAACACGAAATCTTTTGTTATATCCGTTTATTTGAGAGGCAAAGGGATGACGGCTTAAAAGCGAGACTTGAAAAGAAGATTACTCAAGCAGTCGGACAGCTGTTGTGTCGAGATCCGTCCAAATGGTACACGGAATACTTACCAAAACCCCTGGATTTTGTTCAAGGTCAAGACGCCAACCGTTTTGGGATCGATGACTCTTTGTTGGAACAAAACTTACAGATGCTCATAGCCGTTCTGGAAGAAAAGAAGCGTATTCACCCTACCTGGCAATGGGGTCAATACCCACAGAATTGGCAGGAGGCCAAGCAAAAATGGACTGCGATTTTGACAGCCAAAGCCCTGTTTCAACTGAGAGCATTTAACCAAATAACAGTGAATTAAAAATAAGGGGTGAAAAAGAATGTTGCATTTATCGGCTGATAACCACTTTTTTGCATTTTCAAAGGATCATGTTCCCGTTCTGCGAATCAACAGTTCCGACCGGGTCCGGATTCAAACCATGGACTGTTTTTCCAACCAGATTAGACGGGAGGAGGACACACTGGAAACCATCGATTGGGAAAGGGTAAATCCGGCAACCGGGCCTATTTTCATCGAAGATGCCCAGCCGGGTGATGTGCTGAAGGTTACGATCGAGAAGATTGATGTGGGCCCTGTGGGCGTTATGGCCACTGGTGAAGGGATGGGCGTTTTCGGGTCATATTTTAAAGGGATGAGTAAGCGATTGATACCGATTGAGGGGGAGTGGGCTGTTTTCAATGAACGGCTCCGTTTCAGGCTGAACAAGATGATCGGCGTCATTGGCGTTGCTCCTTCAAAAGATCCCGTTAATTGCGGGACACCCGGATCCCACGGAGGCAATATGGATACGAAGTTGATCGGTGAAGGCTCGTCCGTTCTGCTTCCGGTCTTTACGCAGGGGGCTTTGTTCGGAACGGGAGATGTTCATGCGGCCATGGGCGATGGAGAAGTAGGTGTGACGGGTGTAGAGATTGACGCCCTGCTGACGTTGAATTTCGAAGTGATCAAAGGCATGCAGCTGAACAACCCAATGGTTGAAACAAGGGATGTCCTTTCTTGTATCGCTTCGGCTGAAAATCTGGAAGAAGCGGCCCTTCAAGCGGCAAGAGACATGTATGCGTTTTTGTTGGACAAAACCGGACTTGCGGGAGAAGACTTGGCCATGTTGCTGAGTGCTGTCGGGGATTTGCAGGTGAGTCAGATTGTCGATCCCTTGAAAACCGCCCGTTTTACACTTGATAAGCAATGGATTGAAGCCCTAAGCTAATTGATCCCAGCGCTGTTGAATCTCCTTTTCCGCTTCTTTAAATGCTTCAAGAATTTGAGGGCTAAAATGTGCCGGGTCTGTTCTCCCATCACCTTTAGTGATGATCTCAACCGTTCTTTCGTGTGAAAAAGCTTCTTTATAAGGACGTTTGGACCTTAAGGCATCATAAACATCCACAAGTGCGACAATAGCAGCTTCGATGGGAATGGCGTCCCCGGATAGGCCCTCTGGATAACCGCTGCCATCGTATTTCTCATGATGATAGAGGGCGATTTTCATGGCGGTTTGGAAATTCTCATCGCCTGACAGCAATCGTTTGGCATAGAGGGTGTGCTTTTTCATCTCATCCCATTCTTCACTAGTCAATTTGTCAGGCTTGTGGAGAATCTCAGTGGGGATGAAAATTTTCCCGACATCGTGTAGCGGCGCATAGTCCTTTATTTCAGCGATCAGTTTCTCGGAGAGGTTTAATTTTCTCGCAAGAATGGCGGACAATTCCCCCACCCGGATGATATGGTTGCCGGTATCCTCATCGAAGGCTTCAGCCACCTGGGCAAGCTTTCTGGAAAAATCTCGGTAGATAATGTACATTCGTTCCCCTTGCTCTTTAATGGATAGAACCATTTGAAGAAATTCCGTGAGGAATTTGGATAATTGGATCGATTCAGTTGTGATGTCAGAGTTGTTTCCCTGGCTTTGAATGAGAAAAATGGCCCCCTCTTTTTTTTGGAGGTTTTTTAAGGGGATAACCAGCGCCTGTTTCCAGGGTTTTGTAGCCCGTAGTAGTTTTTCATAATTGTGCGATGATAGAAATTCATGATGCTGTTCCCGGCTGGTTTCGATTACCTGCGAGGTATCGGGCAGGGGGAGATGGGTAAAATCCAAATCCATGGTTTTGAGTAAATCCATATCGTAGCCTCTGGCATCCAGCAGACGGGGTTCGCCATCGATGAGATAAAGTAAAAAACCGCTGTCGAATTCCGGGAATAGATAGAATAAATACCAAAACAGTTTATTGATGAATTCCGTGTAAGAGCCGTATAATTTCCATCTGGAAGCCAAATCCAACAGGGATTCCTGTTTTTTGATCAGATCATGAAAGATGATTTTTTGTGGGGCACTCAGACCGGTGGAAATGATTGATTTAAAGACAAACCAGAAAGAAATGAATTTAAAGATATGCCCCAGAATGTTGAATGTCCCGTAAACATCAAAGTACAAGGTGAACATCAGTTCCGAGACAATCGTAAAAGCAATCGATAAAACCAGATATCTAGATACCTGATCATCAAAATGCGATTTTCTCTTTCTGAAAAAGTACAGGGTGGTTGCCAGCATGGCGATGATAACGTATTCGCTGATTCTTTTAAACGGCGTTAATCCAACGCCTTCGATGTAGCATTCCGGGAAAATACCAAGGGCCATCGTAACGAGTGAGATCGCTGTGATGGACAGATAGGTGGAAAAACAAATCAAACAGTTGAATTTCTTGGGTGTAAAAAAGAACGAGAAAGCGACTAACAAGGTAGCTGCTTCAAGAAATCGGGCCAAAATCCACAACTGTGTGGCCTCAAAGGGTACCGGATCAAAGATATTCATCCCCCGATAGGTGAGGGTGTGCAACAGGTCGACTGAACCGACAAACAGAAAACCGATCCCCAACAGCATGAAGTATCGGTATTTGATGTATTTTTTAGTGTTGTAGGCTATGACAAAGATCATGAAGGCGATGATGATACTGAAAAATTCAGCGAGAATGTGGAAAAAGAGGTAATTCCACTGAGCGATACTAAAAAGGAAGAGCCCGATTACAATAAAAACAATGGTCGTTTGATATTTTTCAATTCTATTTCCCACTGGTAAACACCCTCATTCGTTAACGTGGTATAATTATATCACAATGTTTTCAGATAAATCATATTGACCTACAGGGAAATGTTATCTTGAACCTGAAAAACAAAATGATTCTTGATCGTGATATACTAGTCTCGGTTGTTTTAGATTCGACTATCAACACATTGGATTGTTTGAGCGAGGTGGACATGACAAAAATCATTATTTCCCTGTGTGCCCTATTAACCGTTTTTGTATCTTTTTTTCTGTTCAGTTTCAGCCCCTATGTTTACGCCCTTATTATAGCCGGTGGGGCTTTGGCAATCATCGGTTCTCTGCGTAGCGACGATTTGGCACGAACATCACTGGTGGCCCTGGATTTGTTGTTTATGCTGCTGATCATGGTGGTATACCGGAACACGCTGGTGCCGGAAACCATGGAATTTTACGTGTTTTTTGTGGCGATTTCTTTGCTGATCGGTGGTGTGGAACAGGTGCTGTTTGCCAATAAAAAAATGCATCCTGTCCTGGGCTTGATCTTTACCGTCTTTTTTTGGACTCCTTTGGCGGTTCCCATTTATTTTATCGTAGAGAGTAAAATGGGTCAAACCGGTGGGATCGCCGTGCTGGTTGTGCTGTTTTTGATTGTGGTGCGTGATATCTTTAGAAGAAAAAAATCATCTTTTTCAGATTAAGGTTCGGATCGATTATCTGATTTGATTGATAGAAATTCAAGCCATTTGTCCACCAGACGAGGATCAAATTGCCGGCCCTTTTGGTTCATGATTTCATATATGGCTGCTTCTTTGGTTAAGTGGGTTTTGTATATTCTTTCAGAGGTCATGGCATCCCAGGAATCGCAAAGGCAAAGTATTCTGGACTCATATGGGATTTGCTTTGCTTTAAGGCCTTCCGGATAACCCGAACCGTTGTATTTTTCATGATGGTATTTGATGATCAGGGCAATTTCTTTCATGGACCTGCTTTCTTTGAGTGCGTCGTAAGCATAACCGGGGTGCTTTTTGATTTCTTCAAATTCCGCTAATGTCAATCTTGCCGGTTTGTTTAAAATATGATGAGAAATGAGAATCTTTCCCATGTCGTGCACCAACCCTGCCCAAAAAAGCTCTTCAACGGTCTTTTCCTCCAATCCCAGATAGGTGGCAAATTCACTGGCCAGTTTGGCCACATTTTCAGAATGTCCTTTGGTATAGGGGTCGTGTTGTTCAAGGAGTGCGATGAGTGAGTAAATGGTTTCTTTTTGAATGTCCATTTCGTATTCCGAAAATTCCTTGATAATCAAAAAGGCTTTGAGAAAACTGTAAAAGTATTCGGCAATTCGATAATCGTCAAAAGAGAAATTGCTGGAGCTGCCTGCGAAAGAATAAAAAGCCACGTGTCCCAAATAGTCGTCTTTTGAAACAACCGGAATGATTAAGACCTGATTGACCGATGTGATGATTTTAGACAGGTCAGAATCAGGCAGTTGCAAATCCATTTCCTGCATGAATTCTCCCGCTTCATAATTTTTAAAAAGAACGTATTTCTTTTTTGCGTATTTTTGAGGGTCCAGATTCAATCGATTGAGCTGGTGGAAATCAATCCCTTCACCGTCGATAAATGTCAGTTTTTTACCACTGTTCAGGGCAACCAGGCTGCAGTCAGCATCGCTGATGATATGCTGGAGTTTTCGATAATTCAACACCAGTAATTCACTGATGTCCTTTTGTGAAAAGAGAGATTGTGGGATGTCGAGAAACATTTCCATTTGGTTCATTAAAGAACGGTTGAGTGTATAAGAGTCTTCCAAGTCTTTGTTAATCGCTTGAATCTCTTCGTAGGAATCCTGGGCTTTCTGGCACATCCGGGAAAAACTCTCTGACATGGATTGGATCTCCCTGACATCAATCTTCAAATTCCCTTGTTCTATCCGAGGATTGGAAAGATCGAACTGTTTCATGTTTTCTTCCAGTGTCTGAATCGGATCAGCCACTGCTTTGCAAAGGGATTTGACTTGGGCGTTCATTGTCGAGCGATGGATAGCAAGTAAAATTGCTCCGATCAGGATAATGGCGATTAAAATCAGGTTGTGATAATAGTCGATCATGAGAATGTATCGGTATACCCCGTATCGGCTCTGCTGAACCCAATAGAGCGCTCCTTTTGTCAATCCGGTTAGCTTGAAAACGGGTTGCTGATCGCTTTCAGATTGGCTCAACCATTGCCGGTGAGTTTGTGTCAACTCTACCCCCACTTTCACTGGATTTGAACCTCCTTTGAAGATGGTCAAATCGGAAAACTGCTTGTCAAACGTTTCATATCCTTTTGTTTCGATATAGTCAGTAATCCCCTTGAATCGGATGCCGGTTTCAAAAAAACCGCCATCGGGAAGTTTGATGTAGGAATAGAGGCGAATGTCTCCGGTCAAAGTTTCGTTGTCAAGATTCCGAAGAATGATGTCACCGGGAGAGGCTTGTTTAAAAGACTTCCAGAAATATTCATGCTGGGATAGATCCAGACCCTGATCCGTTGTAAAATCCGTTTCGTAGATGACGCCCTCTTCATTGATGCGATAATAGTTGATGGTGTCAATTTGAAGGGTGGAAAAGGGGATTTGACGAATCGTTGCCTTGAATGCGTCAATATAATCTTCAGAAAAGGCCTGTTGACCTAGCTTTTCCTGTAGAATCAGCTGATATTGTGTGGCCAGCAATTCCTGGATGACGGGGTTGTATGTCAATTCGATATCGATGAAGATGTCGTTCAGCTCACGGGAATAGTCTTTCATTTTCAGCAGAAGATTTTCACGTTCTTTGGCTTGAAAAATGGAAAAGGCTGCAACAATACCGATGATCAGGAATATTATCAGCGGAATGACAACCGGTCGATATACTTTTCGGATGATTTGCTCTAAAAGGGTTTTGAAATTTTTCATCTGTTTCTCCTTCCTCTTGAACCATCAAAAACTTCTTTAAAGATATTACTCGTCCGAATGATGTTTCGTGAACGCCACCCACTGATCCACCAATATCGGGTCGAATTGAATGGCTTTGTTTTTGATCAATTCGTTTAGAGCGTCTTCAATCGTTAGACTATTTTTGTACACCCTGTTAGCCCGCATGGCATCCCAGGAGTCGGCAATGCAGAGTATTCTCGATTCATAGGGGATTTGGTCGCCTTGAAGTCTCTCCGGATAGCCTTTGCCGTTGTATTTTTCATGATGATACTTGACATAATAGGCAATTTCCTTCAGGTTTTGACTGTCTTTGAACACATCGTAGGCGTAAGCGGGATGTTTTTTGATTTCTTCAAATTCAGCCTCGGTCAGTTTGGCCGGTTTGTTCAGGATGGTGTGGGGGATCAGGATCTTTCCCATATCGTGGATGAGTCCGGCCCAATAGATGTCCTGGACCGTCTTTTCAGAAAGTTCCAAAAAGACAGCAAATTCCGACGCCAGCTTGGCCACGTTTTCCGAATGTCCTTTGGTGTATGGATCATGCTGCTCCAACAGCCTGATGATGGAGAAGATGGTTTCTTTCTGAATTTCCTGCTCCAGTTCGCTGAGTTCACGAATCATCAAAAAGGCCTTCAGATAATGGGAATAAAACTCCGCTATGCGATAATCCTCATACGTCAACTTGTTCGGGCTGTCTTTGAGATTGTAAAAGGCAATGTGCCCGTAGAATTGTGTTTTTGAGGCAATAGGTATAATAAGCCCCTGAGAGATGGATAGCGTCATCTTTCTCATATCATCGGTTTGTTTTTTTGGGGCAAGTTTTTCATAGAATTCCCCCTCGCCATAGGATTTAAAGACAATTTTTTCCATATCGAGGTGTTTTGACGCCGGTATTTTCATGCTGTTGATCGTGTCCAAATCGATACCCGAACTTTCGATGAAGTGAAGCTGATGATCACGAATGACTGAAACCATCCCGAAATCAGTTCTGTTCAGCATGGGCAGCATGACTTTGAAGAGTTGACACAGCATTTCTTGAGAATCGTGAGTGGAATAGAAGGTCTGAGGGGTTTCCAAAAGTCTTTCGATTTTTTCGATTAACGCCTCATTCTCGGAATAAGACGCTTCCAATTCCTCGTTCATGCTGGCCATCTCTTCATAGGACGCCAGGATATTATCACTCATCTTGACAAAACTGTTGTGCATGGATTGAATCTCGCTGATTTGGGAATCGAATTGGCCAATATCCACCTCGCTGGTTTTTACGTTAAAATCCTTCATCTTGTTTTCCAGCATCAGAATGGGTTTGATCAACTTATCCGATAGTTTCAAAATGGACCACTTTGCCCGAAAGTAATTATAATGGACTAAAAACAGAGTGAAGAAAAAGATGGATAAAATAATAATGGCGTAAATCTCAAAGACAGTAATCACCAAACTGTATTGGAGTTGCTGGTGATCCCATGAATAATAAATCGTTTTAAAGAAAAGACTATGATATTTGAAAATGGCCTTGTCTTCTTGGGCTGATTGCTTGAGAAAACGGTCTTGTTGTTCGTTTAACAAAGAACCCGTTAGCAAATGGGATTCTTCTCGATTGTACAAATGGTAAACAACCATTTTGCCGTCAAAAGATTGCAACATCTCGTGAGAATAGTCCAAAATCATGCTGTCCAATGCACTCAGGTTGATTCCCACTTCAAAGATAGATTGATCCGGCAATTTGAGGTAAGCGTAGAACCGCATTTGATTGGAATACTTTTCATAATCAAAGCTGTTGAATACAGCCTGCCCCTCAGGTAAAGCCTTCAAATCTTTCCAGAAATAATCGAAGCGTGACAAATCCAGTCCCAAATCCAAAGAGTGGTCTGTCTCAAAAACCACACCTGATGAATCGATCCGGTAATAATTCACATCATCCGGCCCGAGCTCAAGTCCCTCTAAGTCCAAGTTGACAATCTCGCTCTTCAATTGGTCTATAATCTGTGTGGAAAAAGGTGATTCGATGGGGTTCGGTTCTTGAAGCATCGCAAATTGATCCGCAAAAAACGGTTCGATGATGTGCTTCAATTGACCTTCGATTGACGTGAAGCTGTCATTCAATTGTCTGCGGTAAACTTCCAGTTCCAGACTGACCTTTTCTTTGAATAGACTGTCTATGACCAAAAACTGATTGAGTAATAAAAAAAGGACCAAGAGAAAAAAAGGAATGACTACCGGTTTATACAAAGCCTTTAAAATGCTGATAAAAGTTGATTTTAAGTCTTTCACTCGCCCATCACCGCCAAAAAAAAGAAACAAGAGAAAGCACCTTTAGTATATCATATTCACTGTGGAGTTGCCAGTAGCGGGTAATTGTGATAGAATCAAACCAAGCATGGCATGAAAGGAGTCAAACATGATCAACGCAAACAGACAAAAGATCTCGGAAATATTAAAAAAACAGGAAATAGGGACACAGTGCACCCTTTTTGGATGGGTTAAAACGGCAAGGTTTTCGAAAAACGTGTTTTTCCTGTCCATCAACGACGGATCCTGCTTCGATAAAATTCAGGTGGTGATCGATCACATCGAAAATGTCGACAAGTCCCAGTTGTTGACAGGTGCTTGTGTCAAAATAGAGGGAACAATTGTCGAATCTCCGGGAAAAAACCAATCCTGTGAGATCTTAGCTTCTCATGTGGAAGTTATCGGTACCGCCGATGACAAATTCCCCTTGCAGAAAAAACGCCACACCCTGGAATTTCTAAGAACCATGCCCCATCTGAGAACCAGGACGAATACCTTGATGGCTACGTTCAACGTAAGAAGTAAACTGGCCATGGCCATACACGAGTATTTCCAATCGAAAGGTTTTGTATACATCCATCCACCCATCCTCACCAACAGCGACTGTGAAGGCGCCGGAGAAACCTTCCAGGTGACGAACCTGAATTTGGATGCCCTGGCCGCTTCGGGAAAAAAGGTGGATTACTCGCTCGATTTTTTTGGGGAGCCCGTAAGCCTGACGGTCAGCGGTCAGCTTGAGGCGGAGGCCTTCGCCATGTCACACGGAGAAGTCTACACCTTTGCCCCCGCATTCCGTGCCGACCCTTCCACTACCCAAATCCATGCCGCTGAATTCTGGATGATCGAGCCGGAAATGGCCTTTTATGATTTTGAAGACCTGTTGATCCTCATCGAAGACTTCGTCAAGGCCATCACGCAACGAATCAAAGACAGCTGTCAAACGGAACTGGAATTTTTCTCCCAGTTCATTAACAAAGACCTCATGGCCCGATACGATGCCATATTGAACAATGCCTTTGGCAGAATCAGCTACACCGAGGCCATCGACATCCTCATCCAACACAAGGACCAGTTCGAAAACGAACCCGTTTGGGGGGAGGATCTGTTCAAAGAACACGAGCGTTACCTAACGGATGTTCATTTTAAAAAACCGGTTTTCATCACCGATTATCCCGCATCTTTCAAGTCTTTCTACATGCGACAAAACGAAGACGGTAAAACCGTCGCTTGTGTGGATCTTTTGGCCCCGCAGGTAGGTGAAATTGTGGGAGGAAGCCAGCGTGAAGAGCGTCTGGATGTTCTTAAAAACAAGATTCAAGAAAAGGGCATGGAAGAAGAAACCTACAAGTGGTACATGGAACTCAGGCAATGGGGCAGCGCACCGCATTCGGGTTTCGGGTTAGGTTTTGAACGCATGCTTATGTACTTGACAGGTATCGAAAACATCCGAGATGCCATCCCATTCCCAAGGGCAAAAGGTCAGATATACGGCTGAACCGAGAAAATGGGCCGGGTTGTAAAACGGAATTGTTAGCGACCCGGCTGTCACACCCGGATACTTGACAAATCCGGTTTCATTTGATATAATTTTATCGAATGGAGGTGACGCATGGAAAACTTAAATTGTTCGCTTCAAACGTTAAGACGATTGCCCTATTACCTGTATTACCTTCGTCATTGCGATGAAGAATATGTCTCGGCAACTGCTATAGCCAAAGATTTCCGCTTCAACGAAGTACAGGTCCGAAAAGACCTGGCCATTGTCAGCAAAACGGGAGGCAGCCCGAGAAAAGGCTTTATCACGAGGGAATTGATTCATGACTTGGAAGAATTTTTAGGATACAACAACGTAAACGATGCCATCATCGTTGGTGTAGGACACCTGGGAAAAGCCTTGATCAATTACGCCGGATTCAAGGATTACGGCATCAACATCGTGATGGGCTTTGACCGAATCATCAAAACGGAAATGCTTATCGGCTCAACAGCCATCTTTCCCATGGATCGCATGAAAAATTTAGTGAAGCGCCTAAAGATCAAGCTTGGAATACTCACCGTTACGCAGAAAAGTGCTCAATACGTTTGTGACCGGATGGTAGATGCAGGTATTAAGGCCATCTGGAATTTTACTCCATGTATGTTGAGAGTGCCTCAAGATGTAATGGTCCAGAATGAAAACATGGCCATGTCTTTGGCCATACTCAGCAAACATTTAAATGAAGAAATAGACAACGAAACGCAGGCTTTAATAGGTGCTTTGGAAGAATAATCCGATTAAAGTACATCGTTAGACAGAACATTTTTTTATTCTATATCGATAAAAAAATATCGATAACTAAATAACGAAAAATAGTTCACTGTAAACCATGACCAGATAAAAAAAACCGAAAGGAGACCAAAATGACAACCGTTTTGAGCAAACAGTTCGATCAAGTATGTGAAATTTTAAACAAGTATGAGAACAACCATTACAAGCTGATTCCCATTTTACAGGAAATTCAAGAGGTTTACGAATATTTACCCGAGGAAATCATGACGTATATCTCAACGGCGTTGGGGATTTCACCCTCCCAGATTTACGGGGTTGCCACCTTTTACTCCCATTTCACTCTGGAGCCAAAGGGGAAGCATATCATCAAAGTCTGTGACGGTACAGCCTGCCATGTGAAAAAATCAGGAAAGATTTTAGAACAGATTAAGAAGGAACTGAACCTGACGGACAAAAAAACTACTTCTGATGACCGGATGTTCACCCTCGAAACGGTGGCATGTCTGGGTGCCTGCGGCCTGGCACCGGTAATGGTTATCGATGAGACCGTATACGGCATGGTTACACCGGAAAAGGTCACAGAGCTGCTTAATGGGATCCGTGAACAGGAGAAGGGGGCCAATCATGAATAAAGTTGATCTTAAAACGATTGCAAAACATTACACCGACACCGCCAACACGTTTAAACGATCGGTCATTGTCTGTGCGGGAACGGGTTGTATCGCCAACGGTTCCATGGACATTTACCACAAATTCATCAGCCTGTCAGAAGAAAAAGGCTACAACATCACGGTGGCCTTAAAAAAGGAAGAAGGCGGAGACACACTCCTGAAACACAGTGGATGCCAGGGATTTTGTCAAATGGGTCCTCTGGTGACCATCAATCCGGAAGGAATCTTCTACACCCATGTAAAAGTGGAAGACGTGGAGGAGATTATCGAAAAAACCCTGAAAAACGGCGAAATCATCGACCGCCTTCTGTTTGAAAACCCCGAAAAAGGCAAGATCGCCCATCAGAATAACATCCCCTTTTATGCCAAACAACAACGCACAACTCTGAAGCTATGCGGCATGATGGATGCTGAGGATATTGAAGAATATATTGCCCACGACGGATATAAAATGGCTCAGAAAGCGGTTACACAGATGAATGGTGATCAGATCTGCGATGAAATCACACAGTCGGGCCTGAGAGGCCGTGGGGGCGGGGGATTCCCAACAGGGTTCAAATGGAGCTTGGCCAGAAAACAAGACAGCGAGAAGAAATTCATTATCTGCAACGGCGATGAAGGTGATCCGGGCGCCTTTATGGATCGCTGTCTCATGGAGGGAAACCCGCACAGTGTTCTGGAAGGGATGATGATTGCGGGAATGGCCATTGGAGCGGATGAAGGCTATATCTATGTACGAACCGAGTATCCACTGGCGGTAAAAAGACTGAGAAAAGCGGTAGCTGATGCCAACAAGCTGGGTTTTTTAGGCGAACACATCTTTGGAACGGAAAAGACCTTTCAGATTAACGTGTTTGAAGGTGCTGGCGCTTTTGTATGCGGAGAGGAAACTGCTCTGATTGCCTCCATTGAAGGTAAGAGGGGAATGCCCATGCCCAAGCCGCCATTTCCTGCTCAGAAAGGCCTTTTCGGCAAACCCACCATCATCAACAACGTGGAGACCCTTTCCAGTGTTCCCGTCATTTTGAATATGGGAACGGCCAAGTACGCCTCACTGGGAACCAAGAAGTCCTCAGGCACGAAAACTTTTGCACTCACCGGGCATGTGGCCAATACGGGACTGATCGAAGTCCCATTCGGCACAACATTGCGCCAGATTATCGGTGAGATTGGAGGCGGGGTCATCAACGATGACGGCACCAACGTTGGAGCTGATTTCAAAGCCGTCCAAATTGGAGGTCCCTCCGGTGGCTGCTTGACCAAAGAACACATGGACATGCCGCTGGATTACGATAATCTGTTAGAAGTTGGGGCTATGGTGGGTTCCGGCGGTTTAGTAGTCATGAATCATCAAACGTGCATGGTTCAAATCGCCCGATTCTTTATGCAGTTTACTCAAAATGAGTCCTGCGGGAAGTGTACGGTATGCCGGGAAGGCACAAAACAGCTGCTGTATCTCATGGACGACATCATCGAAGGCCGAGCTACACTCGAAACACTGGATCTCATCGAAGAGCTGGCCCAAACCGTGAAAATCGGCTCTTTGTGCGGACTGGGAAAAACAGCGCCAAACCCCGTATTATCGACGCTGGAACATTTCAGGGATGAATACTTGGAGCACATAGTAAACAAGCGCTGTCCCACAGGCCAATGCACCGCACTCCGAAGTTATGAGATTGATCAGA
>ERZ795048.2356-NODE-2356-length-15316-cov-4.645043_pt1 | contig 15316 bp, 15 predicted proteins | sample MGYA00375132_ERZ795048 | MGnify/ENA primary metagenome ERZ795048 (study PRJEB30177, sample SAMN05720225) | activated sludge metagenome | isolation source: Anaerobic digester | place: Hong Kong | collected 2014-12-17 ...
CCCGGCGAATTCGGATTTATTTCCGTACCGGTCAACGGAGCGCACCCAATAAAAGCGGGTTTCGCTTCCGGCCAGAAGATTGCGAGTAAATGAATTGCCGTAAACTTCCAGAATGCGGGCTGCGTCAACTTCGGGGTTTTCGGTGTCGGCGGTTCGTTCCCAAACCTCGACATAGCGCAAGTCGCTATCCGTAATAGCGTCCCAACTAACAGTGATAAAATTATCTCCGGCAGAGGCGGTCAGATTTCGCGGTGTCGTAGGCGGTTGCGCCTGATTGTTTGGCGTAACGATTTGCGGGTTATCGCCAATATCCTGTAAATCGCCGGGATCAAAATAATAAACGTCCGGGCCGTCTTCATCGAGGGTAAGATTTATGCCCATATCCTCGACCATTTGCCAATTCGTTACGCGGCACGGCATGTCCGCTAAACCAAGGCGGGGCAAGTTCAAAGCAATAGTATTGCCTGCGGAAACCTGAAACCCTGCCAAGTTTGCCGGATATTCAATTTGTCTTTGCCGTCTGATTTGTTCTAAAGCAATGCGCGCTATACGCTGCGCCATTGTGTGAGAAGTCGTAAAACTTAAATCAAGCGTTGAGGTTATTTCCTCGCCGTTATCCTCGGCAATATATAAATCACTTGAAACAGCCGGGTAATCAATCGGCTGCCAGTTGTGATCCGGGGAGGCATAAGCGCCCCGCAGTGTATTAAATAACTTTCGGCGCGATCGGTGCGGGCGCATAACCACACCGTCCCGTAAAAAGCTATCATCCAAAGTTTTGACCGGCGGCGCGTAAGCACCAACATGCAAGCGCCATTTGCCCCCGGTGTGAACCAAAAACCCGGCGCAGCTGCTCAACATGCCTTCTAAAATGGCGCGGGGGCTGTCGCCTAAATCCACTACGCCGTTACAGGTGTACCGTTTTTCCGTGCCTGTCAGTGTTGCGACTTCTTCGTCACAAGTATTTGCCGCGGCAATAAAAGAATTTACGTCAATTTCATTAATGCTCGCGCCCAGGCCAAAATCTGCCAGCAGATAATCAAGAATGCAAAGGGCGGCATTGTCAGACCATGCCTCAGTTTCCGAGCGCGGATCATAAACTTTTCGGCCCTTTACCAAAGCCGAGATATTTGGAATCCCGGAAGCGTAAGCCTTTTCGTTATAACGGAGCATAACATGGAGGTAAGCCAGCCCGCGCAGCCGGTGTGCGTTTGTCCATTTCCCCCCACTATTGCTAACAAGAACGGAATCCGCCTCTTGGTCGCTTTCTCCAAGATGCTTATACACGGTTGCATAAACTGTGCCGTCTTCTTTGTAAGGCTCTAAAGTAGCCTCGCCGTTTCCGTCTAAGGTAACGACCTCATCATTGAAAATCATATCGCCAATGGCTTCGACTTCATGGGCCGCAACCACGATGACTAAATGCAGAATATCAAGCTTGTCGGAATTTCCGTCAATCGGGCGGCTATGGGCAAAAACAAGCGGGCCGCTGGCACGTATCTCTCCATATACGATACGCTGCGTAGTTATTGGCTGGCGTATCATTTCCGTGCGGCCTTTAGCGCTGGCCGGGACATTCGTTACAGATACGCTTGCATCGAATTTCGGTACGTCTGGTTTCGGAGCAAAAATAGGCGCGGTAAAAGATACGACTGCGGCACCGGCTAAACCGCCCACGATAGCGCCGATTACACCACCGCCCACGGCAGCGCCGACAAAATGCGAAGTCAGCCCGCCAAGAACGACAGGCACAAGGGCAACGGCTTGAGGCATTTATCCAATCCTCCAAGCGCGCAGAGCCTGTAAAATTGGAAACTCAATAAGGCCCCGGTAGCCGGGGGCATAAATGAATTCCCCGGCACGAATGCCAAGCGTATCGCCGCGGCCAATATCAAACAGGCAAACATCACCGCGGCGCGCGTTGGCTGGCGGGATCTCCGGTATGTTGTGTTTTTCAGCTACAGCGTCCGCAATTCCGGCCACACCGCCGCAACGGTTTAAAAGCCGTAAGGCTTCTTTCTGGTTTTTATATCCGCGGTAAGGATCGGCTAAATCTTGGCCTGTCACTTCCTCCACGCAATTCATGGCGAAAAGGCAGCAATCGTTTTCACCCCAAACAAACGGACGGTTACGGTATAGGTCGATGAACCGGTCAAGGCGGATTGACCAGTCGGTTAAACGTGTAAGCATGTTTGATTACTCCTTTGGCGCGCCTAGAGTGATTTCTTTGTCCTGCATCGAAGGCACGTATTCGAGGCCCTTATCGCCCGGATAACGTTTTTGCTGTTCGGCATCGGTGTAACGTTTGGTGCGCGGGCGCTCTAAATCCCTAAAGCGGGTTTCAGAATTCAAAGTGATGGTGGCTGTGTCGCCGGTATCAATAAGCTCAGAGGTATCAAGGCGACCGTCATGGATAAGGTGAGGCTCATCAATAATGTTTTGAAAATCCTCATCCATAAGGGCAAACCACATTTTTGCAGAATGCCCTTGAATCGGCGCGGCAAGAATATCCTCAATAAGCTCGGCGGGTATGGCGCTTAATTGAAAGCTTGCGCCTGTTGCCTTCATTTCAGTTGTTTCTTCAATTTTTGAAACCTTGCCGAGATTGCCTGTGCCGTAAAAGGTTTTGCTGTCCCAAACCAACTCGCCAACACCAGTCCAAGCGCGCTCAACATTGGTGTCAAAATCGAATTCAGCCATTAGGATAGGGCGCACGACTTGCTTTTCTGTCTCAGTGGACAGAGTTTCATTTAAACGTTTTTCAGACATTTCAGCTTAAGATTTCTTCAAATTGTAAGGTGTAAGAGGTTTGCAGCCGGGCATTGGTAGGATTATCCCCGGCCTCATCATTGTTTAGGCGCATATGAATTTTTATTATGCCGACAATAAGCGGTTGCTCCTCAATACCGGAGCGCAGTTTAGGCATGATCGGAATAACAGCCCTGCCGTCTATATCCGTTATGACGCTGTTTAGAATGAGGTACCCTTGCCCCTGTTTCGGCGTAACACCTTCTCCGGCGCTTAAAATTTCCCTGTAAGGTGCCAAGCCCTCGACTTGTAAGGCATAATCAGCACCGTCAATAATTGTGGGTTGCCCCTCTCCTTCAAAGAAACCACCGCCGACCTGTACCGGTAAGATTTTCTCGTCTTGTGTCCAAAAACTAAAGCCTTCTTCAATAGCGACCTCCAAAGGCGCGCCATGTTCAAGCGTCAGAATAAAGCCTTTTTCCGTTTCAAATTCTACCGCCACACCGTCCCAAATATACGATTGAAAGCTTCAGCGAAGCATACGAGGATATTGATGGGCTGGGCAGCCAGACGACCATCAAGAAGCGTATCAGCGTTCTGATGGGCAAGGGCTATATCAAATGCCTGAAGACTCCGCATCCGCTAACGAAACAAACGGCGGAGCGCAGCAAGTATGGCTATCTGGTGGTTGAGAATATGCAGCTGGGGCAGGATGACATTGATGAGGATACTGGCGAGATTATGACGTCGGCCATTGCTGTCTTGCCCACGCATTACAAGGATGAAGGATCCGGTGGTGTGCGTCAGGTCGAAAATGCACACAGCTGGGTTTATCATGATGAAGAGAAGACGCGTTGATGAATCTGCAGCAGATCTGCCAGGCGGTGATATCTGCTTTTGTTTTATTACAAGAGGTTACGCGCAGCGCAGAAATTTTGGTGTATCTGCATATACCGTCTGATTTTCTGGCTGTATGGCTTAGTGCATATGGGTTTACGGCATGTCAGCAGATGTCACTCTCTCCACCCCTCCCTAAAGGGAGGGGCGTGGGATACAGATCCACGCACCCCATCCCGGTCGGTCAGAGTTTTATGCCGAGCAACTCGCGGATCTTTTCCCAAGGAATAAAATGGATATCGGCGGGCTCGGGATTGCTATTTCGATTCCAGTTTGTCACCGGCGTAAAGACGACGGCGCCTGCGGTCACGCCGAGCACGGTGCCGACGACGGTGTCATGCTGCTTGGCATACAATTCCAACGCCTTGCCCACCTGCTCTCTGGTCAGATCCTGCATACCGAGGATCCTCGTCTCCAGAGGATGGCCGCGCGTGTAAATGGTGATGGTCGGTATCTCATCCATGTGAACATGAATGCTTCCTTCGCCCGCAATAGCCAGTGGAATATGCAGAGTTTCGCACATCATTCAGTGATGCACGCAGGCCTGCGCAGAGCGGTCTTGCGTTCTCGCAGGAATTCGCGCGGGTCCTGTGGGGGCATTTCCTATAGGGGCGGGGAACGTGCGGGAGTTTTTTAGCGTCAGGAGTTCCAACTTAGTTGACACGGCTACTTGACAGATTTCGCGCAAGCCTTTGTTTTCTTTAAATAAATACGTCAAGCAATGGGGTAAATTGTCAACTTACTTGACATGATAAGTGTTTGATTTTTTTTAAATAGTTTAGTTGACCGGTAAACTGCCCCAGTTTACCCCTTAGTTTACTTTTTCTGACAAATGAAAAATATCAATTTTATTAATATAATAATACCATTTAAGTGTAATTTAATGGTATAATTAACATTATGATAGCTATATTGACCCCTAAAGACAGTTTTTTGGAGTTTTCTCGGCTTTTGCGCGAGCATCGGGTTGCCAGAAACATGACGCAGGCTGAGCTGGCGCAGCGTTCCGGCGTGAGCGTTGCTGTGCTCAGGAAATTCGAGCAGACAGGTAAAATATCGCTCGAATCCTTTGTTAAGCTTACATTTGTTTTGGGGCTGAATGAAAGGCTGGTCAAAGCCCTCCAGCCGCAAACACAATTTGCCAGCATGGATGAATTGCTGAAAGCGAGTGAGGGCGATAAGCCCGTCTCAAAAACCGCGCCGCGTTTCAGAAAAAAGGCCAGAAAGAAGAAGGTGTCTCATGACTAAGAATTTTACGCCCGTGAGTGCGCTGAATGTCATGCTGGATTTTGGAGATGCGCCCATCCCTGTCGGGCGTCTCGCGCATCGTGATGGCAAAATATTCTTTGAATATGACGCAGACTTTATCACTAAAAAGCTCGAAGTCTCTCCCTTCAAGCTTCCCCTGACACCGGAGCTACAGGTTTTTGAGCCAGGATTGTTTGAGGGGCTTCCCGGCCTGTTTAATGACAGCCTGCCCGATGGCTGGGGACGGCTTTTGCTGGATCGTGCTTTGCGGCGTAAAGGGATTGCTCCAGATAGTTTTTCACCGCTGGATCGTTTGGCGTATGTGGGTGCCTCAGGTATGGGCGCACTGATTTATGCGCCGGATTACAGCGAGGGTGTGCATGGCGAGACCGTTAACCTTGATGTGCTGGCTGATCAGTCACAGGCAATTTTAGAGGGCAGCAGCGAGGAAGTATTTGAAGAGCTTCTGGCGCTGGGCGGATCACCACAAGGGGCTCGCCCTAAAGCTATGATCGGCGTTAACCGTGATAAATCCAAAGTCATTCAGGGCGTGGAGGACCTGCCCACTGGCTATGAACCATGGCTGGTTAAATTTGCAAATACGGCAGATGGTCAAGATGCTGGAGCGATTGAATATGTGTATAGCCTGATGGCGCAGGAAGCCGGTCTGGAGGTGATGGACGCGCATCTCTTCCCCGCCAAAACGGGCGCGGGGTATTTTGCAACCAAACGTTTTGATCGGACAGATAGTAGCGGACGCCTGCATATGCATACAGCATGCGGCCTGCTGCACTCTGATTTTAGAGTGCCGTCTCTCGATTATCAGGATCTGATCAAGGCGACGATGATCCTGACGCGCGATATTCGTGAGGCCCAGAAGATGTACCGTCTGGCGGTGTTTAACGTGCTCAGCCATAACCGCGATGACCACGCGAAAAACTTCTCTTTCCTGATGGATGACAGCGGTACGTGGAAAATGGCGCCCGCCTATGACCTCACCTTCTCCAGCGGCCCGGGCGGAGAGCAAAGCACCATGGTGATGGGAGAAGGTAAAAACCCGGGTGTTGAGCAGCTGCTGAAACTGGCCGAGGTTGCGGATTTATCAAGGGCAGACGCCCAGCGCATCATCGATGAAACCGTGACAGTGCTGCAGCAGTGGAAAGAACTGGCCAAATCTTGTGGTGTGTCGAAGGCTAATATTAAGCGGATTAAAGAGATTATCTGTTAGTAGTCCAGATATGTCTGCCATATGGCTCGCTTCGTTTAAATATCCCCGCCAACACCTTTAAACTTTTCAACGAATGTTGATATTTTTTGAAAAACAGTCTGCTTTTTTGCTAAATATTGTGGATTCAGTGGGCTCATTTTTGGCAAAATAGCGTTTAATTCTGTTCCATTGTCACTTGCAAACTCACGTTTAATAGAAGCTTTAATATAACGCTTGGCAGCATCTTGATTAAGATTTTCAGAATCAATCAATTCTTTTGCTTCACGCTTTTGCTCTGCCTGTGCAAATTTAAAGAATGCATCAATAACGCTAGCTTTATCGCCTATTTTATCAAGATCCGTTTGATTGATAAAATCAACCAGAAGCCCTTCTTTTGCACGGTTTCCAAGGCTAGAGCGTATCATTCTCTGTACGTCCTCTACGAGCGCTGCTTTATCTTTGACCTTTTTATTATGCTCGAAGATCTGCTCAAGAATATAATCCAAGTTGATTTCTTGAGATTTAAGAAGATCAACTTCAAATACAACATCTTCCCAGTCTATTGATGATTTATCTTGTTCGTTGGATGCCTTTTCCCTTCGCAACCAGTCTCGAATATCATTATATGCAGAACGATAGTCTTGTATTTTACGCTCTGCAGGAATCTTGATCGCTTTGAGGTTCTCAATATCTTCATCACTTAAATAATGTTTTTCTTTAAACGCTTCTAGGGCCTCGGGGTCATTCGTATCAACAGTTTGCAACGCTTTAAGGCTGGCGAACTCATCGTAATTTTGAAGAACGTTTTCAACGCGCAAATACTCGCTGAATAACTTTGCGAAGGCCTTCTTATCGGCTTCCTTAACAATATCCTCCGGATTGGGGAAGCGTTGTTCCAGTTCCGTCACAACATCTACAAAGCCACGACGCGCTTCACCCGTCGTTGCATCACTAAAGCCGTCCATATATTCCTTATAGCTCTTTTCAAGAACGACATTCTTGGTGTTCTTGTCACCAAACAGAGTAATGGCATCGATGGTTGATTGCTCTAAATCACGGAAAGTGACAATATTTCCAAATGTTTTCGTGGCATCATAAATACGGTTGGTACGAGAATAAGCCTGCATCAGGCCGTGATAACGCAAATTCTTATCAACGAACAATGTGTTTAGCGTTGGTGCATCAAAGCCAGTCAGGAACATGCCTACGACAATTAGCAAATCTATCTCTTTAGATTTAACGCGCTTGGCTAAATCACGGTAGTAATTTTGAAAGCCTTTACTGTCGACACTAAAATTGGTTTTGAAAAATGCGTTATAATCGTTGATAGCAGCGCCCAAGAATTCTTTAGCACTACTATTCATCGCAGAAACATCAAAACTCTCATCTGGAATATCACCGACAGCATCTTGTTCTTCATTGGCATTAAAGGAAAAAATTGTTGCGATTTTTAAGGGTCTATCACTGTCCGCTTGTAGCGCATTAAGCGTTTCATAATAAAGTTTTGCTGCATCTACACTATTGACGGCAAACATCGCATTGAAGCCCTTATTTCCCCCTTGCAGTCGATGTGTTTTTTGACGGAAGTTATTTAAAATATATTTTGATATTTCCTGGATGCGATCTGGGTGTAAGAAAGCCTTTTTATTTTCGGCGGCACTCAGTTTCTTCTCATCCTGTTCGGTTTCAATGCTTTTGAATTGCGGGCGAACATCATTGTAATCAACTTTGAACTTCAAAACTTTTTCATCACGGATAGCATCCGTAATTACATAAGAATGCAGCTCGCGCCCGAAGACGCTGGCGGTAGTATCTGCCCCTAGAGCATTTTGCGGGAATATCGGTGTGCCAGTGAATCCGAATTGATAATAACGTTTAAATTTCTTTTTCAGATTTTTCTGCGCTTCCCCAAACTGACTGCGGTGACACTCGTCAAAAATGAAGACAACTTGCTGGTTGTAAACATCCAGATCGCTTTCGCTTTTTATCAAGTTGTTTAATTTCTGAATAGTCGTCACGATGATCTTGTTATCATCTTTATCTAGATTGCGTTTAAGCCCGGCTGTACTGTCAGAGCCATTCACACTATCAGGCGAGAAGCGTTGATATTCTTTCATGGTCTGATAGTCCAAATCCTTCCTATCGACCACAAAAAATACCTTATCAATAAAGTCGAGTTCGGTTGCTAACCTAGCAGCTTTAAAACTGGTGAGTGTTTTTCCCGATCCCGTCGTATGCCAGATATAGCCACCGCTTTCAGGCGTGCTCCAGCTTTTTCCTTCGAAAGAGCTTTTAATCTTCCACATGATGCGTTCAGTTGCAGCAATCTGATATGGGCGCATAATCAGCAGAGTGTCACTGGTATCAAACACAGAATAATTGAGCAGTACATTGAGCAGCGTATGCTTCTGCAAGAACGTTGCGGTGAAATCTTTTAAATCTTTGATCAGGCTGTTATCGGCTTTCGCCCAGTTCATGGTGAAATCAAAGCTGTTTTTATTGCGCTTGGTCGTGTTGGCAAAGTAACGGCTATCGGTACCGTTCGAGATCACAAACATCTGCACATATTTAAAAAGTGAGTTTTCGCTGTTAAAGCTTTCTTTGCTATAGCGGTGCACTTGGTTAAAGGCTTCACGGATGGCAACGCCGCGTTTTTTAAGCTCCACCTGAACGAGAGGCAATCCATTTACCAAAATTGTGACATCATAGCGATTGGCATGCGTACCGGTTTGCTCAAATTGTTTAATCACCTGCACTTTGTTGCGGCAAATATTGGTTTTATCGAGTAAATAAATGTTCTGGATCCGGCCATCATCAAACACAAAATCATGAATATAATCATCATGCACTTTGCGCGTTTTATCGATCAACGTATCGCTGGGTTTATCCAAATAGGTTAAAACAAATCGTTCCCATTCGGCGTCAGAAAATTCCACGTTATTCAATGTCTGTAACTGCACGCGCACATTGGCCAGCATTGCCTCGGGTGTTGTGAGCTCAGGCACAAACTCATAGCCCTGATTTTCTAAATCCTGAATAAGCTCGCGCTCTAAATCAGCCTCGGATTGGTAGCTTTCTGCAAGCTCCCATTCCTTGGTATATTTATCGAGAACGATAAAACGATTAGATTCTGCGATGGGTTTTGTCTGTTCAGGCATTCTCTTCTTCTTTCTTTGGCAAATAGCCGTAATTCTCTATTAAATTATCAAGCAGCAGCTTCACAGTTTGTTTTTCCGGTCCAGTTGGGTCGCGCACTTCTTCGCTGGATAAAGTACGGTGAGAGCTAAAGGTGATGATACGTTTCAAGTACGCATCTTTATCGCCCGGCGCAGTCTCCAATAAATCTTGCCACTTTGTATATCCTAAAAAGCTGGCTGTTTTCTCATACAGATTTCGGAGCAACGTAAAATGAAATTTCTCGACCTGATTATCGGCAATCGCCTTTTCTATGATTTTTTTCAGGTGCAGGTGATAAGAAAAACTCTGGTTGGAATCCCCGCGTTTTTCCTCAAGAGCAAAGGTGCCATCTTCAAAACGCTCCAATAAATAACAGCGTTTGCTATTCAACTCATTGTACAAAACATTATAAAAAAGCGGGCTGTGGGTGGTGATAATGAATTTTAAATCAGAGGTGCTGGATTTAATCAGATCCGCCAGATTAACGGCCAGCTCAATCAAGTTATTTTCATCCAACGAGCTGACGGGGTCATCAATAAACACATATTCCAATTTGTCATACCGGTCCGTTTCCCGCTCTTCTGTTTCAGGCGTGTTTAAAACGGCTATGAGCTGCTCCAGCAGGCTGTAAAATATACTCCAGATAAAAATGCTCTCTTCACCTTTGGAGATCTTGATGTAGTCCGATCTTTCATCATCACCGCGCTCATAAGAAAACGTTACTTCTGAAAAATCAGGGCTGAAAGAGGGTGATAATTTGTCACTGGTAAAACGCTGGAAATAGGTCACGGCATTTTGGTCTTGCCCCTGTTCCTGAAGCGTCCATTGCGTATAGGAATTGGGCTGAATGATAAGTTTTCTGGTCGTATCCCCCTCAAGGTCATTATCCCAATAAAACAGATCTTCGGTGAAGGCATTGTAATACATGACCCGGGGTGCACCGCCAATCTCATCCCAATCCTCTGCGGCATCTATTTCTTCAACGTCATCGATCCGTTTGGGGGAGATCAGCCTTTTCAATTCAAGCGAAAGGCGCGTTTTGCCCGTGCCGTTAAAGGCGTATATCAACTGCACCTTTTTATCACAGTCCCTTAATTGCTGAGCAATTCCTGTAAGAGATTTCAAATATTCTTCATAAAAATCAGAAAGATTACATTCCTTAACCGCCCAATGCCCTCTATGAAACTCATAACCAGATTCGCCTATACCTAACTTCTGCCAATTTTCTTTTAACACCCCACTGCTTAAAGGGTAGTGATCTTTGTCAAATCTATATTTAACTCGTAAATTGTTAGAATTAACTTTTATATCGGTAATTTTTCCAATTCTTGCATCGATAACCTCTTGCTCAGTGGCAAAAATTGTTGGCAAATTCTTAAGCTTACTTATTGCATTCTGATCTAATGATTGAAATTGCTCTTTAACATGATCTTCCGTGTATTGAAGAAACCTGTCTTTAGGAATATTAAATTCACCCTCATCGCCTGGATAAAAGCCAGGCACGCTCGCCATGATTAGGTTGTAAAATTGATCGCTCATTTATGCTGCTTCCTCCATAGGTTTGGGGAAGTTCAGCAGCAGGTCGCGGTAATATTCGTATTGCTTGTTTCGCAATTCAATTTCACGCGGCAGGCCGTCACTAATTGAATTGGTCAGCGCATCAAATTTATCGAGGATATCAACGATGCGTTTCTTTTCATCAAGAGAAGGGGTTGGAATTTTAATACTGTTTAAATTTTTCTTATTTAATTTCGGTTGGGCTGCACCTGAAATATAAGGGGTTAGATCAATACTGTTTAGATAATATTCTATGTATTTTCTTTCAGCATATGTTTCAAACTTCAGAACATGGGCATGATTATTTACCCAGCTCTTTCCACTGATACTGAATGCAATGGGTGTATTTCTAGCTAATAAATTTGCACCATCTTCGGAAATTAGCAACAAGTCTCCATCAAAAATATAATCTTTCACATAGTCGACTACGCCTGATGCCCCATAGTAAGGGATATCACCAGCCTCCCTCAGTCCACTCGTTATTGGCTTACGTTTTGAATCAAGGTTTTCTGCAAGTTCTCCTAAAGGTTTCCATACCACATCATCATCAGGAAAAGTCAGGAGTTGGTCACGATAATAGTTGTATTGTTTTTTGCGTGCGCTAAGCTCGGCTGTAAGCTCGGCTGTAAGGGCGGTAAATGTGTCTAAAATCCGCACAATCTCCGCCTGAATCTTTAAGGACTTTCTTGGATCGTTAGGGCATGGGATTGGGATTTTAATTTTCGCCATATCCTTCGCCGAAACATCGATAACTTTAGCCCCTTTTGCGTATTTTCTTTTTGCTGATGAGAACTCTGATGTCTGAGTAAAATAAGCAAAATACATTCCTGAAATCATGTCATTCGGCTTAAAAATTGTTGCATGCCCACCAGTTACAGCTTGTTTTTCCCCGAAATAAACTACGGGTGTACCAACATCCTCAAAATTTTCACTTGTATTGGTTATGATCACGTCGCCTTTGTTTACTTTTTTCAAATTTTCAGCGGTTTCAGGTGATACAAATGAAATGGTTGATGTAGTGGATAGGCCGTAAAAAGTATAAATTTGCCCATAGTGAATTGCGGGAACGCCAGTCTCAGTAAAATCGGTTTTGGGTAAGCCACTTCCTCGCACAAGTTCCCCAAGATTGCCTAGCGGCAGCCACTCAACTTCAGCACCATCCAACAGCTTTTCTAAAAAACTCACACGGCTCATTCATTGATCTCCGCAATGATGGCATTAATATCGGTACGAAGCTTGGTTATATTTTTTACCGTGGCATCGATATCGGCGTTGAGCTTAACGGGATCAATATCTTCTTTAGTAGATTTAGGCTCCACATATGAACTTACTGATAAGTTGTAATCATTGGCTTTGACCTTTTCATACGGCACGGTTGCAGCAACGTGATCGACATTTTCCTTTTTATCAAACATCTCCATGATGTGAGCGATATGGTCATCATACATCACGTTATTATTGGTTTCTTTTTTGAAGAATTCTTCACCGCTGGCATCAATGAACTGGATATCTGTGTTGGGCTTGTTCTTCGCCATCACCAAAATCGTCACGGCGATGGTTGTGCCGTAAAACAGGTTCGGGGCGAGTGAAATGACCGTTTCAACATAGTTATTATCCACCAGATATTTGCGGATTTTCTGCTCCGCCCCGCCACGATAAAAAATACCGGGGAAGCAAACAATCGCCGCGCGGCCTTTACTAGACAGATAGCTAAGCGCATGCAGAACAAAAGCAAAATCGGCTTTTGATTTTGGTGCAAGCACGCCCGCCGGCGCAAAGCGGTCATCATTGATGAGCGTGGGATCATCCGATCCAATCCACTTCACCGAATAAGGTGGGTTTGAGACGATGGCATCAAAGGGCTTATCATCCTGAAAATGCGGATGGATCAGCGTATCGCCCAGCTCAATCTCAAACTTATCGTAATTGATATTGTGCAAGAACATGTTCATTCGCGCAAGGTTGTAAGTGGTGTGGTTGAGTTCCTGGCCGAAAAAGCCTTCCTCTACGATATGATCATCAAAATGCCTTTTGGCCTGAAGTAGCAAGGATCCTGAGCCGCATGCGGGGTCATAGATTTTATTCACGCTGGTTTGTTTATGCATGGCGAGCTGTGCAATCAGCTTTGATACGTGCGGCGGCGTGAAATATTCCCCGCCGGATTTACCCGCATTGGCGGCATATTTGGAGATTAGGAATTCATAGGCATCACCAAAAAGATCAATCTGGCTGCCGTGAAACTCACCAAATTCCAATTCTGCGACTCTTTTGAGAACTTTTGCCAGGCGGCCATTTTTTGCGGTAACTGTATTTCCCAGACGGTTGCTGGTTGTGTCGAAATCTGCAAACAATCCCTTAATATCGCTCTCGGATGGATAGCCATTTGCGGAACTTTCGATTGCGGCGAATATCTCCGCCAAATCTGTATTCAGACTTTCATTGGTGTTGGCGGTTTTGGCAACATTCACGAAGAGCTGGCTTGGATAGATGAAATAGCCTTTGGTTTTGATGGCATCGTCTTTGATCTCAGGAGTAATCACATCATCAGACAGCTGGGCATAATTGATGCTCTCATCATCGGCCTCAATGTAGCTGGCAAAGTTTTCACTGATGAAACGGTAAAAGAGTGTTCCAAGGACATATTGCTTGAAGTCCCAGCCGTCAACGGAACCACGGACATCATTCGCGATTTGCCAGATATGGCGTTGAAGCGCTTCGCGCTGTTGCTTGCCTGTCATTTATTTGCCCTCTTCTTTTTGCTGTTCTTGCTTGATGATCCAGCGATCTATTTCGCTTTTACGAAACCGCCATGCCCCACCCACTTTGAAGCCAGGTATTTTACCATCCGAGGCTAATCGGTAAGCCGTTTTCTCGGCTAACTTCAAATACAGTGACAATTCTTTGATTGTTAATATATCGTCATTTTCCATTCTTGATTGCACCTCTGTCAATTTTGGGCTAATTTAAGAAAATAGAGCAATTTTAGGAAGCGCGCAAGCTGTGAGTGCCTACATGATGTAAGGAAAAATCCTCCATGGAAATTGGTGAAATTACACTGTCTGATATATTTTTGACCGTTATTGGAATCGTTTTTGGCGGTATTATTTGGCTCTTTTTCAAAAGAGTCACCAATAATAAAAATGTGCTCAAAAATAATAAGGCTGGCGGAGATATTGCCGGTGGGAATATTACGCGGGCGAATGAGGGTAAATCAGCACATAGCACAAACCGCAATACGCTGAAGAAGAATGCGGCGGATGGAAATATAGCTGGAGGAGATATTGAGAAATGATTGGTGGAGTTAAGGGCAATCAGCTTTCGGGGAACGCAACATCAGATGGCGATATTGCTGGCGGCGATATTTATAAGAATACAATACATGTTAATCAGTCTAAAGATGCGTCTCCCCTAAGAAAGAAAATAGAGCAGCTTAAATCTGACTGTTTGCATGATCCCGACTTTTCAACGTGCATTAAGCAATTGAACCATTATTTAAATCCTGTAAATCCTGATGAGCAAAGAGCCTTAAAGGCAAAACTCGAAGAAGCTGATCGGGCTGACGAAGTTTATGAGGCCGAAGAACTAAAAGAAGAATTCGCAAAAATTCTTGTAAAAGACAATTTGTCCGAACAGGCGCAAGATGCATACGTGCATATTCTTGGAAAAATAAAAACGCTTTATGAAAGTAAGGTAAAACCTCTAATGAAAGAAGGTGCGCCTCTTTCTGATATAGAAAGCAATATTTTATATGTCATTGAGGTGATATATGAAGATTTGTCTGGTACGATTCTGGAATACGATTATAGGCAAATTAAAGGGATGTTGTATTTCCTAACCGGAAATTGTCATATCGATTGGAAATATTAATATGCTGACTTATCACCCAATTCACGATCCTAGTCATTGTATATTCCGGTTATTATGCCTTTTGCATGACATGAAAAATACAAAAATTGCAACTGATTTGGCTAGGGTTCTTGATTTTTACGTAGTGTTTCCGCATGCATTAAAATCACTTTCCTTACCCAGAGATTTGCAAGAGACCAAACGGGCATTTAAGAATATCCGTGATCCATACGAGAATCTTCCAACAGCATCTCGGCTTATGTACGAATTATCTTCAATTCAAGACCAGGCGTTAAAAGCATTAATGGCAAAAGGGTTGATTGAGCAATCTGAAATATCTTCCGGATATATTGCCCTCAGAAAAACCATGATCCCTGAAGAAATAAATAACCTCATTCAACAGAGTACATTTCGGGCGACTGACTGGTACAAAGCGCTGGTAACAGTCATTTCTGAAATGCCTTTGAAAGGAAAAGGCGGCCTTAAAGACAGATCAGGATTGTTGGAGTATCGATATGATAATGTATAAACCAACATTGATTTTGAAAAGGCTTATAATTCTAAAGAGTGGGAATCCAGTCTACGATGAAGTTTTCCAAGAAGGCGTCAATATTATAAGGGGAAAAAACGGTGGTG
>ERZ795048.2359-NODE-2359-length-15310-cov-7.365454_pt1 | contig 15310 bp, 13 predicted proteins | sample MGYA00375132_ERZ795048 | MGnify/ENA primary metagenome ERZ795048 (study PRJEB30177, sample SAMN05720225) | activated sludge metagenome | isolation source: Anaerobic digester | place: Hong Kong | collected 2014-12-17 ...
ACGACGAAGCGGAAGACGAGGATGAAATCGTCATGTGCTCCGAGTGCGGAGAAGCTCCCGCGGTGCGCGGCGGCGAACTCTGCGCCGCTTGTCTGAAAGAGCAAAAGCGGCAGGCGGAGCTGGAAAACGCCGACGACCTGGACGAAGACTACGATGAAGACGAAGACGGTGACGACGAGGAAGATTCGCCCGACGAATAAAATCGCCGTCCGACCGGACGCATGGAGAGGAGCAAGGGATGCATATCTACGCTATTGCCGACCTGCATCTTTCGCACTCTACCGACAAGCCGATGGACGTTTTCGGCGAAGCATGGCGCTATCACGTGGAAAAACTGGAATGGAACTGGCGCGAGGCCGTTTCGGAAGAGGACCTCGTCCTGATTCCGGGAGATATCAGTTGGGCAATGCAGCTAACCGCCGCATTGCCCGATCTTGCGTTTATCGGGCGCTTGCCGGGAAAGAAGATTCTGCTCAAGGGGAACCACGACTACTGGTGGAGCGCAATCGGTCGCGTCCGCGCCGCGCTGCCGGCGAATATTCGTGCTTTGCAAAACGACGCTTTTGTGGAAAACGGCGTCGGCATCTGCGGAAGCCGCGGATGGCTCTGCCCCGGAAGCTCGAACTATTCCGCCGCCGATGAAAAAATCTACCTTCGGGAATTGGAGCGGCTAAGGCTGTCGGTGCGCGCGCTTCCGGAGACGGAAATCAGAATTGCCATGATACACTTTCCGCCGTTTTGCGAACGGGAACGGACGTCCGGCTTTACCGAAATATTCGAAGAATGCGGGATCCATACCGTCGTATACGGCCATCTGCACGGGGAAGCGAACAAAAACGCCTTCGAAGGCGAGCGAAACGGAATCGTCTATCATTGCGTTGCCGCCGACAAACTGGACTTTAAGCCGAAACGGATTCTATGAGCCATAAACACAAACAGCGCCCGCATGCAATTGCGGGCGCTGTTTGTGTTTATCTTTCAGCTTGCCTCTTTCTGTTCACATCGTACAATCAGCCGGTTCGAGCCGTTGTCCTTGCAGGTTAAAAGCGTCAGACCACAGTCTCCCCGGTAGGATTTCAGCGCGCTGAACGCGTCCGGCTCGATGCTTTTGATCTGGTACACTTCATAACGCACGCGCGTGCCGGTCGCGCTGTCCGTGAGATAGAGTTCACTCCCGACGGAGAGCTGACTCAGCCGGCCGAAATGGGAGCCGTTTTTATAGTTGTGTCCGATCAGCACCAGGTTGCCCTCTTCGTTCGGACCCGGCCCCTTGTAACGGCAGATCGAAATCTTGAGCAGCTTGTAGGACCATTTTCCGATGATCGGCAACTCTTCGTCCAGTTCCGGAATTTCGAGGATACCGATCACACCGTCCTCGCCGGTGGCGTCGATGATCTTTTCAATCGTCTCGTCGAGTTCGGAGACTTCCGGCGCGTCGGGGCGGACATAGTCGCCGCTTTCGTCCACGTCGTCGTTGGAACCGTCGTCCGCAAGATGTTCGTCGCTGTCGGTTGTCGCGGAAGCATCTTCCTCCGCCTCCGACGAATCGGCAGGTTCGTCGGTTCCGGCCGGCGTCGGTTCCGGAGATTGCGAAACAACGGCGCTGGCGGTAGCCTCGGGCGTTACCGTTGCTTTTGCCTTGTAAGCCTCCAGCAGGATCGTCGCATTTTTGCCTGCAGCCTCGCCTTCGTAGAGTTTGACGCCGATGAGCACGAGCGCCGTCAACCCGAGGAGAATCGCCGTCAGTCCGAGAATCCGAATGGCGCGGAGTTCCCTTTTGGCCCGGGCTGACTGCTTTGCATGGACGGGTATGGTGGCGGGCAAATTCGACGGGTTATGCCGGTTATGCTTTTTCAGAGCGTTTTTTCCGGATGCCATACCATACCCCCGTCGCGATGAGCAACGCGCCGCCAAGACCACCTAAAACATACGGCAGGGTGAAGTCCTGTCCCGTCTGGGGCAGACTGCTCAGGCCGGTAATCGTGATGGTGTGGTACACACGATCGTCATACCCGTCGTTGATCCATGCGTAAAGCTTCGTGCCACTGGAAGGTGTGTTGTAGCGGGCGTATAGTACGATATGCGCTTCGCCCCCGTGCATGTCGGCGCGCCGGTCGTTCAGATCGTCGCTTGTGATCGAAAGATAGCTCTTCGACCAGCTCCAGTGGACTATGCTGGAAGAATCGTTCACGATCGAACCGTCGGCTTCATGCAGATAAACAGTGAACGTGCCGGTGCGGGTGGTTTTGTCAAGGGAACTCGGTCCCTCGATGGTGAGGTACCGGGCGGTCTTCACGGTGAAGTCCGACGTTTTGTAGGTGCTGTAACTGCTTCCGTTGATCGTTGCCTTAATGGTCGTTGATCCTTCCGTTCCCGCCGAGGTGGACGTAAACGTCGCGGTGCTGTAAAGGACGCCGCCGCTTTCCGTAAAGGAAGAGGACGCCGCCGTCAGCGAGCCGACCGATGAATTGGAGTTTTCCCAAGTGACAGTAGAGGAAGACGGAATCAAATTACCGCCGTACTGCACGCTCAGAGTGAGGGTTGCGCTTGTGCTGGCGGCGTTGATGGTCTGGCTGGCGGGGGACAGCGTAACGATCGGGTTAACCGTTACGACGCAGGTTTTTGTCTGCGAGTCGGCGCCGGCGGGCGCGCTTTCGGCTGTAATCGTTGTCGTGCCGCCGCCGACGGCCGTTACCAGGCCGGTTGAATCGACGATTGCAACGTTCGTATCGCTGGAGTGCCAGTTGACGCTGCCCGCCAGGACATTGCTCACGTCGAGCTTGTGCGTCGTTCCGCCGGTCATCGTGACGGACGTCTCGCTGATGCTCATGGTAAGGACCGTAATCGTCAGGCTTGCCGTATCGCCGTCGGGGTCTGTCGTGTCATACCCTTTGAACGTAACGAGGTTGCTGGTTCCGGGGGTTACTCCTGTGACGACGGTGTTCGCAGAACTGGTATCGCTGAAGCTGATGCCGGAGCCGGTCGTGGTCCATGCATAGGTCAAGCCGGACGTGTCTCCGTCCTGATTGACGGTGCCGGCCAGGCTGATCGTACCGCCTGCGACAATCGATGCATCCGACCCCGGCGTGATCGAAACGCCGGTGACGTTGGCAAGCGCAACATTCGGTATGCCGGCGATGGCCAGCGCAAGAGCAAAGACCATCGCAAAAACGATGGTTTTTGCCAGGCGGGGGTTTTTCATATTTTGTTCCTCCTTTAGCAAATGGAACGCTGTTTTCGGAATCAATCGTACTATTTGGAACGCATAGGACTGATATCATCATATGGAGCGAAACCGGCAATGTCAATCGGCAGGCATAATCGTTTTCGGTTTTTTAACCGGAACGTAACGAATGCGCCTTTTTCGCTTAACATTACCCGGCAAAACCGGCGATGGATTATCGGTAAAACGTATTGCCGCCGATAAATTCGCGCAGAATGGACGTCGGCGGGATTTCATCTTCAACGTTGGCTTCGACAAAATAATTCAGGAATTTGACGATGGAATGCGCCTCGTCGTAATACGGGCTCTCCGGCTGGACGGCGGTCAGCAGCGGGAAGATATGCTTTTTCAGCACCGAAGGCTCGTAGATCAGCGTGGTGTTGAAGATTGCGTCCGCATCCTCCTGAAACGGGAAGATCCATTTTTCTTCCCCCGCGCGAACGCTCGTCCACATGGAAAGCGTCCGTTCGATGGAAGCGCCGCGCGTCTCGTAATCGCGCACCATGCGCCGCAACAGGCGTATCGACGTTGTCGGGATGCGGTTGTGATCGTCGAGGTTGAGCGTTGTCAGCGCGGATACGTAGAGCCGGAAAATCAGCTTTTTATCCACGGCCTCCGGCAATAGCCCCGGGTTGAGTCCGTGAAGACCCTCGATGACAAGCGGCGTGTCTTCGTTCAGGCGGAGCTTTTCGCCGCAGTAATAACGGCGCTGTTTGATAAAATCGAATTTTGGCAACTCGACTTCTTCGCCGCTGAGCAAACGCGTCAGGTCGCTTTGAAACGACTCGACGTCAATGGTATTGAAGTGTTCCAGATCGACCGTCCCATCCGGCCCGGGTTTTATTTGGTCCCGGTTGCGGTAGTAGTTGTCGAGGGAAACGAGCACCGGCGTCTTGCCGTGAACGCGCAGCTGCGTGCAGAGGCGATTTGCGCTGGTCGTCTTGCCGGAACTGGACGGTCCGGCAATCACGATCGCGCGCGCGCCGCGGTCGATAATTTCGTCTGCCAGCGCGGCAAACCGTTTTTCGTGGAGTGCTTCGTTTACGCGGATCAATGTGCGAACGTTGCTGTTGAGCACCATATCGTTCAGGTCGGCGACCGCTGCGCAGTGCATCAGCCTGCCCCATTCCTCGCTTTCGGAAAAGACGCCCGCGAGATGCGGCAGCGACACGTGTCCCGCCGGAACGTTGGGATTTTCCGCGGAGGGGCGCAGCAGCAGCAGGCCGCCCTTTTTCGCCTGAAGGTCAAAGACTTTGATATACCCCGTGGAGGGAGCCATTTCGCCATAGAAATAATCCACGTAATCGTCCAGACGGTATACGTCGAAATAGGAAAACTGCCGCCATTTTAAAAGCCGGACCTTGTCTTCCTGTCCGTCGCCCTGGAAAAAATCGATCGCGTCGTCGATGTCGATGCGCTTGCGTTCCAGCTTGCGGTCCGCGGCAACGATCTCCTGCATGGCGCGCTTGATGCGGTCGACGTCCTGCTGAGAAAGGCGCATGCCGTCTCCGATGGTCGCAAACAATCCGGCGCCGACGGCATAGTTGATGCGCACGCGGGTTTTTGGATAGAGCTTACGCATAGCGAACAAAAAGACGAACAGCATGGTCCGCTCATAAACACGGTTTCCGCGGGCGGTGTCATATCGAAGCAGCGTCACTTCGCCGTTCGCCGCACGCATCGCTCTGCGAAGCGTCACGCGCTGCGAGGGCTTGATGTCTTTTTCCCGGACGGGAACATAGTTGAGCGTAAACGTTTCTCCGGACACGTTTGCAGCCAGCGGCCGCGTCCTGAGGTCGTCGCTGTCCAGCCCCAGCCTCCTGATAATATCCAGCAGGGATTCCCCGCAACGTACGTCGGCGGGTTGTCCTTCGATTTTTAATTGCATAACGGCCTCCTTTTCAGGCTACTGGCGTTCCGGCGTCTTTTTCGTAAGCGCAAAAGCATTTTTGGCTGCAGCCGTAAAAATCAGCCCCACAAAAGCGACAATGCCGGCACGACCTGTTTTTTTCTTGAGATAACGCCCGGCAAAAACGCGGCGTTATCCTTGATTTTTACATTAAATGCATGCTCGACGGTGTCGATGTCCCCGATGGTGAGCAGCATCGTGCCCTCGCGGAGCACGTCGGTAAGCATGAGCAGCATCATGTCGTATCCGCGTTTCGCCATTTCGCGTTTCATGATGGCGAGGAATTCGTCTTTTTTCCCATAGAGCGCGTCGTTGTCGAGGGACGTGATCTGGGAAATGCCGAGCGAGTGACCCGCGATCTGGAACTGCTTGAAGTCGGAGAAATAAAGCTCGTCCAGATCGTGATGGCCGGCGGGCGATACGGCGAAAATTTCACGGCCCAGGTCTTCAAGGGATATCCCCGCAATCTTTGCCATACGCTCCGCCATGGACCGGTCGATAGACGTGCTGGTCGGGGATTTGAAAACGATGGTGTCGGAAACGATGGCGGCGGCGAGCAGCCCCGCCAGTTTTTTGCTCGGCATAACGCCGCGCTCAAAAAACATGTTCGTGATAATGGTGCAGGTACTTCCAACCGGTTCGTTGCGCACGTAGACCGGCGCGCCGGTTTCCACGTCCGCAAGCCGGTGATGGTCGATGATTTCAAGGATTTCAGCCTGCTCAAGTCCGGGTACGGACTGCGAAAGCTCGTTGTGGTCGACGAGCACCACGCGCTTGCGGTTGGGTCGCAGCAAGTGGAAGCGGGACAGCGTGCCGACGACCCGGTCGTCCTCGTCGATGATCGGATAGCTGCGGAAACGCGATTTGAGCGTTGCCTCGCGCACGTCGTCCACATAGTCGTTCAAGTGGAAGGACACGAGGTTTTCGCGCCGGCAGATGCGGGAAACGGGAATGGCCAAAAAGACGAGGCGGCTTGCGGCGTATGCGTCGTACGGCGTGGTGACGACGCACGTTTGCTTGCAGTCGGCAATCAGCGAGCGGTCCACCTCCGATTCGCATATGATCAGACAGCCCGCGTGGCGCGCAAGCGCCTGCCGGATGGCCTCCGGCTGGTTGCCACAGATAACGATGCTTCCCTCGGACAGCTCCGGCATTCCGGAGTGGTTTGGGAGCGCGAGGATCAAATCGCCCGAGAATTCGTTTAATTCGGATTCCGGATTGAGCAGTCTTCCGTCGAGGCAGGCTAAAAGATTGAACAGCGGCACGCCGTCGACACGATTGCTGTTGATAAAGCGCATGTCGTAAGAGGCGATCTCTTCCGGCGTCAGCATGCCTGAGAGCCGGCCTTCCTCGTCTGTGACGGGCAGGGCGGGTACGCCGGCGCTGCCGCTGGCAATGGTCTGCCAGGCGTGATAGACGCTGACCGCGGCCGAGAGGATCGGCGGCGTGTCGAAATTCAGGTCGGAGACCTGCGTGCGCACATTATGGAGAAGCGGCGGCGCGGCAAAATCGAATTTTTTCAGCACCATTTGCGTCTGGTCGCTGAGTTCGCCGATTCGAGCGGCGGTATAGGCGCGTTCTCCAAGTGCATTTTTCAGCATCGCATAGGAAATGGCCGCCACGATGGAGTCGGTATCGGGGTTGCGATGGCCTGTAATGTAGATAGGCTCCATTTTTCCTCCAAAGATCAAGCATTATTCAAAGAAAAGTAAAGCGTGCGTTTCGGGCCTGCACGCAGGGATAAAACGACAAAACCGCTGCAGAAAGCGCAACGGTCGTTCAGGGATCGCTTCTACCTATTGTAACGGTTTTTACGGATGTCCGCAAGTTTAAGCAGAACGACGAACAGCGGCCGTTCATCCATGCCAAACAGGCCGTATACGTTAAAACGATCGGACGGCAACATTATTTTAAACAAAAAGAAAGACGAACGGAGCGGGCCGCCCGTCTTTCCTGCGAAAAGTTTATATGCTATCGTTTGTTATCGCTCCGAAGCGACAAAAAACAGCGCGACCGTGCCGGGTCCGGAATGCGCGCCGACGCTGGTCCCGATATCGTCGATGTGGATCATCACGTCGGGATAGTGTTCGTGGACAAGCTCCGCGACATACTCGGCGTCCGTTCTTGCGTCGCAATGGCCGATAAAGACAACGTCCGTCATGCCGGTGTCGATCGTGTCTTGCATATGTACGAACAGGGAATGCAAAGACTTTTTGCGGCCCTGCACCTTTCCTGTCGCGACAAGGTATCCGTCGTTATCGACGTGCATAACGGGTTTGATGTTCAGGATCGTGGCAATCGCCGCCGTTGCGCCGCTGATGCGTCCGCCGCGCTTGAGGTAGACGAGATCGTCGACTGTGAACCAATGCGCAAAGCGGCGCTTGTTGCCTTCCGCCCACGCCGCGAGCGCATCGACGTCCAGCTCGCGCTGCTTGCGCGCGACATAGTAGACGAACAGGCCTTCGCCGAGCGAAGCGGACAGCGAGTCGATGATTTTGATCGTGCGGTCGGGGTATTTTTCCCGCAGTTCCTCCGCGGCGGACAACGCGGAATGCAGCGTTCCGGAGAGCTTTGAGGAAAAACCGATGTAGAGGACGTCTTCGCCCGCTTCTAATACGGGTTCGAAAGCTTCGATAAAGGCATAGGCGTTGATCTGCGCGGTGGTCGCCACCTTGCCGGCGCGCATATTGGCGAAAAAAGTTTCGATCGGCATGTCCGAATTGCCGGGAATATAATGATATTCCCTGTCTTCCATGGTAAAGGCCATGGGGAGTACGGTAACGTTCAGATCCTTTGCAAACTTCGCCGGAAAGTCGCTGGTTGCGTCGGTAAATATTCGATAGCTCATGCTTTACCTCATTCCCGCGCGCTTTTTGGCGCGCTGATTTCTATTCGCGAAGGGGTAAGCTGCGAATCAATTGTCATCATTGTATCGTCTTTTCAAAATGCTGACAAGCATTTCGTCGGATTTGTGGTTTTGATTTCTAAACCAAACGATAAATCACGGCCCGGATACGATGCGCCTTACGCCGCCGCACTGAGGTGCGACGGAACATGCGACAAGAAAACGTGCACATTGACAGGGATATGTTATAATAACGCTGCGTATTTATGCGCGCATATTTGCCGGACATGCGAATACGCCGCGCCGGCGCCGGCGCGGCAATACCGGGCTGACGGTTCAGCCGGAAATATGATCCTTGGAACAGGAGTTTTAACATGAAAAAAGTTCTCTCGGTCGGAATGTCGACCATCGCTTCCATATTGCTGATCCTGATACTTGTGTTTACGTCGATCGGATTGGTCGTGAACAATCAGACATTTACGAACAACGAATTCACAAAGCTGGGCGTCAGCGACGAAATGGGCATCAGCAACGCCGACCTGGTGAGCTCGATGCAGCGTCTTGTGGATTATATGGAAGGCAATGCGGACGATATCGACATCGAAGTAACGCAAAACGGAGAAACGGTGACCATGTTCGACTATCCGCAGGAAGCCGAGCATATGGCCGACGTACGAACGATTTATCTGACCCTGGCATCGTACCGCGACGTCGGCGTGCTGGTCATGCTGATCCTGTTTCTGTTTGCGGCGGTCGTCGACTTTCGCAAAGCGCCGCAGCGTCTCGCGCAGGGGTACCTGTCGGGATCGTTCGTTATGCTGCTGATCTTTGGGTTTTTAGGCACGTGGGCGGCCCTCGATTTTTCCAATTTCTGGACGTTTTTCCACGAGGCGCTCTTCTGGAACGATCTGTGGCTTTTTGACGGAACGGAAAGCCGCATGATCAACATGCTGCCGGAGGACCTGTTTGCGGACATCGTCGGTCGCATCGGCATCTATGCCGGGTCCGTCGTGCTCGTTTTGATCGTGCTCAGCATCCTTGCGCTGGTCCTTTCGTCCGCCGGGTACAAGCGGCGCCGCGCCATCGTTCTCGCGCGCAAAAAGGCGCGCAAAGACGCTGTGGAAGCGCGGAAAAAAGCGAAGGCGGACGCCAAAGCGGCGGCGGAAAAGGAGAAACGCATCGCTGAAAAAAAGGCGCGGATCGCCGCCGCGAAAGCGCACGCCCAGCAAAAGGCGGAAGCGGAAAGAAAAGCGGCGGAGCGCGAGCAACTGATACAGGAAAAGCACGAAAAGCAAAAAGCGGCGGAAGCGGCCGCCGCCAGAGCCAGGCAGGCGGAAAAAAAGACAAAACAGGAAAAAGCCGCAGGACAGACCGAAAAGAAGAGCCGTTCAGCGGCACGGGCGCAGGTCGCTCCGTCAAAAACGGGCGGCGACGCACAAAAGCGGAAGAAGCGGAACAACGTTGCCGACGATACGGGGTTTTTGGATGACTGATTATTCTGAGCGTTCGCAGCGGAAGCTGGCGGAGCTGCGGAAAAGGCAAACGGTTCGGATTCTTGCCATTGAAACGTCCTGCGACGAAACCGCCGCGGCCGTCGTGCAAAACGGCAGGACGGTCGTGTCCAACGTCGTCCATACGCAGATACCGCTGCACGTTCCTTATGGGGGCGTCGTGCCGGAAATCGCCTCGCGCAGCCATGTGCAAAAGATCGGGCCGGTTGTTGCGAAGGCGCTGTCCGGGGCGGATATGGCGCTGTGCGACGTCGACGCGATCGCCGTGACGAACGGCCCCGGGCTGGTCGGCGCGCTGCTCGTCGGGCTGAGTTATGCAAAGGGCCTCGCGCTTGCGGCGGGGCTTCCGTTTTTAGGCGTTCATCACATCGCTTCGCACATTGCGGCGAACTATATCACCCATCCGGATTTAAAGCCGCCGTTTACATGCCTGGTCGTGTCCGGGGGTCACAGTCATATCGTCGCCGTGGAGGATTACGACCGTTACCGCCTGATCGGGCGCACACGCGACGATGCGGCAGGGGAAGCGTTCGACAAAGTTGCCCGCGTGCTCGGCCTGCCTTATCCGGGCGGCCCAAACCTTGAACAACTGGCGCTCGACGGAGACCCGCACCGCTATACGTTTCACTCGGCATTCAATGAAGGGGACGGATTCGACTTTAGTTTTTCCGGCATTAAGACGGCGGTCGTCAACCGGCTGCATAAGGCGCGCCAGGCGAACGAGGAAATCTCCCTCGCCGACCTTGCGGCGTCGTTCCAGCGTACAGTCGTGGACATTCTTGCGGAAAAGGCCGTTCGCGCCGCGCTTGCAGCGCCCGGTGAAACGGGCAAAAAGCTTGCGCTTGCCGGCGGCGTCTCCGCAAACCGCGCGCTGAGAAGCGCGCTGCAGCGGCGCGCGGAGGATGCGGGCGTACCGCTTTATTGCCCGGCGTTTGCCTATTGCACCGACAACGCCGCCATGGTTGGAAGCGCGGCCTACGGTAAGCTGATGGACGGTCGCATTGATGCGCTGTCGCTGAACGCCGTGCCATATCTTTCCATCGAAGCGTAACGGCGGAGAAAAATGCGACGGTTTTCGTGCAAAACTGCGTAAAATTCTGTGTTGTCGCGCGTAAAGCAAAATAAAAAACGGCGCTGGGCGGTCAAACCGCGGCAGCGCTTTTTGGTTGCGCGGTTGGACGCTCGACCCGATTTTGCTTATGCGGCCTGCAAAAAAAGAGGATTCACATTTTTGACATAATTGTATAGCAATGTGTGAAACCTGCGTAAAATTCGTTTGCCTTTTCCACTATTCGTTACAATATTCAAGGTGAATTGTGTGGATAACCATCCAAAATCGTTCAAATATAGCGATACGCATTGTGGATAAGTATGTGGATGGTGTGGATAGATCGATGAATATACAAAAAATCAGGGGGAATATCTATGCAGAGCGGACCGTTGGGGGTTGCCGCCGATTTTGCATGGGAAACGGGGCGCTGCTGCAAAATGAACGGGTCGGAAGGGAAAAGAGCATAAGCGCATCGTCCGGCGACGAACGCGCGCACCGTTTTTGCCGCGGAGAAGCTGGTGGGAAAAATGGAAAGGAGAAGGAAGCGTTCCCTCCCGAAAAGCGCGTGTTATAAAGCGTCGCCGTGCGTGTCGGCGTCGGCGCCTCTTTCAGTTTCTTCTTCAATCGGGTATTCCGTAAGCGGCTGCTGCGCAAGCGCATCAGCGGCTTCCTTGAACGCGCGCTTTTTTTGCGAGGCGTGATAGAGAAGCATCCCGATGCCGCTGATCAGCGCGGTTGCCGCAAAGACGATCAGGGCAAAGATATATCGCTGCGTGCCGAGCGCGTTTCCACTGATCGTCGACGTGACGATGGAGGGAATGCGCGCGATGGACGTAAGCACGACCCACGGCACCAGCTTGATCTTGGTCAGGCCGGCGAAATAGGTGAGAAGGTCCTTTGGCGTGCCGGGGATCAAAAACAGGAAAAACGCGGTTACGTTCAGCGTCTTTTCATCCTTTAAGTATTTCAGGGAATTGATTTTCTCGCGGGGGAAAAAGACTTCCACGGCCTTGATCCCGATTTTGCGAACGAACAGGAACACGATCGTGCTGCCGAGCACCAGCCCGATCCAGACGAGCAGCGTTCCCCAAAAAGCGCCGAAGGCGTACCCCGCCGCGATTTCCAGCGGCTCTGCGGGAATGAACGCGACCACGACCTGCAGCACGATCATGCCGACGAACAGGACGCGCCCCCAGGCGCCGCGCGCGTCGACCCATTCGCGGAACACGGCGGGATCGTCGAGGGAGCGTATCAGTGGTCCGCCGACGAAAATGGTCAAAAAAACAAGCAGGAGGACAAAGGCGGCGATGGATACGATCGAAGCCACCTTTTTTGAACGTGACGCGGGAGGCGTTGATTTTGAAGGTTTGTGATTCTGCATAGGCACAGTATAGCATCCCGTCCGACAAGGAAAAAAGAACAACCGCGCAAACTTTTGGGGAACATTCGTGATTCATGCGGAAATCATAGCAAAATACAATCCAAATTTCGCATAAAAGCATCGCAAAAAGCGGAATCTCTTTTCATGCGGGTAAAAATTCTGTACAATACGCGCATGGCTACAGCATTGCTTGTCATCATCTATCTTGCGTTTATCAGCCTCGGCCTGCCGGACTCGTTGCTCGGCGCGGCGTGGACGGTTGCATACGCTCAACTGGGCGTACCCGTATCCTATGCCGGGTTTGTTTCCATATTTATTACGGCGGGAACGGTGGTTTCAAGTTTGATATCCGTGCGCGTCATCCGGCGGTTCGGAACGGGCGCGGTCACGGCGGCGTGCGTGCTGCTGACCGCTTCCGCGCTCATGGGCATCTCGTTTGCGAATCGATTCATCTGCCTGTGCCTGCTCGCCATACCGCTCGGCCTTGGCGGCGGGGCGATCGACGCGGCTCTGAACAATTATGTCGCGCTCCACTACAAGGCGAGCCATATGAGCTTTTTGCACAGTTTCTGGGGCGTCGGCGCAACGGCCGGGCCGTTGATCGTCGCTTACTTTTTAGCGCGGGGCGCGAACTGGCGCGGCGGATACCGGACCGTTTCGATCATTCAGCTTGCGCTGGCCGCGGTGATGCTGGCGTCGCTTCCGCTTTGGAAGCGCGTTCCGCATGCGGAAGCGGAGCGCGCGGACGACGGGCCGATCGAGATCAACAATCGCGCCGCAATCGGAAGGCGCGGCGCGATTGCGGCGGTGCTGTCGTTTTTCTTCTACTGTGCGGGAGAGACGACGACCGGCCTCTGGGCGGCGACGTATTTCGTTAACGTTCGCGGCGTGGAACCCAGCGTTGCCGCAAGCTGGGGTTCGCTCTTCTTTTTCGGCATCATGGGCGGACGGATGGTTACGGGTTTTCTTGCCATACGCCTGAGGGAAAAAACGCTCGTCAACACCGGCATTGCAATTGCCGCAGCCGGCGCGGCGACGCTCGCGCTGCCGCTGCCGAAGGCGTTCCAGCTCGTGGGGCTGCTGCTCTATGGAATCGGCTGCGCTCCGATTTTTCCGAATCTGATCCACATTACGCCAAGGCGGTTCGGCGCGTCGCATTCACAGGCGATCATCGGGCTTCAGATGGCCGCGGCTTATACGGGCAGCACATTGATGCCGCCGCTGGTCGGCTGGATCGGGCAGAGGGCGGGATTCGCCGCGCTTCCGTACTATCTGCTGGCGTGCCTTTGCGCCCTGTTTGCGAGCATTGTAATCTGCAATCGAAAGACGGGTTTTGAAACGGGAAATCCGGCGCTGTAAAGAAACGGTTACGGTTTTATCAAAATCCAACCATTTTAGGGTCGTGCGTGATAAAAAAAAGCACGACTCTTGACAAAAGAGGGCAAAGAGCTTAACTTTCTTGTGTTAGAAATGTTATGATAGAGATTGCCCGCGAATATATTTTGCATGAAAAAATCGAAGCGCGGGGCGGATGGTAAAGGAGATGGATATATGCAGTTATTGATTCATATTACCAATCACGAAGACAGCGTCACTCCGATTTTTTCCAAGTTGATGGAAGCCGGAATCCATGGCGCGTCGGTGATGGACTGTCAGGGAATGCTGACGACGCTGAACGAATGCGACAGCGTCGACGCGCCGCCGATTTTCGGTTCGCTGCGTCATTTTCTCAATCCCTGCCGACAGACCAATAAGCTGATTATGATCGTATTGAAAGACGAGGATATCCCGGTTGTCAAAGATATTGTACACAGCGTTGCGGGTGACCTGAAAGAACCCAACACCGGCATCCTTTTCACTATTCCGGTCATGGGGTGGGAAGGAGTTCCACACAAATAGTATGCATACGCTATTCTATATTGCGATCGCGATGATCGCAGGTCTATTAATGACGCGCGTCGTAAAGCTGATTCATCTTCCCAACGTAACGGGATACCTGATCGCAGGCCTTTTGATCGGCCCGTACTGCCTGAACCTCCTCAACAAGGAAATACTGGCGACGCTGGATATTTTAACGGTTGCAGCGCTGGGATTCATCGCTTTTTCCATAGGGAGCGAGTTCAAGCTTGCACATTTAAAGGCGATCGGCGGTAAGATCATCGTTATCACGGTCTGTGAAGCCCTCGGCGCTGTGATTCTGGTGGACGTCGTTGTCAGCCTCTTTGGATTTCCGGTCCCGATGGCGCTTGCCATGGGCGCAATCGCCGCTGCGACCGCGCCGGCGGCGACGCTTCTCGTCGTCCGTCAATATCAGGCGAAGGGCGAACTGACCAGCACATTGCTTCCCGTTGTGGCCATGGACGATGCGATTGGTCTGATGGCGTATGCGATCTCCGTTTCCATTGCGAAAATGATTGCAAACGGGGAAGCGTTCAACGTTATGACGACGATCGTCAGCCCGCTGCTCGAGATTATCCTGTCCCTGCTGGTCGGCGCCGCAATCGGCGTGCTGGTCGCGCTGTCCAACCGTTTCTTCCACAGCAAGGCGAATCGCCTGTGCATCGCCATTGCGGCGGTCATGCTCGGTGTTGGGATTGCCAAGCAATTCGACCTTTCGCATCTGTTGCTGTGCATGGCCATCGGCGCGACCTATGTGAATCTGCGCGACGATGCGATTCAAACGCTGGAACACACGGACACATGGACGCCGCCGTTGTTTATGATGTTTTTCGTCATTTCCGGCGCGGATCTGGACGTCGCCGCGCTGCCCACGCTCGGCTTGATCGGCGTGCTTTATATCGTCTCGCGCGTATGTGGCAAATATCTTGGCGCGTATATCGGCTGCACGATTTCGAAAATGCCGAAGAAGATCCGGAAATACCTGGGCTTTTCCCTGGTTCCGCAGGCCGGCGTTGCAATCGGCATCGCGCAGTTGGTCGTAACGGAATTGCCGCAGTATGGTTCGTCGATCCAGGCGGTCATCCTCTGCGCAACGCTGATCTATGAACTGGTCGGGCCGATTTTGACAAAGGCCTCCCTGGTCAAAGCCGGCGAAATTAAGATCGACCGCATCAAAAAGCCGAAAAAACCACGGCCGCCGAAAGCATCGAATGCCGCAAGCTAAAAGCAAGGCATGAAACGAGCGCCCGAAATCATTCGGGCGCTCGTTGAATATGGTTTGCGGGCGGGAACGGTCAGTCGCCGCTCTTTTTTAGATACCCGTGGCCGTGCTGATAGATCTGACGATTGTCCAGCGCCCACTGGCGCTCGGAAAACGCGCCGACGGAAACGCCCTCCAGCGCGTCGAACATCTCGTACATCTTGCTGTCGAGCAAGTCGAGCTCGGCGAGCACCTCCGCCTCCGGAAACATCGGCAGCTTGGGACTGCCG
>ERZ795048.2363-NODE-2363-length-15272-cov-15.800749_pt1 | contig 15272 bp, 13 predicted proteins | sample MGYA00375132_ERZ795048 | MGnify/ENA primary metagenome ERZ795048 (study PRJEB30177, sample SAMN05720225) | activated sludge metagenome | isolation source: Anaerobic digester | place: Hong Kong | collected 2014-12-17 ...
ATACTCGAAAGCGGGGTCAGGGAAGGCCTTGTTCTGGTAAATGCCATGCACATTACGGCAAGCGTGTTCATCAATGATGATGAGAGCGGCCTTCATCATGATTACAAGGTCTGGCTGGAAAAGCTCGCCCCGCACGAGCCCGTCTCTCAGTATCACCACAATGTCGGCGAGGACAATGCCGACGGTCACATGAAGCGGCAGATCATGGGCAGGGAGGTGGTGGTTGCCGTCACTGACGGAAGGCTCGACTTCGGCCCATGGGAACAGATCTTCTACGGCGAGTTCGACGGAAGGCGGAGAAAGAGAGTACTCGTAAAGATCATCGGGGAATAGGACAGGGTTGCCTGAACAGAAAGGATAATCCTCCATTGATACGCTGTGGGGATGGTTTTTAAGGCTAGCTGATTCGATACAGCCTTTCTGAATAACCAAGGCGTCTCCTGTCATCACAAAATCTTTCTCCAAGGAATCATAGCGTTAACACATTCTGTCCATTTTTTACGGGCAGGTTCACTTGAAACTATGTCTCCTGAAAACTAATTTAGTACGGTCAAGATGATAACTGCAGAACAAAGGAGGCATAAATGAAGATCACACAAGTAACAGGCAGACTTTTCGCGGTATTGATCTTACTGGTCGCTTTTGCAGGCATAGCCTACTCCGGTGAACCCACCGATGTATGGGTAGGTCAGGTCAACATAAATGACGCAAGTGCAGAAGAGCTGCAGGAAATCCCGGGGCTCAATAAGGACCTTTCAAGAAATATCGTGGATTTCAGAGAAGCGAACGGGCCGTTTTCCAGTACCAACGACTTGAAGCTGGTCAATGGCATAGATGAAGAGAAGCTCACGGAAATAAAGCAGTATGTCAGGCTGGATGGTGATTCGACTCTTGAACACGTCTATCCGTAACAAAAAAAGCATATCGACAGCATTCCTGTAGTGCTGCCGATATATATGATTCGATTCCGCTGGTTTTTTACGGGGAAGTTCATATGGATACACAGGGGAACTGAAAGAAACAATGTGTGGTTAGGATGCCTTTATTAGGTGTTATGGAATGATGGTTTCAAACGCGATAGCCCCGTCCCGCAGGCATACCGGCGGCCATACCGTGAGATCGATGAGGGTCGAGGGTTTTCCTCCGGGTGTTTTCCCGCCGTCCAGGATGCCGTCGATGGCAAGATCCTGCGAGGTAATATCCCTGGGCGTCTGCGCGGCAGGCCTTCCTGAAATATTGGCGGAGGTGGAAGTAATTGGGCCGACTTCTCTGATCAGGGCACATGCCATGTCATTGGGCGAGATGCGGACGGCGATCCTGCCCTGGGGGGCCAGGAAGGGGTCAATGCTTTCCCGTGCCTTCAGAACTGCGCTGAGCGGTCCGGGCCAGAAACGATTCAGAAGTTCGGTCGCCCGCTCATCCATTTCTGCTATTTCAGAGACTGTCTTTATGTCAGATGCCAGGATGATCATGCCTTTCGCCGCATCACGGCCTTTCAATCGGATGATCCTCAGCACTGCATCAAGATCCGAAATACGTGCACCGAGGCCGTAGAAGGTCTCGGTGGGGTACGCGATGATGCATCCCTGCCTGTTTCTCAGGAGGGATGCTATCTCGGCTACATCTTTTGTGACGAGCATCTCTACAGTTTCTTTATGCTCTCGTCCGCATCCAGAACGGTCTGTTTCATGTCCTGGCGATACTGTTCAAGTTTTGACTGAAGGGTATCGTTCGCAAGGGAGAGAATCTCTACGGCGAGCAGGGCTGCATTCTTTGCACCTGCCTTGCCCACCCCCATGGTTGCCACCGGCACCCCGGGAGGCATCTGTACCATGGAGAATAAGGCGTCGATCCCCTGCAGGGATGCATCGATGGGAATACCGATGACCGGCAGCGTGGTATGGGCCGAGATCACCCCTGCCAGGTGTGCAGCCATCCCCGCACCTGCGATAATGATCGAAAACCCGTTCTTCTTTGCATCCTTGCTGAATGCAGCGACCTCGTCAGGGGTCCTGTGAGCGGAAAGGATACGCATCTCGTAGGCTATGCCGAACTGTTTGAGTATGCTCGAGCATTCTTCCATGATCACCAGGTCCGATTTGCTTCCCATGATTATGGCTACTTTCATGACAGCCTCTTCAAGGCCTTGTGGCCGATATCTTTTCGATAATACATCTTTTCAAACGAGATGAGCTCCGTTGCCCTGTATGCCGTCTCTATGGTGGATCTGAGATCCGCTCCGACAGCAGTGACGCCTAAAACTCTGCCGCCCGAGGTGACGATGTCAGTGCCATGAATCCGCGTTCCGGCATGGAAGACCTTGATCCCGTCCAGCGCCTCTGCCTTATCGATTCCGGTTATGATCTTGCCCTTTTCATAGGAGCCTGGGTATCCGCCTGAAGCGAGAACCACACAGACACTCGGGCCGGTTTCCCACTCGAGCTGTATATTTTTGATGCTGCCGCCGTTTGCAACTTCTGCAAGCAGCGGAACGATATCGCTCTTCAATCTCATGAGCAGCGGCTGTGTCTCGGGATCACCCATGCGCACGTTGAATTCCAGCACCTTGGGGCCATCCTCTGTTATCATGAGTCCGGCATAGATCACTCCACGGTAGGTGATCCCCTGTTTCTTCAACCCGTGTACGAGGGGGTAGAGGATGGTGTCGAGCACGTGGGCATAAGTTTTCTCATCGAGGACCGGCGCCGGTGAGTACGCTCCCATGCCGCCGGTGTTGGGCCCTTCATCGTTGTCAAAGGCTGGTTTGTGGTCCTGGGAAGATGCCAGCGGGACGATGTGCTCACCGTCACAGATCGCGATGAACGATGCCTCTTCGCCCACGAGCTTCTCTTCGAGAACAATGGAGGCCCCTGCTGCACCAAATTCCCGCTTCACCATGATGTCATCGACAGCCTGGATCGCTTCATCCTTGGACGATGTGACGATCACTCCCTTGCCTGCCGCGAGACCGTCTGCCTTGACCACGATGGGGAAATCGGCTTTCGCGATGAATGCCCTTGCAGCAGCGGCATCCGAGAAGGACTCGAACTGTGCCGTGGGTATGGAGCAGTCACGCATCGCTGTTTTTGCAAAGATCTTGGAACCTTCCAGCGCAGCGGCGTTTCTGTCGGGACCGAAGACGGCGAGGTTTTCAGCAGCAAATGCATCCACGATACCCTGGACTAACGGGGCCTCAGGGCCCACAACACTGAGATCGATGCTGTTGTCTTTGACGAATCTGAGTAGCGTTGGGATGTCATCGCCGGCGATGTCGATGCAGATGGCATCACGGGCTATACCGCCGTTTCCCGGAGCACAGAACACCTCGTCAACAAGTGGGCTCTGTGCGATCTTCCAGCACAGGGTGTGCTCTCTTCCCCCTGAACCGATAACAAGCACCTTCATCACGCTACCTCTAGTGCCTGAAGTGGCGCATGCCCGTGAAGATCATGGCCATGTTGTGTTCATTGGCTGCATCGATGACCTCCTGGTCACGTACCGATCCGCCTGGCTGAACAGCTGCGGTGGCCCCGGCCTTTGCCGCCTCGTCAATCCCGTCCCTGAACGGGAAGAAGGCATCGGATGCGATCACCGACCCCTTCAGAGACAGGCCTGCATTGCCGGCCTTCATGATGGCGATCTTGGAGGAATCCACCCTGCTCATCTGGCCTGCCCCGACGCCCAGGATCTGATCCTTGTTGGCATAGACAATGGCATTGGACTTGACATATTTCACGATCTTCCACGCAAATTTAAGTGCCTCCATCTCATCGGCGGTCGGCTTGCGGTTTGTTACCACCTTGGCCGATTCAAGAACAACATCGCCGAGATCCCGGTCCTGGAGCAGGAGTCCGCCGGTCACCCGACGGGTAGAGGCGAGCTGTTTTTTGGCTGTGCTCCCCTGCATGATCTCTGGGACCTTGAGCAGACGGATATTCTTTTTCTGTGTGAGGATCTCCAGTGCCTCGGGGGTGTAATCAGGGGCAATGACCACCTCGGTAAAGACATCGCCAATGGCCTGGGCGGTCGCTGCATCCAGCGGTCTGTTCAGGCCGACAATGCCGCCGAATGCCGAGGTTGAATCAACTGCAAATGCCCTCTTGTATGCATCCGCCAGCGCGGTTTCCGACTGCGCTGCACCGCACGGATTCGAATGCTTGAGAATTACACATGCGGGCTTTTCAAATTCCATGATGAGATCCAGCGCTGCATCGGAGTCCATGATATTGTTGTAGGACAGTTCCTTGCCCCAGAGCTGCTCTGCAGTCGATATGGACGGCTGATCAATGGACAGGTCGCTGTAGAATGCCGCCTTCTGGTGAGGGTTTTCTCCATAGCGCATGATCTGCCTGCGTTTGTACTGGACCGTGTAGGTCAGGGGGAATTCGCTTTCTTCAACCTCGATGCCCTGCAGGTAGTTGGATATCGCTGCATCATACCTGGCGGTCAACGAAAAGGCGTTGCGGGCAAGCTCGAAGTTGGTCTTGGCGCTCACAGATCCGTCCGAGGCCTTCATCTCTTCGATAATCCGGCTGTAATCCGCCGGGTCCGTGACCACGGAGACATACGGATAGTTCTTGGAAGCGGCACGGACCATGGCCGGTCCGCCGATATCGATATTTTCGATGGCGTCCTCTAAGGATGCCCCTTTTGCAACGGTATCCTCGAAACGGTAAAGGTTCACAACCAGCATATCAATAGGCTTGATGCCTTCTGCCTTCATGGCCTCCACATGGGATGCATTGTCCCTGATGGCAAGGAAACCGCCGTGAACCTTGGGATGCAGCGTCTTGAGCCTGCCGTCCATCATCTCGGGGAAGCCGGTATAGTCCGATATATCTACGACCTTGATGCCGTTCTCTTTCAGTACCCGTGCAGTTCCGCCGGTGGATATGATCTCTACGCCGAAGGCAGCCAGTTCTTTGATGAATTCAACCAGTCCACCCTTGTCAGTAACACTTACCAATGCCCTTTCAATCTTTGGCATATCCTCTCCTTTCCTGAATTGTGAGATATGATGTACAATGGTGAGAAAGGCTAGTTGTTGCTTGCCCCTTTAAATCCCACTCTCTGAATGTAATACCATGTTAAAAGCGGTACAATCCTCTCAAAGAGGCCGATGTCGAGGTAACCGATGTTTTCCACATGGTGCTTTACCTCAGCCTCTGAAATGTCACCGGATATCATCCCGTCACGAAGGCAGGTGATCCTCTGATGGAGACTGTCTTTTGTGCGGGGATCTTTCACATATACAGACACGTATCGATTCATCTCCGCGAACATGCTTTCCATGTCCATGAGCCCGGGGGTGCTGCTGTGTTCCGATTCCAGCTCGTCTATCAAGGAGATGAGGAAGGATTTTGCATCCTCCAGACCGAGGCGATACGTATCTTCAATCACGATTTCCTTACCATCTTCGATAAAGGTGGTGCTGAACTCAATGGCCTGGAATTCTTTCACATACGAATTGTCCTCTCCCAGGAGCCTTATCAGCAGAAGATCCGCCTTGTCTTTCCATTCAAGGGTCGGCTCGTATTCCGTGTTCTCCATGAGGAGTTCGTTGACCTCATCGAGCAGATCTTTCAGGAGGGGCATGTAGTTGTCAATTCTACTTTGTATGTTCATGGAGCGATATAATATACAGCAAACTGGCAGATGGTCAAGTCTGTTCATGCAGGGATTGTTATGGTATGAACTTTCACATGGACAATCAACTTCTCGAACATATTCTGGCCGATGAAACCGCGCTCAAAAGGCATATTCAGGAGACACTCACAGGCAGAGACCGAAGGATTATTTCAAAGCAGGATCTGCGCGAATCGGCGGTGCTCATACCTGTTTGCTGGAACCAGGGAGAGCCGCGAATTATTGTGACCATGAGATCCATGAACGTCGAGCACCACAAGGGAGAGATATCCTTTCCCGGGGGAGGGGCGGAATCTCATGACGAAGGGGTTGTGGATACCGCACTGAGAGAGACGTATGAGGAGATAGGCCTTGCTCCGGAACATGTCGAGGTTCTGGGGCTGCTGGACGACCATATTTCAATAATGGGGTACCATATCACCCCCGTGGTGGGGACAGTACCCTGCCCGTATGAATTCGTCATAAACACCGAGGCCGAGACCCTGCTTTATGTGCCGCTTCGGCAGGCGCTCAAGGATACGGAGTGGATGGCGGAAAAGACCACTTTCATGGGGCGTGAGATACACATATACTACCTGGAGATAGAAGGCGGTGTAGTCTGGGGAGCAACCGGGAGGATGCTCAAACATTTCGTCGATCTCATTGCAGGGAGAACCATCCCGTATTCAAAGGTGTCTTCCTATGCACGGTCCTGGGTCGAGGATGTCATTGCAAAACAGGGAGTATACAGGATAGACCTGGAGCCGGAGTAATCTCCCCGAGGTGTTCTTTTTCACCGTCAGCTTGTCCCTGTCTCTTATCTGATGCGATTTAAAATACAGTTTTTCTCAAGTGATTCCGGATTTTCCCGATACGTATATCTATGGAGAGGGGCTGGGATATTCGAAATTCCAGACACCTTGAAGGGCAAACCACACATCAGGGAGTACTGATAAATAAAAGAGCCGTTAAAGACTGGATGATCGGTATTCCCGGCATCTCCTTGTTTTAGTCTGCAGGTAGCTTTTTCCCGGTAAGAAGTTCATAGGCCGCAACGTATTTTTCGGAGGTCTTCTTGATAATCTCTTCAGGCAGGTTTGGCCCTGGTGCTGTCTTGTTCCAATCAAGGGTTTCCAGATAGTCCCTGACAAACTGCTTGTCAAAGCTCGGCTGAGGCCCGCCTGGTTCGTACCCCTGCCTGGGCCAGAATCGGGAGGAATCAGGGGTAAGGGCCTCGTCGATGATGATGAGTTCATCGTCGATGATCCCGAATTCGAATTTTGTGTCCGCAATGATGATCCCCTTTTCCAGGGCAAGCTCAGAAGCCATGGTATAGATGGCGAGGGAAACACTTCGGACCTTATCGATGAGGTCTTTCCCAACAAGGTCTGCAGCCTTTCTCAGGTCGATATTTTCATCATGCTCTCCGAGTTCGGCCTTGGTGGAAGGTGTGAATATGGGTTCAGGCAGTTTCTGGGACTGAACCAGGCCTTCGGGCAGTTCAATGCCTGATATGGTCCCGTACTGCTGGTACTCCTTCCATCCGGAGCCCGAAATATAGCCCCTGACGATACATTCTACGGGCAGAGGACGCGCCTTTTTCACGAGGATCGATCTTCCCTTGAGCCGATCATCACCCGTAAACGGGGCCGGATACTCGTTCACGTCTGAGGTTACGATGTGGTTCTTGATGAGAGGAGTTGCCTTTTCGAACCAGAACAGCGAGAGCTGGTTCAACACATGTCCTTTTAATGGAATTGGGTCGGGAAGGACCACGTCAAATGCAGAGATCCTGTCGGTTGTCACGATCAGCAGATGCTCATCATCCACTGCAAAGATCTCACGCACCTTACCGCTGTTCAGTTTTTTCCCCGAAGGAATTGTATAATCGACAAGGATTTGCATATATTCTCCTCTCTGTGGGATAAGCAGGCAGGATGCCAAAAAAGTATTGAAAAAGTCAATAGCCTATTATACATTGACGGCCTTTACTATACGATAAAACACACGCTCTGTCCGAATACGTATGAGCGGATATAAACTATGAGGCAAGAATGTCAGATGTTAACATGCCTGAGGTAAAAGGGAATCTGGTCTACAAATGCATTGGGTGCGGGCAGAGCTATGATATTTATGATTTTGTCTATACCTGTCCCGAGTGCAATTCACTCCTGAAGATCGAAAACACCCGGTTCGATGAGCTCAAAAAGACATCCCCTGATTCATGGAAAAAGATCTTCGACTCAAGAAGAAACACCACGCTCCCAGAACTCTCGGGGGTCTTCCGGTTTCACGAACTGATCCTTCCCATCATCCCCCTGGAGGATATTATCTATCTGGGAGAAGGTCAGACCCCGATCGTCAAGGCCAATCCGGAGCTGAGTTCCCTGGTGGGCGCAGCATTTTATATCAAGAACGACGGGCTGAATCCTTCTGCGAGTTTCAAGGACCGGGGCATGGCATCGGCCATCAGTTTCTTAAACCATGCCATCAGGGTCAAGAACCTGGATAATGTGCTGGGGATCTGCGCCTCAACCGGGGATACCTCTGCTGCAGCAGCGCTGTACCTGAGTTACCTGCCAAAAACAAAGGTGCAGGCCGTGGTTCTCCTTCCGCAGGGCAAGGTTACCTCCCAGCAGCTTTCCCAGCCTCTTGGATCAGGCGCACAGGTGATCGAGATGCCCGGTGTCTTTGACGACTGCATGCGTGTCGTCGAAGAGCTGGCCGGCAACTACCATGTGTTTCTCCTCAATTCCAAAAATCCGGTGCGTATCCTGGGTCAGAAATCCTATGCCTACGAGATCGCCCAGCAGCTCAACTGGGATACCGATGACCTTGTGGTCGTGGTCCCTATCGGCAACGCCGGCAATATCACGGCCATCATGGAGGGGTTCGTCGATCTCTACATCCTTGGAATCATACAGGAACTCCCCGCCATCCTCGGGGTACAGAGCCACCATGCGGACCCGGTTTCCCGGTGGCGCGCCACCGGAGAATATGTACCGTTGAAGGTAAGTCCGTCGGTTGCCCAGGCTGCAATGATCGGTGACCCGGTATCGTTCCCCAAGGTAAAGAAGCTGGTAGAAGAATATTTTGATGACAGGTTTTATGTCGTCTCAGTAAGTGAAGCAGAGATCATGGAAGGGATGCTTACGGCAAACCGGCATGGGCATGTTGTGTGTACCCAGGGCGGGGAGTCCGTTGCCGGGCTGAAAAAGGCCCTTGCTGAACAGCTCATCTCCGCCGACCGCAGGTTTGTGTTGGATTCCACATCTCATCAGCTAAAATTCGCTTCCTTCCAGCAGATGTACTTTGATGATGCCTTCGATCCTGATTACGGTATTCAGACAAGGGGTGAGTTGAAGAACAAACCCACATTTCTGGAGGCAAGCGCACCGAAGATCGCTCAATTCCTGGGATTGAAGAAAAGGGATTAGCGCTATGCGTGCATGGGAGCCCTGGAAGAAGCTAAAAACCTACCTGATCACCGGCACCTTTGTCATGGTGCCGCTGTTCATCTCACTGTATGTGGTTGTTGCCATTGTCAAATTCGTGGCACGACATGCAGGTTTCGGCCACGGCATCATCTCTGATATCCTGGGCGTCCTTATTGCTCTTATGCTCGTCTTTATTGCCGGTTTTATCACCCAGCATGCCATCGGCACCAGGGTGGTTGACTGGTTTGCCGCTATTATGAGAAAGATACCCATCGCGGGGGCACTCTATACGGCTACAAAGCAGATCATGGAAGCCCTGATGCTGAAAAAGTCACTGGCCTTTCACAAGGCGGTGATCGTCGAGTATCCGAGGAAAGGTATATATTCGGTTGCTTTTATAACCAAAGACAGCCATAAGAGCACGTATGTCCGGCAGCCCGAGCCCATGGTCCATGTGTTCTTGCCCACCACACCAAACCCCACGTCCGGGTATTTTCTTATTGTGCCTGAAAGCAGTATCATACCTCTGGACATACCGGTTGAGGAGGCGTTCAAGCTCATCATCTCCGGAGGTATTGTTTCATATGATGCGAAAAAAGAAACCAGGAGGAATGATTAATGAGCGACAGAAATTTTTTGTTTTCATCTGAGTCTGTGACTGAGGGACATCCTGATAAGGTAGCGGATCATATTTCAGATGCTATTCTCGATGATATCATTGCCAATGATACGAGTGCCCATGTCGCGTGCGAAACCATGGTTACCACTGGTCTTGTTATTGTTTCCGGAGAGATAACCACAAACCATCACATAGACGTTCAGCGGGTGGTACGCCAGACGATCAAAGAGATCGGCTACACCGAGGCCATTATGGGTTTCAGCTGGAACACCTGTGGCGTGATGGTAACCCTCGACAGGCAGTCTCCGGACATCAACCAGGGCGTGCAGGAAGGGGAAGGACTCTTTACCGAACAGGGCGCCGGAGATCAGGGGATGATGTTCGGATATGCCTGCGATGAGACGGATGTGCTTATGCCGGCCCCCATTTACTATGCCCACTTGCTGACCCAGGCTCTGACCGATGTACGCAAATCCGGCGTGCTCGAATTCCTGAGACCGGACGGCAAATCTCAGGTGACGGTGCAGTATGAGGATGGAAAACCAGTGAGGATTGACAACGTTGTTATAGCAGCCCAGCATGATGAGGATATCGATTACAATTCCATCAAGGAAGGCATCATGGAGGAAGTTGTCAAGAAGCAGATCCCTGCGGAATTGCTGGATGACAAGACGAAATACTATATCAACGCTACCGGGCGTTTTGTCCTCGGCGGCCCTCATGCAGACTGCGGACTCACCGGCAGAAAGATCATCGTTGATACCTACGGCGGATTTGCAAGCCACGGCGGCGGTGCATTCTCGGGGAAGGACCCGTCCAAGGTCGACAGGTCTGCGGCGTACATATCCCGCTATGTTGCAAAGAATATCGTTGCGGCAGGTCTGGCAAAGAAGTGTACCGTACAGCTCGCCTACGCCATCGGTGTCGCCGAGCCCGTCTCTGTTATGATTGACACACAGGGAACCGGCGTAATCCCGGATGAGAAGCTGGGCGTGATCGTACAGGAAGTATTCCCGCTCAAGCCCAAGGGAATCATAGAGAAGCTCGATCTCCTGCGTCCGATCTTCAAGAAAACTGCCGGTTACGGTCATTTTGGAAGAGAACTGCCGGAGTTTCTCTGGGAAAAGACCGATATGATTGACATATTAAAGGAAAAGGCGGGGGTATAATGGCTGATAGCGTAACAAAGCTGGATCAGATTCAATTGCCGGATCTTTCAGGGATGGACCATAAGGTTGCTGATATCTCTCAGGCCGACTTCGGCCGTAAGGAAATTGCCATATCGGAACATGAGATGCCGGGCCTCATGGCCCTGAGAGAAAAATATGCCGCAAGCCAGCCTTTGAAGGGGGCTCGGATTACCGGGTCCCTGCATATGACTATTCAGACAGCAGTACTTATAGAAACCCTGAAGGCATTGGGGGCCGATGTCCGCTGGGCATCGTGCAATATCTTTTCGACACAGGACCATGCAGCAGCGGCCATTGCCGACGGCGGAACACCGGTGTATGCCTGGAAAGGCGAGTCCCTTGAGGAATACTGGATGTGTACGCTCGCAGCATTGAGCTTCCCCGGAGACAAGGGGCCGAACCTCATTGTAGATGACGGCGGCGATGCAACGCTCATGGTACACCGGGGGTATCGGGCAGAGGAGAATCCTGCCCTGCTGGACGAGCCCGCCGGTAATAAGGAACTCTCGATCATCAATGCGGTCCTCAAAAGAAAGTACGGGGAAGATCCCACCTTCTGGCACCGCATGATCAAGGATATAAAAGGGGTGTCAGAGGAGACCACCACCGGTGTTCACCGACTCTACCAGATGATGGAGAATAAGACACTGCTCTTCCCGGCCATCAACGTGAATGACTCGGTCACCAAGAGCAAATTCGACAACCTCTACGGGTGCAGGGAATCGCTGGCAGACGGAATCAAGCGGGCAACCGATGTCATGGTGGCCGGCAAAGTCGTGTGCGTGTGCGGTTACGGCGACGTGGGCAAGGGCTGTGCCCAGTCCATGCGAGGTTTCGGGGCAAGGGTGCTCGTTACCGAGATCGATCCCATCTGCGCCCTGCAGGCATCCATGGAGGGATTTGAGGTTGCTACGGTGGAAGATGCCCTGGCTGAGGCGAATATCTTCGTTACCGCCACAGGAAACTGCAGGGTTATCCGCATCGACCACATGGAAAAGATGCTCGACCAGTCAATCGTGTGCAACATCGGCCATTTCGACAACGAGATAGAGATGGACAAGCTCGAAGCATACCCGGGGATTGAAAGGATGAACATCAAACCCCAGGTGGACAAGTACACGTTCCCTGACGGTCATTCGATCTATATGCTCGCAGAAGGAAGGCTCGTAAATCTCGGCTGTGCCACCGGGCACCCTTCCTTTGTCATGTCTAACTCATTCACCAACCAGGTACTCGCACAGATGGACCTGTGGGCCAACCCGAGAGAAATCAGCGTCACAACGCTTCCCAAGGAGCTCGATGAGGAGGTCGCCAGACTGCACATCCAGAAACTGGGGGTGAAAATGACCCGGCTGACGCAGGAACAGGCAGACTACATCGGGGTGAAGGTGGAAGGACCGTACAAGGCGGATCACTACCGGTACTGATAAATGAATAAAAAGGTATAGGGTATAAGGTTTAAGGTACAGGGTGTAGGATAAGGAAGTTTTTTTCCTTATCCTTATACCTTACACCTCAGACCTTGTACCCTTCTTACAGGTGTCCGTCGAGCCATTCGTGGAGATCTGTAAGAACCTGTGCCCTGTCTTTGGGGAGTTCGTTGTACACCTCGTGCTTGAGTCCCTCGTATCGTTTTATAGCCTTGTCCGAAGCGCCGATGAGATCGTACAACCGCTCCTGTCCGGAAAACGAGGTGTCGATCGAGCCATACTGAATCAGGACAGGGATCTTGATGTTGCCGGCATTGCCGGCACCGATTGCGGTATAGGTGTTCATCTGTTCCGCGAGTCTCGGGGTAATGACGTTGTACACGAGCGGATCATTTATATATGCCTGTACCTCATCAGGGTCTCTGGAAATGAACTCGGGCGGCAGGGGCGATTTCACCTGGATGCCGGGGAGAATCCTGGACAGGATCTTCGTGAGATAGAGAAGTGCCTTTCCTATTTCAGGTCCCGGTCCCGATCCCGTACCCGAAAGGACAAGCCCTTTGGTGTCACCGGGGAACTGTTCTACAAAATTCATTGCAATGAGGCTGCCCATTGAATGGCCGAGGATGAAATAGGGGACCCCGGGAAATTTTCTTTTGACCACCTCATCTCGAAACAGGTTTTCGTCTTCAAGGAATTCCTGAAAACTGTTCACATGTCCGCGTTTGCCGTCGCTCCTGCCGTGGCCTCTGTGATCGTTGCCGAAGATCGCATAACCGGCCGGGACAAGTTCATCGACGACGTTTTTGTACCTGTCGATATGTTCTGCATATCCGTGGATGATGTGTACGAGAGCCTTCGGCTCTCCCTCTGGAAGCCATGCCTTCCAGAAGAGAGAAAACCCGTCACCACTTGTGAGTCTGCCGTCCAAGGTATCCATTGAACCCCCTCCTTTCATGAGAAATCATCTGCAATCATAAAGATAATGTCATAAACACTCCGGCAGGACAACCGGATATTGTCTCACTCTGCCGAGGGTAAGAACCTTATATGGTGATGGGTGTTTTCAATCGGCAATGCAGGGTAAATTCAAGGTCAAGCCTTGTTTTCAGCTGCCCCCCGGCGGGACGTTGGGCTGAAAGCGCACGGAGAATTCACCTGCACATGCCCATTCAGGATATGAGAGCTCATTCATAGGTGAGATAATCTGTAGAGTAAGTAAGACCTTCTGCGATGTATTGTTGACAGGCAGGCCCATAAGGGTTATAAGAATGAATGCTCATTCATAACAAGAGAGTAAGATAATTCAGATAAGGAGGGTAGTATGGCAAGTCAATGGGTAGACGAAAGGGATATCAGATTTTTGTTGCATGAAGTCTTTAATATTGGGGAACTCCTTGGAAAAGCACCTTTTGAAGATCATGATACAGATATGGTCAACATGATTATTACTGAGGCTGCAAAGCTTACGGAAAACGAGATTGCACCAACCTATCCCGATGAAGTTCAGGGGAAACCGGTAGAGGTTAAATTTGAAAACGGCAAGGTAACGGTTCCCGAGGCATACCACAGATTATACCAGCTTTACTGCGAGGGTGGATGGATGGCCACTTCTGAGAGCTATGATGTCGGTGGTCAGGGACTGCCCTTTGTTGTGACAGCCGCCTGTGCAAACATGTTCCTCTCGGGCAATCAGGCCTTCCTGATGTATCCTGGTCTTACCCATGGTGCGGCACGGCTCATGGAAGATCATTTCCATCATGAATTCCGGGATCTTCTTTTGGAGAAGATGTACACCGGGCAGTGGGCAGGCACCATGTGTCTGACCGAGCCTGGCGCAGGTTCGGATGTCGGTGCTTTGAAGACCACCGCAAAGAGGAATGATGACGGCACCTATTTAATTTCCGGTACCAAGTGCTTCATCTCTTCGGGCGACCACGACCTCACCGAAAACATCATCCACCCGGTTCTCGCACGAATCGTGGGAGATCCCCCAGGAACAAAGGGTATCTCCATCTTTATGGTTCCCAAGATCCTGTTCAATGCAGACGGATCACTTGGCGAGCCCAATGACATGTCCACCGGTAACATCGAGCACAAGATGGGTATCCACGGCAATGCTACCTGTACACTCAACTTCGGTGAAAACGGCAAGTGCATCGGCTACCTCATGGGTGAAGAGCGCGAAGGCATGAAGATCATGTTCGAGATGATGAACGAAGAGCGCCAGGGTGTTGGCATGATGGGTGTCTCTCTCGCCGGGGCAGCATACCAGCATGCACTTGCTTACGCAAAAGAGAGGCTCCAGGGCGCAAATATCATGCAGATGGGTGACCCCAATGCACCCCAGGCCGAAATTATTCAGCATCCGGATGTCAGAAGGATGCTCCTCAAGATGAAATCCATCACCGAGGGAATCAGGGCACTGACCTACTACGTCTACTACTGCATGGACAGGAAGAAAGTAGCAGCCGGTAATGACGATGAGCTCTTCAAGTGGCAGGGCATGATCGAGATTCTTACGCCGCTTGTCAAGTCATTCAGCACCGACATGGGTGACGATGTAACCAAGATGGCTATCCAGACCTACGGCGGCTATGGTTTCTGCAGAGAGTATCCGGTGGAGCAGATGGCACGCGACAACAAGATCAACACCATCTACGAAGGCACCAACGGTATCCAGGCCCTTGACCTGCTCGGCAGAAAGCTCGGCGCGAAAAAGGGTATGTACTTCATGAATCTCCTCGGAGAGACCCAGAAAGAGATCGGCAAGGCAAAAGGAAATGACAATCTCAAAGAAGAGGCTGCTATCGTTGAGACAGCACTGAACAAGTGTGCCGAGACAGCCATGACCTTCAGTTCTCTCATCAAGAAAAATCCGTTCATCCCGCTCATCGGCGCATACGATTTCCTCAACTGCCTGTCAGAGGCACTGGTAGGATGGTTCCACATCTGGATGGCAAACATTGCT
>ERZ795048.2366-NODE-2366-length-15263-cov-6.017754_pt1 | contig 15263 bp, 6 predicted proteins | sample MGYA00375132_ERZ795048 | MGnify/ENA primary metagenome ERZ795048 (study PRJEB30177, sample SAMN05720225) | activated sludge metagenome | isolation source: Anaerobic digester | place: Hong Kong | collected 2014-12-17 ...
GTATTGTAATACCCCCTGCTTATGTGCGAATAGGTTTGCCCAATTTGTTTACCTTCTTTTTTCTTGTAATAATCGAGCAACAAGGGGTCGTCGGCTTCAATAATTTCATCTTTTGCGTGCGACATGCTCACATCGGCCCATACCCTTAGTTGGTTGGCAAATGTTTTATTGCTCTTGAGCTGAACTTCGTAACCTTTAACCCTTACCTCGCCAATGTTGGCAATTGGAGGTGTGCCGCCAAAATACGAAGGCACCGAACGGCTCGAACCTTCCAATAAAATATCGGTACGGTAATCGTTAAAAATATCGAAGTTACCCGACAGCAAACCATCGAAGAAGGCAAAGTCGGCACCGAGGTTGGCTTTGGTCACTTTTTCCCAGTGAATATCTTCGTTACCAATTTTCGATTCTTTCCACCAAACATAGGGGCTACGGTCGTTGGCTGTTTTACCCAGAGCCGAAACATCGCCATAAGCCCATTGTGTCATGTACAACCAGCGATCGCGAACGTTGTCGTCGCCCACTTGTCCGTACGAAACCCTAAACTTGAACATATCAATGAATTCAAGGCTTTTCATAAAACCTTCTTCGCTGATCATCCAGCCCAGAGCACCCGATGGGAAAAAGTCGAAGCGGTTATTGGGACCAAATTTTTCGGAGCCATTGTAAGCACCATTAAATTCGGCAAAATATTTCGAAGCATAATTATATGTAGCACGAAATACCCAGTCTTCGCGGAAATGCTCGAACTCGCTACCGGTTGCAAATTTATCGCGGCTAAATAAACCCATCGCGGTAACATCGTGTGCACCAAATTTTTTGGCATAATCGATCTGTGCCTGATAAAATAATTTGCGGAAGGTATCCCAGTTTTGCACTTCGTCGCTACGGGTACTCCAACGAGTAGGAATCCAATCGAATTGGTTTTGACCTAAATACTGACTATAGGTAACTTCGCCGGTAAACGGATCGACATATTTTTGTTGTGCATTGCCATTATCGTAAACACCACCACGCGAAACAAACTTGTTATCGAACGAAAGGGTACCTTTCATACTTAAGCCATCCAAAATCATTTTAAGATCTTGCTTAAGTGTAAAATCGGTATTTATGCGTGTAGTTGTTGTTTTTCGCACCCCGTTGTTGGCCATTGTTAAAGCCGAGTTAACGGTCGAAACCTCGTCGGGTGGGTAAAAGCCCCACGATCCGTCGGGATAGTTTGGCAGATACACATCGGGTGGCGAGCTGTAAATACTTTGCCAAATGCGATATTCCCACGAATCCTGGTTCCAGGTATCTTGCCTTACACCATACGAACCGGCCAAATTTGCCGTAAGAACAGTGGTTGATGTAAGGTTAAAATCGAGGTTACTGCGTACGTTAATCCTATTGAAACCATAACCCGGATCGTATGTTTTATTATTTTCCAGTTTGCGTAAAATATCGGCCTCGTACAAATAATCCATCGATGTAAAATATTTAACGAAATCGGTTCCACCAGCAACGTTCAAATTGGTATTGTACGACATGGCAAAGTCTTTAACCAGCACATCGGCCCAATCGACGTTAGGATAACGCTCAGCTTCTTCCTGCGAGGCAGGGTTGCGGTACTTGTCGAGTTCGCCATAAGGCATGTATTCGTCCCACGACGAAGGGTACATGGCCAACTCACGTTCAATGGCTTCGTTACGCACCCTAAGCGCATCGTACGAATCGTATTTACCGGCCAAACGCGATGGCACTTTCATGGTTGCGTTGGCACTTACCCGAATGTCGGCTTTGCCTTCTTTACCACGTTTAGTAGTGATAAGAATTACACCGTTAGCCCCTTTTACACCAAAAACTGCTGTAGCCGATGCATCTTTCAAAACCGAAATATTTTCGATCGAACTGATATCGACACTGCTCATTTCACGTTCAATACCATCGACCAAAATAAGCGGCGTACTATTGTTCCATGTACTTTGCCCGCGAATGAAAATGATTGGATCTTCGTCGCCCGGTGTTCCTCGGGTTGAAAGGGTAATAACACCCGGCAGGTTACCGGTTAAGGCTGCACCAACACTCGATACACCACCAGTGCGTTCAAGTGTTTCGCCCTTTGTTTGGGTAATTGCACCTACCACACTTTCTTTCTTTTGCTGGCCGTAACCAACAATCACTGTTTCGTTAAGGTAAATGTTTTCATCTTTTAAGGTTACCGTTACAAAATCGCCGCCCGAAGCTTCAATTTCGGCAACTTGCATACCTATAAACGAAACCTGTAAAGTTTGCTTACCCGACGGAATTTCCAACGAAAAATCGCCATTCACATCGGTAACAGTACCTACCGAGGTGCTTCCCTTCAGTATTACTGTAGCGCCAATAACCGGATCTTTCCGGTCGTCAATTACTTTCCCCCTGACCAGGTCCCCAGCTTGTGCCAATACTGATGTATTGTAGAACAAGGCTAACAAAAGGAACATCACCGACAGGTAAAAACTTGGTTTGTTGCTCATTATGATTTAAGTTTAATTAATAGTTATAGCTCTCTTTAATGTTATTTTGAACACAGTTTGAAATTTGCTTGGTCGATGTATTAAATTTTTAAGAGCGGGCGAATCGTGAATAAAGTTGGCACCGGGGCAACAACTTTTTTTGCAAACCTGCAATGCTTTCATCGTGTTAATATTTAATTCCACAAAGGTTGTTTCGACATTTATTTAAAGCGTGGCTTTGCTAATATTTTTTAGATGCTGATTTTTCTCCTTGCAGCAACAACAAAGCCTTGTAAAAACCACTGGAAGTAAAAGTAGTTTTGACAATTAAAACCCATTTTTGGTTTCAGACATTTATTTTTCGATTTCAGATACTATTGGCTGTCGATTTGCTAATGCACTATTTTTGTGAAACTTAACAAAGGCAAAGAATTACGGAAATATTTGAATAGCCAATACAAAAAACAATATCAGAAGCTATTTTCACGAGAAAATGCCTTTAAAAAATAATTGATGATCTCCCCTAAAGTGAGATAAATTATACACACTTCTTCTTTTAAAAAGAAAAATATGACGATTTAGTCTATTGAATTCATATATCAATTTTGCGTCAATATCCAACTCACCAAGTATTGTTCATGTTTGCTAACAATATTTGGTTGCTGAATCTGCCAACTGCCATTGATGTGCATTTCTTTGCAGGTAGTTTCGAAATGTGACATGGCAATGCCCATGTCAATCCGTTGAAGCTTTACGGCCTTGATTGTTTTGTCGTAACCAGGGGTTTCGAGCAAATAAAAATGAAAACCGGATCCATTTTTCACTACCCTCCAAGGTTGTTTGTTCGATGCCGAAGGAGCCAAGCGCAGCATTTCGAGTGGCGTTTGATAAACACCTGCCATAGATTCTGAGAGAGGTTGTCCAAATTGCTGATCAAAAAACAGCTCGTTCCACGATTTTCGGCTGTCTGATTTTGCGCCCCACCTGATTATGTTTTCCCTTATGCTCTTCGATGGCTTAGGGTAACCCACCGGAGTTATTGCCGGAACTACCAATTTCTGGTCGGCATCAAAAAAGTTTGAATAATCGGCACGGTTGAACGTGCCACCCAGCCAACAAGTTCCCAAACCCAAGTCGGTGAGTTGCAATATTATTTTTTCGAGTAAAAAGCCATAATCTTCGAGTATGTAGGATTTTGAAAGATCAACCCCGCCTGCAATAAAGTAACGGGCTCCTGAAATAAACCCGTAAGTGCCCAATTTTACTTTATAGTTAGTTATTGCGCTCGATTTTTCAATTAGCTTGAATTCGATACAATTACCCAAAAATCCCTTTTGGTTTTCCGAAAGAATAGCTTGAACCTTTTCAAGCAATCCATCGCTAAGGGCTTCGTTACGATAGTCTCGTTTTGAATGACGTGACACAATAACTTTTGTAACCGGCTTTGAAAATTCCATAATAAATACAGTTGAATTAAATGTGGACAAATGAGCAATGAGGTAAATATATCAATAATTCGTTAGACGCAAGATATTAGACATTAGACAGAAGACATTAGACAGAAGATTTAAGACTTTACTTGACAACCTGCAACCGGAATCGGAGCGGAGACGAAGCATTGCGAAGTTTAGAGAAGCGGAATCGGCGAAGCGTTGTTCAATCTAAAACCTGCAAATCAACATTACAATTGAAAGTTGGTAGACATCCCAAAGACCCATGTAACATTATCATAGTTAGCCCAATAGTTCAATATCCTGAAGTTTTCGGCCAAAGCTATCGTCGGCTGCAAGCTTCAGAAAATCGTCGTGCAAACCCAAAACCCTTAGCGTATTGAAATAGCCAGCCATTGAAACACTTCCGTTTCCCTTTTCTATTTGATACAAGGTTGAGCGGTCGATACCCGCACGTTCGCTTACTTGTATGGTGGTAAGTTTCCTTCGTTTACGCGCCAGTTTAATATTTTCGCCCACCTGCTCCATTATGGCCTGGTGTTTGGGAAACAATACTCTCTTTTTACTGCTCATACTTACTAATGTTGAATAATATCTACAAAAACAAGTAAACTGTTGATAATATTCAACAATTATAATTTGTTGTCTCTATAAATTATAATAAGAGACATAAAGTAACGACGCAAAATATAGGCTTTTACAGACATGGGGTAACTTGGAACCTGAATCGGAGCGAAGCGGAGATCAACGTAGCGCAGCGAAGTTAAACCAGAAACCCAAAAATGAATTACAAAATATTTATATCTTGCAACCTCAAAATAAATCTTGAACCATTAAAAAAACTCAACAATACATAAACCCGTTTAACGAAGAAAACTTCAATACTGTTTTTACCGAATGGTATGTGCCGCTTTGCCGATATGCACTGAAACTAGTAAACGATAAAGCTGTGGCCGAGGATATTGTACAGGAAAGCTTAGCGGAAACTTGGCTAACCCGGTAATTGATATTTCCAAATTAAAGAGTGGAGTATATATGTTGAAATTGATAAATGGGAATTCGACTCAAGTACTACGATTTGTGAAAAATAAATTTTAAAAAACTACTTCAATATGTCGGTCGGAGTTTTACCAAAGTGCTTTTTAAAGGCAGTACTGAAATAACCCACACTTGAGAAACCGCACATTTCGCTTACTTCGGTAACCGAAACGGTATTGGATTGTAGTTTCTCCATGGCAAATTTTAAGCGCACACTTCGAATCAAATCAGATGGCGATTGATCGGTAAGTGTTTTTATCTTTTTATACAACAACGATGGGCTTACATTCATTTGAGTTGCAAACTCTTCTTTACCAAAATCAACATTCGATAAATTTTGGATAATAACCTGCATGGCCTTTTTAACAAACTGATCGTTTAACTCATTGTCAAATAAGGCTTCGTTGTCGTTGTTATCGAAAAGCCTGATTGCCCTTTCGCGAATTTGCTCCCTGTTTTTCACAATGGTTTTAATGCGCTGAATAAGAATGCCCATATCGAAGGGCTTGGTAAGGTAATCGTCGGCACCAAGTCCTAAACCATGTAGTTGTTCAGCTTTACCGGCCAAAGCAGTCAACAAAATTATTGGTATGTGGCTGGTTTCGTAAGTCGATTTCATTAAGCGGCACAATTCAAATCCGTCCATATTGGGCATCATCACATCCGACACCACCATGTCGGGCATTTCTTTTTGAATATATTCCCAGGCCTTTTTACCATCAACGGCCGAACTAACCTTGAACTGACCGCTCAAAGGTACTTTCATAAATTTGCGTAAGTCGTCGTTATCTTCAACCACCAACACATGCATGGAGCGATTTTCGGTACCAAGCTCTGGCTGTGGCACATCAACATTATATTCGCTGTTAATTTTATCTGGTTGAGCTTTTTGTTTGGGTGCTTCTGAAATTGTTCGCAACGGTACTACAACTTTAAATGTTGCTCCTTCGTTTTCTTGGCTCTGACAAGTAATGTTGCCCCCGTGTAACGACACATAATTTTTTACCAGCAATAAACCTATTCCCGAGCCAACAATTTTTGAATTTACCGCATTTTCGCCCCTGTAAAATTCTTTAAACAGGTGCCGCTGTGCTTTTCGGCTAATACCAATTCCTTGGTCGTTTACCTCGAGCAACCAGTTATCTGAATTTTGCGAAAAGCTTATTTTCACTAAGCTGTTGGGTTTTGAATATTTTATTGCATTCGAAATCAAATTATCGAGCACCTTTTCGATCATCGATTCGTCAACAGCTGTAACACACTCATTAGTATCGTGTTCAAAAACCAGCTTAACCTTGCTTTTTTGTGCAAACGATTCGAACATCATTTTCCGTTGCTTGATTAAATCAACCACATCGGTCATTGTCAACGATAAATGTTCTTTCCCTATGTCAACTTTTTGAAAATCGAGCAGCTGTGTCGATATACGCGACAAACGGCCGGCTTGTTCCGAAGCCAAATTCAAATAATACCTACCATTTTGCGAAAGGCTTTTCTCTTTGTTCAGCTCTTCGATAGGTGCATTAATAAGCGTCAACGCAGTTCTGATGTCGTGAGCGGTGTTTGAAAAGAATCGTATTTTTTCTTCAGAATGGATTTTCCGCAAATGATCGATATAATACAACAAGAGGAAAAAAATCAAGGTCATTACAAAAACCAACACCAACGAAAGGAACCACCATGTTCTCCAAAAAGGAGGTATGATGTTTAATTTGAGGCTTCGTTCGTCGATAATGTGTGTTAGCGACGAATCGAGCATCCTTATGCGTAGGGTAAAATCTCCGCTGGGGATATTAGTATAGGTAAGCATCCTGAGTGAACTTGCCTGTCGCCATTCGGTTTCGAGCCCATCGAGTTTCCAGGTGAATTTTGTTCCTTCGCCCGTTAAGCCCAAAGGGATCATTTCAATAGAAATTGTATTGTTATTGTGTTTTAATGAAATTTCCGACATACTGTCGATAGGCATGGTAAGGGTCATAAAATCGGCATTACGAACCGAACGACCCGAAACAATAATGTCGTGAAAATAAATTTTTCCTTTGGGCTGAATTTGTTGCAGCTCGTTGGGATGAAACATAATTGCTCCGTTATTGTTGCCCATAATCAGCTGGCCGTTTTGCATTTTGCTGCCTGCATTCCAATTAAACGAAACGTTGGCCAACGATAAAACCGAAGAGTAATTTATTACCTGTTTATCGTTAGGGTCGAAACGGCACAAGCCCCCTTCGGTACCCAACCAAAAGAAGCCATCAGAAAAATTAATGCTGTTGATAAAATTCGAAGGCAATCCTTTTTCCATGTTAAACTCTTCAATATCGCCACTCACATGATTGTACCTTACCAGCCCGTTGCCACTTGTACATAGCCAGATATCGTCGCCTTCAACATGCATATCGTAGGTTAAATAACCCTCTAAAAGATTCTGAAATGCACCAGTTTTTTTATCAATTTTAACCAAGCCATAAGTGCACCCAAGCAACAAATAGTTTTCATCGAGTTCGTTAATCGTATTTATTGGCAGTTGAACATACATTTCGAACTTATTCGATTTATGCCTGTAACACATCAAGTTACCCTGCACACCACCAATCCAGATATCGTCATTGCTGTCGCGGAAAATATCAAAAATATAATCGTTACCAAACCACACATCGGGACTGCTTCTCGAGAAATGGTTAATTTCATTTCCGGTTTTACCATCGAGCAAATATACCCCCGAGGAATATGTCCCAGCCCATATACGGCCATTTTTATCTTCGCAAAGAGACAAAAATACCTGAGCCTGTTTTTGGGTATTGTGATAAAAGGCATTCCATTTATCGGTAACGGCATTGTACACACTAACACCATTGTTAGTGGCAAACCAAAGCTTACCGTCCGATGCTTCCAAAGCACTGTTTACATCGTTATTTACGAGCGAATTTGGGTTGTTTGGCACATGGCTTATTTGTTTAACCAATGGCGATGCCTGATCGAAAAACGATAATCCACCGCTGTATGTACTTACCCAAACACGTTCATTGTCGTCGCAAAAAATATCGTAAACACCGTTGCCTTTTAACGAATACGGATTATCGGAGTTGTCTTTATATATGTTTACAAGTTTTTGTGTATTACGGTTGATCTCCCAAATACCCTGCCCATCAATTCCACACAACAAGGTTGAATCGGTATTGGGCGCAATGGCCAAGATAGGTTGCTTTGGAAAACCATTTATCAAAACCGGTGCATATTTAAGCGACAGAAAATCGAGGGTGTAAAGCCCATCGGATAAGGTACCTACCCAAAGCTTGTTTTTTTCGTGCTCGTAATATAAACTATTGGCCGAAAGTTCACGACCTTGCTCTACAGTAAAAATCTGTTCAACATTCAAACTTTTGGTATCAACTTTATATATTCCGTCGCTTTTTGAAAAAACAAGGCTATCGGGTCCAACAAACTCTAGTCCGTTAATATTTTCGTTGTGTGTTCCAATCAGGTTTAATTCGCCAATATTATATAAATACAAACCAACCGACGAGGCCAACCACAACCGGCCTTCGCCATCGACCTGTAATTTATTCAAGCTGAGAAAATTATCATTCAGCAAACGACTCATATTCAACAAAAAATCAAATTTATCGCTAATTGGGTTATATAGAAATAATTGCCCGTTATTGGTATAGGCATAGAGTTTTGCTTGGCTATAGCTTAGCTTAACATTAATGATATTGGCTTTTTCGTAAGGGAGATGGTAAATTCGGTAATCATCATCGCTCACCCGAAGGATACCGGCTTTCGACGATGTCCAGATAAAGCCAACATGATCTTGGCAAATTGAGTTGGTTTCGCGCATCGATATGCCATACAATTTGTTTATGCTATAAAATTTTGCATTAAAAGCATAGTTGTATTGCACAAATACAAATAAACATAAAAAAAAGGTAAGATATTTGAATAAACCTTTCATAAACCATCGCCAATTGTAAGTTTGCAAAACCTGCAATAATAGACGGGTAAAGATATGAAAAGTTTATTGATGAAGGGGTATAAATAAAAAATGACCCTGTTTAAAGGTCATCAACTTATTTCAATTTAATTTCCAACAATTAAAAGGGAACGAACTGTATGTTGTTCGTTAATTAATTTGAGCTTTTCGATTCAGCCAAAAAAGTGATTCCGAAAGCAGCTGCAAAAACGATCATTCCGATTACTAAGTATAACATGGTGTGTGGTTTTAAATGATTAACACTACAAATGTAAGCGAAGGAAACGACTTGAAAAAGAAATTGAGCCTGTGTTTTACGAAAGCGCTTTTTGACCTGATTAACGTTCAATAAAACCTGATAAAACGCTATTTTATCGTGACCAATAAATCAAGAAACATGATTTTTGCCCAGTTCTTGGTGGTTTTTACCACATAAAAACCCCGGAGTTTTTACCTAAAAGGATCAACTCCGGGGTTTAAAAAAGAATAGTGTGTATTATTCAACTATGCTAACCCAGTTGTGTTCGTCGGGTTCGCATCCATATTGTATATTGATCAGTTTATCGTAGAGCTTTTGGGTTATTACACCGGGCTCGTCGCCATACGTATAGCGAATATCTTTGTCGGCATCGTAAACACTGCGCACAGGCGAAATAACAGCTGCAGTACCACAAGCACCGGCTTCGGTAAATTCAGCCAGTTCTTCAACAGGAACTTTGCGTTCTTCAACAGTTAAACCCATATCGAGTGCCAATTGCCTCAAACTTTTATTGGTAATTGATGGCAATATCGATTCCGATTTTGGAGTTACGTACGAATTGCCCTTAATGCCAAAGAAATTGGCAGGACCACACTCGTCGATGTATTTTTTCTCCTTTGCATCGAGGTAAAGCACAGCCGAATAACCTTCGGCATGGGCACGCATACCAGCCCTTAAACTGGCTGCATAATTGCCACCAACCTTTATGGTTCCTGTACCAAGTGGTGCAGCCCGATCGTACTCGCGATAAATCACATAATCGGTAGGTTTGAAGCCTTCTTTGAAATATGGGCCAACAGGCATTACAAAAACTACAAACAAATATTCGTTGGCAGGCTTAACTCCTACTTGCGGACCAGTACCAATCAGCACAGGCCTAATGTACAACGAAGCTCCAGAACCGTATGGCGGCACAAATTCGCTGTTTAATTTTATCGCTTTAAAAACGGCTTCTTTAAACTTATCAACGGGCAATTCTGCCATTAAAATCCCTTTCGCTGAAGCTTGCATACGTTTTGCATTTTCATCGATACGAAACACCCTTATTTGTCCATCTTTACCACGGTAAGCTTTTAAACCTTCGAAAGCTTCCTGCCCGTAATGTAAGCAAGTAGCGGCCATGTGCATGGTAATTTGGTTCGACGACGACACCTCTAACTCGCCCCACTCGCCATTGCGAAAATAGCAACGCACATTATAATTGGTGTCGGAATATCCAAACCCTAAATTTTTCCAATCGATATTTTCCATTTCTATTTTATGTTATCCAGTTAACTGATTCAGATTTTCACCAAAAGTAAAAAAATTCGAATAATTGTTCACTTATGTCAAAATATTTTATTCACTACCCTCAAAAGTAATGTAGTAACCGCTATGCTTACGTATGTTGATTACTTTATTGTTGTCGAAAATTAAATATTGCCCTTTAATACGCGCCAAAACACCTTCAACAAATGGCTGCTTATCAAAACCAATCGATGTAACTGTTTCGAGCACAAAAGTTCCGGGATATTCAATGGCAGTAATTTGATTGTCGGGAAGCAAATATTTCTGTAGTTCGGGATGTAAAATTTCCGACAATTCTTTTTTCTTTTCGATCAGGTCAGGCGCATTCTCCACTTGATCTTTTAACATTGCCTGCCAGTTTGTTTTATCGGCTACATGTTTTTTCAGTTGGGTTTCGATAAGTCCGGCAATATGTCGGTTGGGTGTTTTGGCTAGCTTTATTGCCCGACTGGCTCCCTGATCGATCCACCGTGTAGGTATTTGATGGTGTCGGGTAACTCCTACCTTTACCCCACTGGTAATCGATAAATAAACAAAATGATCGATCAGGTCGTGCTGTTCTGCCCATTCCATATCGCGGGCAATGCCAAACTGAGCCATCGACAATTCGGGGCTAACTACACTGGGATCGGCCATTGGTGCAGTTTGAAAACAAGAATAACAGTAACCATCGGCAAACGATTTTTTGGTTTGTTTACCACATACCACACAATTAATAACACCATTATGTTTTAGCGAGATATGCTTTCCAATGAAGCCATTCAAGTAAAGCTCATCGTTTCCGAGCATCAAATGGTAATCAATCGGAGTATTGAATTCCGATTTCATTTTAATCAAGTTTCCTGAAAGAATCATTTTTAATAAGTATTAACAAACAAAGATAGCCGAATTAACTGAACACGAATTGATGAAAATCAGTAAAAGACAAAGCCCTGCTCGATATTCCGAACAGGGCTTGTACTATATTCTATTAGCCAAAGTTGGTGTTATGCAACTACAGCTTTTTTCCTTTTACGTAAATCGTACGAAATTGGGGTTGCAATAAATAACGATGAATAGGTACCTACAACCACACCAATCATCAATGCAAAGGTAAAGCCACGTATGGTTTCACCACCAAAGATGAAAATAGCCAACAATACAACAAAGGTTGAAAGCGAAGTACTGAATGTACGACGCAAAGTACTGTTCAATGCACTATCGGTATTGGCTTCGCGGTTACGTTTTGGGTGAAGGCTCAAGAACTCGCGGATACGGTCGAATACAACCACTGTATCGTTAATTGAGTAACCCAACACTGTTAAAATTGCGGCAATAAATGCTTGGTCAATTTCGAGCGAGAAAGGCAACCACCCACTGAACAACGAGAAGATACCCAATACCAGCAGGGTATCGTGAGCCAAAGCAACAACTGCACCCAAGCCAAAACGCCAGTTACTGAAACGAACTAAGATATAAAGGAATATAATGATCAGGGCAAGAATAATTGATATCATTGCACTAACCTTAATATCGTTCGAAATAGTAGGACCTACTTTAGTTGAACTTTGGATATAATCTTCAACAAACTCTTTTTTGCTTACATTATCATCAAGCATTGGTTTGAGTCCTTGATACAACAAATCTTCAACCTGATTGTCAACATTCGCATCGTGGCTATCAACCAAATAGTTTGTAGTAATACGAACCTGATTATTTCCTCCAAAAGTTTTCACCTCGGGGGCCCTGCCAAAAGCACCGCTTAAGTTGCTGGCCACATCCGAAACCTGAACATCTTCGGGGAAACTAACCACATAAGTACGGCCTCCTTTAAAGTCGATACCAAGGGTCAAACCTTTTGTAGCAATTGATCCAATTGAAACAACCATCAAAATACCCGAAATAACATAAGCGATTTTACGTTTTTCGAGGAATTTGATTTTGCTGTTCATTAACCAGTCTTTGGTAATGGTTGAAGCAAACTTGATATTTTTATCCTTGCCCATGAAATGCTCAAAAATTAAGCGGGTAAGGAAAATGGCGCTAAACAACGAGGTAAGGATACCAATAATTAACGTGGTAGCAAAACCTTTAATTGGACCTGAACCGAAGAAGTACAATACCACACCTGTAAGCAATGTAGTGAGCTGGCCGTCGATAATGGCCGAAAGAGCATTTTTATAACCATCGGCAATGGCCAGTTTAAGCCCCTTACCTGCCCTTACTTCTTCCTGAACACGTTCGTAAATAAGCACGTTGGCATCAACCGACATACCAATTGTTAACACTATACCGGCAATACCGGGCAAAGTTAGCACGGCACCAAACGAAGCTAGAACACCAATTATAAAGAACAAGTTGGCCAGCAAAGCAATGTTAGCAACCGCACCTGCATGATAGCTGTAAATGAGCATCATGTAGGCAAGGACCAAAACAAAGGCAATGGCAAACGACCACATACCCGAGCTGATCGACTCTTTACCAAGCGAAGGACCAACAACATATTCCTCAACAATATCGACTTTAGCAGGCATTTTACCCGACTTGAGCATGTTGGCCAAGTCTTTCGCCTCTTCAACAGTAAAGTTTCCGGTAATATTTGAACGGCCACCTGTAATTTCGCTTTGAACGGTTGGGTACGAAACCACATAATCGTCGAGCAAGATGGCAATTGAACGGCCAAGGTTTTCTTTGGTCATGCGCGCCCACACTTTGGCACCTTCGCTGTTCATGTTCATGTTAACCTCGGCCGAAGCTTGTGTTTGGCCAAAGTCCTGACGGGCATCGGTAATCACACCACCATCGAGTGGAGCACGACCATCGCGGGTAGTAACTTTAAGCGCAATAAGTTGATAAAAATTGCCATCGGGATCGAAAGGTTTCATCTGCCAACGGAAAATCATATCACGCGGAATAGCAGCACGAACGGCAGACATATTTAAATAGCTGTTCACAGCAGCAGTATCCCTGTAATGAGCAACACCAATTGCTGGTCCTTGGAATAATTGACCTTGGTTGTTCACATTAGGAGTGAGTACTGCAAACAATGGATAATCTTTAGTTAGATCGGTGTTATCGGTAATTGAATCGCCATCGGCAGCCAACTCGTCGAGCAACGAAAGCTCATCGGCTTCGGTCGAGTCGGCAGATTCATCAGTCGCTTCAGCAACTTGCTCTTCGCCTTCAACATTGTCGGCTTGCTCTTCGTTGGCAGTTTCCGAAACAACGTTCAACTCTTTAATAATTTGGTTGGCTTCGAGCAAATACGGATAAACTTCTTGGTTTTCGTATGTTTCCCAAAACTCGAGCGATGCGGTTCCTTGCAAAAGGTTACGCACCCTGTCTTTATCTTTAACACCAGGTAATTCAATTAAAATACGGCCACGTTGCGACAATTTTTGAATATTGGGCTGAGCCACACCAAAACGGTCGATACGTGCGCGTAAAATATTGAATGAGTTATCGATAGCAGCATCGGCTTCCTCACGAATTACATCCAAAACTTGCTGGTTGGTTGAATTAAAATTAATGCGGTCTTTTAACTCGGGAGTTAAAAAATTAGCTGCCAACTTAGCGTTAGGATCAAGCTCTTCGTAAGCATTTCCAAACAATACTATAAAATCGTCCTGAGTATCTTCCTGACGCTCACGGGCAATTTCGAGTGCTTTGTTAAAAGTTTCGTCGTTGCTGTAATTCGATAGGGCTTTCACCAAATCGGCCACCGACACTTCGAGGGTAACGTTCATACCACCCCTTAAGTCGAGGCCAAGGTTAATTTCCCTCATTTTAACTTCGCGGTAGGTATATTTTCTGATACCTAAAAAGTTATAAACCGTTTCGGTCGAAATTGAGTCGAGGTAACGGTTTTTTAAGGCTTCGTCGCCTTGCGCATATTCAGCTGCTTTGCGTTCAACCTGATTTGATTTAATGGTGAACGTTAACTGATATACACAGACCAAAGCCAGCAAAATTGCAAATAGCCTTATAGCTCCTTTATTCTGCATTTTTTTAAAATTTTATTAATTCTTTTACAAGTTTTTTTACTGAACGGCAAATATATCCTTTTTTTTCAAATCACTTAATCATTGTATTTAGAAATTGCATAACGCATTTTTTTTATTTAGTTTTGGATTTGAAAAATTTCTGAAACTCAACTTTAGTGCACTAGGCACAACAGTAGTTTCACTAAACTGGAATTTACACTATATCAACTATCGAAATGAACAATAAACGATTTGCTGTTGTACTGGCCGGATGCGGCGTTTACGATGGTGCCGAGATACACGAAGCTGTTGCAACTTTATTGGCTATCGAAAATACAGGTTCGAGCTATCAATGTTTTGCCCCCGACATTAACCAATTTCACGTTGTAAACCACCTTAATGGTGAGGTAATGAATGAAACCCGTAACGTACTTACCGAAGCTGCGCGCATTGCACGTGGCAACATTAAAGCATTAAAAACATTTGTTCCCGAAAATTTCGATGCCATAATTTTCCCGGGGGGCTTTGGCGTGGCCAAAAACCTTTGCACATTTGCTATCGATGGTGCCGACTTTTTGGTAAACCCAATTGTTGAAAACACTGTTAAAAGTGCCCACAAAGCTGGATTACCCATTGGCGCCCTTTGTATTTCGCCTGTACTCATTTCGGCATTAATACCCAATGCCAAGCTGACCATTGGCACCGACCAAAATACGATTGCTGCAATTGAAAGCCTGGGAGGCCAACACCAACAAGCACTTGGTTCCGAAATTGTTATCGACACTAAAAACAAAATTGTAAGCACACCTTGCTACATGCTCG
>ERZ795048.2375-NODE-2375-length-15217-cov-5.173064_pt1 | contig 15217 bp, 13 predicted proteins | sample MGYA00375132_ERZ795048 | MGnify/ENA primary metagenome ERZ795048 (study PRJEB30177, sample SAMN05720225) | activated sludge metagenome | isolation source: Anaerobic digester | place: Hong Kong | collected 2014-12-17 ...
GATAGGCCGACGCGGCAATCCAGAACTGGATTGCTTCGCTCTCGTTGGTCGCGCACAATGACACGGTACAAATTAGGCGCTCACGCCCAACACATTGTCCTGATTTGTCGAAACCGTAACCCAGCTTTCCGGTTGTGTCTGGAACAACAATTCACCTGTAACCCCGCTATCGCGCAAAGCGCGTGCATACACCCGCCGCATCTCGGCGCGTGTCGCTTCGCTAAAATTGTCTTCCGTGCGCACCACCAGATCCAAACGCTTACCCATATCCGACACTGGACGAAACAACCCGTCGAGCTGAACTTTGCCCATGGCATCCAAAGACAGGTCAAAAACAAACCGTGTGCCTTTCAGAGGCGAGAGCCCATCCTCTTGTTCGTCATGCTCATGCTTATAATAAAGCCCGATTTTATGCATATCGCCCTCGTAATACAAAGGGATATTCAGCGCCCGCCAATCTTGCCCCATCGGCTCACGCGCCACGCGGGCCATTACCGCACCATCGCTGAGCAGGCGGCTTAAACTGTGCCCGCCTTTCTCGCTTTTAAGAATGCTGGTCGCTTTCTCGCCAAGCCACGATCCCAAATCACCGCCGCGTAAGGCTGCCACAAAAAACATAATCGCCGGGCCAAGCTGTGCCGGAGCGCCGGGTGAAGGGGTCACATTCACCATTGCCTGAGCAGTTTGTGGCACCGCGCGGGCCAAAAGCTGCAAGGCCTCATCCAGCGCTGGCCAGGGCTGCGGCGTAAGAAAAGCAGACAACGGAATTTCTTGGGGCAGGGCTGGCGGCGTGACAAGCATTTGCGCACTTGATGGTGAAACATGCGGTGTGACCTGAATCTGCGTACCGATCGTGACGCTCTCGGACGGGAATTGCAGCGTGAAAAGCTGTTCATTTCCCAATTGCTGAAAAAACACACTGATCACCGGCAATGTATCAGGCGTCACCGCTGTCACAACGCCCACAAGATTTCCGGCATTTTGATTGTGCATGATCAGCATCTCAGGCTTTGTTACTTGCAATGTGCCCGGCGCAGGCGTTTCAACTCCAAGGCTACCTGAAAGGATCTGCACATCCGGCGGTAAGATTTTCGCAATCACGACATCCAAAGCCTGGGGCTTCACGAGCACTGGCGCAAGCGGCTGTAGTGGCTGCACACGTGTTGGCGCAGTGATAGTCGAAACGGGAAGAGGCGAAGATACAAAATCCGCTATTGGCAGAGGCAAAGCAATCCTAGGCGCCGGGGAAAAGGGAATGCTCAAAACACGCGTCTGTACAGGAGCGGGAGTCAGGGCAGGGGCGCTATCTGTCTCGGGAACAACAAGCGCGATATTTTGAGAAAACACTTGCGCTTGCGGTATAGGAAAACTTTGTGGCGCTGTTATGGCAGCAGGTAAAGGCGTGTTTTGTGTTGGCTGCGTTAATGGTAATGGCCTCGCTGATACTTCTGGTACTGGCTGCGTAAGTGGTGCAAGCGTTTCAAAAACCTCTGGCGCAGGTAGGGTTGCTGGACGCTGAATATTCAGGACCGCCTGCGAGATCTCTGTTTCTGCCTGACGGGCAAGTATATGCGTTTGAAAAACGGCTGGCTGAATTACTACTTGTACTGCCTGCTGAATCAGATCGGGCAAAGCCGGAAGGCTTTGCAATGCCCGCGCAGGAAGCGGTTGTAAGCGCACGACCGATCCTTCCGGTGGTAGGCTTTGCACCACCTTTTCACCCGCATTTTGCCCGTGACGGACATCGGCGGGTAAAGGCGGGCGGGGCGGCGCAGGCGCTTGGCTTTCTCCGCGCACATGTACAGCCACCGGCGTGGCGCTGGCACGCGCCGGTGGAGGGGAGGCGGCAGGCGGCGCAGGCGCTTCGCTTTCCCCGCGCACTGGTGCGTGCGGTAATGTTCTCACAGTTACATTTTCAGGCGGACGATCGGGAGTCTTGGGCGGCTGAATTTCAAGCTCAACGCGGGCTCCGCGTTCCGGCCTTGGTTGTCCTTCGCGAAGCTGTACATCCACATCTCCGCGCGGTGTGCGCACGCGCACCGAGCCGTCATCATTATGCCGCACCACTTCACCACGCAGGCGCAAAGCCGCCTTGCGCGTCTGCAATTCGGCGCGCACCTCGTTCGGCACGCCAATCAGCCGGGCATTTGGCTCGGACGCCGAAGCCGCCCGCGAAGATTGCCCCGGTGGCACTACGCCAACTGGAAATCGCGTTTCGTTCATAATGGAAAACAGAATACTGAAATGCTGAAATATTGGAAGCTGAATGATTGGAGTACAAACTTTTCCAACATTCCAACCTTCAATCACCCATCTGCCGCCGCCTTGCGGGCCTCGCTCATCGATTTCCACACATGCCGCGCAATGGCTTCAACATCTCCAGCAGCCTGCGCATTGGGTGAGCGGATCAGGATCGGCGTCTGGTGACGGATGGTTTCCTTGACTTTCGGGTCATGGCGTACCAGTCCGGCCAAGGGCGGCTGCAGGCGCAGGAAGTTCGAACAGGCCTTGAGCAGAGTCTTATAAGTCTTCTCGCCTTCCATCTCGCTGGGAGCCTGGTTGACCACGATGGAAATATTCTTCGACATCCCCGCCGCATTGCCCAGCTTGATAAACGCATAAGCATCGGTTAGCGAGGTCGGCTCATCCGTCGTAATCAAAATCGTGCGCATCGCCGTGGCCGAAAGCATCCGCACGGTGCGATCGACGCCCGCGCCAAGGTCCGCAATCACAATGTCGTAATTATCGGCCACTTCCAGCAACTGATCGCGCAAATGCGCCAACCGTTGCGAGGGCAGGGAGGACAGCGAGGCCTGCCCGCTGCGCCCGGCGATAATATCAAATCCGCCTTCATCATAATGCTGGATCACCTTATCAAGGCTCAGCCGCCCGCGAATCACATCGTTCAGATCGCGCTTGGGCATCAGGCCGAGCTGCACATCGACATTCGCCAGCCCCAGATCACCGTCAAACAGCAAGACTTTCTTGCCCATTTGCGTGAGGGCTTGGGCCAGCGTGACAGAGAACCACGTCTTGCCAACCCCGCCTTTACCGCTGGCTACGGCCAGCAGGTTCTTCCCGCGGCGAAAGCTCGGGGCCTTAGTTCTGGCTTCGACGTGTGTTTGCGTGTCACTCATTGATGTGTTCCTGTTCGGCGAAGCGCCGGTTGATGTTGACCACGCGCGGTCTCATTACGATACGCGCCGGGCATTAACAGTTTAGACAAATTTTTCGGATTAAGCGAGACGAAACCATCGGCAACTTTCGGAGTATTCGAGGCATCGGCAAAGCTAAGTCCGCCATGATGCGCTGCAGACAGCAAGCCGCCGAGCCTGCGCGCCATATCCACGCGGGAAGGCACCAGCGTATGCGCACCGATCGTGGAAAATACGCGGCCAATCTCGCCGCACTCTTCCGCATCCATCCCGCCGGGCAAAACGAGATAAGGCTCAATCGGAGCCGCGCCGATCAACCGCGCCAGCTTCCGAATATCATCGGTGTTGAACGGATTCATTCCGGCGGTATCGATAATGATTTGGTCATACCCTTTAAACCCTGCCACTGCTTTGGCTAAAGCCTCAGGGCTTTCCGCTGCCTTCAAATCCGTGCGCAGCAGCTTTGTGAAAGCGGCCAACTGTTCAAGCCCGCCAGCCCGCACCGTATCGGTTGAAATCACGCCGACCTTCAGCCCGTTCATCACGCCGCGCGCCGCAGCCTTTGCCGCAGCCAAAGTCTTCCCCGAACCCGGCGGACCGACAAACATCAACGCTTTGCTGGTTACACCTTGAGGCAGGGGAGTAAACTGAAACAAATGCTCCATCGCCGCGACCAGCGCCACACCGGGTTGTTCAAACCCGACCACGGTGGCGCAGGAGAGAATCTGGTCCATTACATCTTCGGGCACCGCATGGCGGAGCATCGCATCGGTAATTTCTTCGGCCACCGCCGATTCTTCATCCTCCTCATCATATTGCAACCACGTATCGGCGGAAGGAGGAGCGCTCCGCCCATGTGTTTCAAAATTCGGCCCGCCAAGATCGCCAGTGCCAAAGCCTGTATCATCAAACGCCCGTTCGTCATAATCGCCGGGGTCAATCGCCGCGGTCACGCGCACCGCGCCCCCGCGTGAAGGCCCGCCGCGCTCCTCGCGCGTCGCCAAAATGATTGCATCTTCGCCCAAAGCCTCACGGACCATATGCATCGCCTCTGTCATGGTTTTGGCATAAAAGGATTTCAGCCGCATGTGTGTATATCTTACTCAAGCAAATTATAAACGCAACTTAGTGTAGCACACCACCATCTTCCATAAAAAGCGGGATATGCCTGTGGATGAGTAGGGGATAAATAAAGGCTTTTTGAGAACATTGTTGACATAATAACAAAATTTAACTATATTCTTACTATATTCAAAATATGCGTTTAAAAGGATAAAGGGCTCCGTGCTAGATACGCCAACAAAATTCACAGTTGATGCGAGCGATATAATTGAACAACTCCCGCATTTACGTCCGCGTTTGCTTGACTTGTTCGGCAAAGTTTCGCGTGTCTACAGCAGATCAGATGTAAGAAGTCATTTAGCTGTAATGCCTAATATGTATTACATACTTTCAAGTGGTCATTTTGCCGGAGATGGAAAAAAATACACTGAAGTTGGAAAGCTTAACCGAAAATTTGATTTTTCATCCTCTAGCTCTGCCCTGAGAGCGAGAACAAAACAAGATATTGGCGAGCGTTATACTGAATTGGAATTGGGTAGTGCGTTATACTACGAGAGATTAGTCAGTATATCAGCGAACTTAAAAGTTGTTAAAGGCAAGGGTGGCCTTGAAACCACTTTGGAAGGATTTAATCTGTCCGAAATCGGTTTGCGGGAGCCGCAAACAGCGCAACAAGCGCAGGCAGTTCTGGATGCGATGAGTTCAGCTCTAGAAAGCCTGAAAAGTGGAAAGCATGTTGAAGACAGAATTTTTAGTTTAGCTAGGTTAAGAAAGTTTCTAATCTCAGAAGGTATTGAGCCGGTTGAAGGTTTCCCGGTAAAACGTTTAGAGGATTTCGACGCAGAGCTTCTAGAAAAGGTCAGCCAGGGCGTTGCCCGAAGAGTGGCGCCCTCCCAAACTCCTCCGCCTTCTTCGCTTGAAGTCATTTAATTAAAAAACATCCCCATACATTTGTTCGCCTTAAACCTGCCCCAGCGTCTTAATTCGCGTTTCCTATCGTCATTGCGAGGAGGCCGCTAGGCCAACGCGGCAATCCATCTTATGCGGATAGTTTCAGAGATGGATTGCTTCGTCGCTTACGCTCCTCGCAATGACGACTTTCTAAAAAAACTCTGCGCCCTCTGCGTCTCTGCGGTTAAAAAATTAAACCTGCCCCAGCGTCTTAATTCGCGCTTTCGGGTGAATTTCGTTCTGGCTCATCACCACCGTCTGCGGGCGGAAACGCTCAATCACGGACCGCACATAAGGGCGGATCGCGGGCGAGGTCAACAGCACCGGCGTTTCGCCCTGCATGGCCAACTCGTCATAACGCTCGCGGATCACGGTGATAAAATCCTGCAACTTCGACGGCGGCATGGCAAGTTGCTTTTCTTCGCCATCGCCCATCAGCGCATCGCCGAACGCATGCTCCCATTCCGGTGTCAGGGTGACCAGCGCCACCACGCCCGAAGCATTCGTGTTGGAATCACACAGCTGGCGAGCCAGGCGGGAGCGCACATGCTCGGTGATATGCGCGATATTTTTGGTAAAGGCGCTGGCCTCTGCGATTCCCTCCAAAATCGCCGGCAAATCGCGCACCGAAACCCGCTCGCCCAGCAAATTCTGTAACACGCGCTGCAGTCCGCCGACATTAATTTGCGAGGGAATAACATCCGCTACCAGCTTCTGATACTCTTTGGGCAATTCATCGAGCAATTTCTGCGTCTCGGCGTAATTCAGCAGATCCGGCATATTGTCTTTAATAATCTCGGTAATATGCGTGGTGATCACCGTCGGCGCATCGACTACCGTATAGCCTTTAAAATGCGCCTCTTCTTTATATTGCTCATCAATCCACATCGCGGGCAAACCAAAGGTTGGCTCCACAGTCGCCTCACCGGGCAGGGTAATTTTCGCCCCCGTCGGGTCCATGCACATATTCATATTGGGCCGCACCTCGCCGCGCCCGGCTTCGATCTCTTTGACCCGCACAACATACGTATTGGCCGGAAGCTGCAAGTTATCCTGAATGCGAACCGCCGGAAGCACATAACCCATATCCTCGGCAAGCTGTCGGCGTAGCCCTTTGATCTGATCGGTCAGCTTGTTGCCCCCATCCCCTTGCACCAGCGGCAAGAGGCCATAGCCCATTTCCAGGCGGATCGTATCCATCGCCAGCGCTTTGGAAATCGGCTCTTCCGCCGGAACGGGGGAACCGGGCGCGCCGGGACGCATCGCAGCAGCAGTGGCGGCTTTTTCTGCTTCCTCTGCTACTGCCAGCCGTTGAAAGGAGAAATACGACATCACGCCAGTGACAGCGGCCAAAGTCACAAACGGCGCCGCCGGAATTGCCGGAACCAGCCCCAAAATCAACATCAGCACCGCACTCATCGCCAAAGCCCGCGGATATGCGCCAAATTGCTCGAATAAAACCTTTTCTGCGGACCCCGCAACCCCGGCCTTGGAAACCAGCAGACCAGCGCCGACAGACACAACCAGCGCCGGAATCTGGCTGACCAGCCCGTCACCAATGGTCAATATTGTATAGGTCGAAGCGGCTTCACCCAGCGACAGCCCTTCTGAAACAGTGCCGATGACAATCCCGCCGACAATGTTGATAAAGGTAATCAGCAAACCCGCAATCGCGTCTCCGCGCACGAACTTGGCCGCACCGTCCATCGCCCCGAAAAAGGTGCTTTCCTGCTCCAGCTTTGATCGCCGCTCCTTGGCTTCGTCTTCGGTAATAAGCCCGGCGGATAAATCCGCATCAATCGCCATCTGCTTGCCCGGCATAGCATCCAGGGTAAAGCGTGCCGCGACTTCGGCGATTCGCCCCGAACCCTTGGTAATCACGACAAAGTTCACAATCACCAGAATGGCAAACACAATCGCGCCCACCACATAGCTGTCCTGAATAATAAACGTCCCGAATGCGCCAATCACTTGCCCTGCCGCATCCGATCCCGTATGTCCTTCCGATAAGATCAGCCGCGTCGAGGCCACGTTCAGCCCAAGTCTGAGCGAAGTTGCCACCAGCAAGACGGTGGGAAATGTCGAAAATTCCAGCGGCGCGCGGATAAACAGCACCGTCATCAAAATCATCACCGAAAACATGATCGAAATCGACAGGCCAACATCGAGCATAAAAGTCGGCATCGGCACCAGCATGAACATGATGATTCCGATAATCCCGAAGGCGAACAGAACGTCGCTGCGGAAATACGGTGCCAAAGCGCCCGCCGCGCTATTCATATTCATACCGCCACCCATGCGCACCGGCGCAGCCGGAGAAGCGGCTTTCTGAGCGGGAATATTGGAACCGGATGAATCAGCCATGACTTACGTTCTGCAAATAACCTTGTGATGTCATTCCTGCGAAAGCAGGAATCTATGAAACGCAACAACACACCCCGATTATTATCAGGGCACATATCGCCATTCTATCTGCGTGATGAAATTAAGGCAAATGAAAGGAGTTAAAGAGGTTGGTTATCCATTTGTAGGCCCGCTTGGGCCTTCTAGTGCTGGAGTTGCTGGTTTGGCTGCAGGCGTATTGGAGACAACTTTATGTTCATCTGTTAGACTCGGCACGCCATCAAGCCCCGCGCCGGAAGTTTTTTCAACTTGCGGCGTTGTATATACTGAAGTATCTGCAACCATGGTTTCTTCCGGCGCATCCTCCCCGCCGCCCATACTGCCAAAGAATCCCATGACCGTATTTTTAAGACCCGCAAGCATGCCCGTGATGCCGGAAAGATCAAAGCCGGTGAATTTTGAAATCATCTGGCCAAAGCCACCACTTAGTTTTTCAGTAATGTCATCAAACCAGCTTTCAGCATGACTTTTAAGGCCGCTGAAATCGCCGCTCATAATCATCGCCATAAGATCAAGACTTTCCGTAGGCCTATCAGCAGGTTTTCCATCGGGCTTAACCTTGCCATTGATAACATCGGCCAGTTTGCTCGCCCCGTTATCGCCAGCGAGCATGGCGGCAATCTGTGTTGGACCTTTAAAGAGAGAAAAATATCCAGCAGCTTTGATCGCTTCAACGACCGCATCCGGACCTTTCTCTTGCGCGATTTTTGCGATGTTCTCGGCTGTTAGATCATCTTTTGTCAGAGATTTGATGCCTAGGGCCGCATTATTCAATGTGTCGGTTAATTTATCGACGGTCGACTCTGCGCCGTCAACAACGGTTTGAACGATCGCCCCTCGCTTTTCATCATCTTTGAGTGTCTCAACAACGGCCTGACCGGCATTTTTCGCCGCCGCACCGAGCTGTTCAAGCTTGCTGTCTTCTTCAGACATCATTCACACCTTTATTATTCTCTATTATATGGCCGTTTTTTTGGACCTTTTTTCGTGTTCCCATTATGAAGTCCAAACCTTAATAAAACCTTAATACTAGCCCAAAAGCCTGCTTAACCCTTGCGTGCCGTTGCCAAATGCGCCATGCTTCTTGTAAAATTTGAAATCAAAACAAGGAATCACATCCATGGAAATTTTTGTCATTGTCTTTGTCGGCCTGTGTATCTTGCTGGTATTCAAGGGGATCAAATCCGTCCCTCAAGGCTATGAATTTACCATCGAACGCTTCGGCAAATACATCCACACCATGGAGCCCGGCCTGCATTTCATCGTGCCCTTCGTCGATGCCATCGGCGCAAAAATGAACATGATGGAAACCGTTCTTGATGTCCCCTCGCAGGAAGTCATCACCAAAGACAATGCGCTGGTTCAGGTTGACGGGGTTGTATTCTATCAAGTTTTGAACGCCGCGCGCGCCGCTTACGAAGTGCTCGATATGGAGCGCGCAACGCTCAACCTGACCATGACCAATATCCGCACGGTGATGGGCTCTATGGATCTCGACGAACTCCTCTCCGAGCGTGATGCGATCAACGCCCGCCTGCTGTCCATCGTTGATGAAGCGACCGAGCCGTGGGGGATCAAAGTGACCCGGATTGAAATCAAAGATATTACCCCGCCGCGCGATCTGGTTGATTCCATGGCCCGCCAGATGAAGGCCGAACGCGACAAACGCGCCACCATTCTGGAAGCCCAGGGCTTCCGTCAGGCCGAAATCGAGCGGGCCGAAGGGGAAAAGCAAGCCGCAATTTTGGAAGCCGAAGGCCGCCGTGAAGCCGCCTTCCGAGACGCCGAAGCCCGCGAACGTGAAGCCGAGGCCGAAGCCAACGCCACGCGCGTGGTCTCTGAAGCCATCGCCAAAGGCGATCCGCGCGCCATCAACTACTTCGTCGCGCAGGACTATGTCGGCGCGCTCGGTAAATTCGCCAATTCGCCGAACCAGAAAATTCTGATGATGCCGCTCGAAGCCTCCGCCGTCATCGGTGCTCTGGGTGGCGTCGCCGAAATCTCCAAAGAACTCTTCAGTAAAGATGATAAAAAGGTAGCGTAACCCATGGAATTATTTGTCTATAACCTCGAAGAAATCGTTTATTGGCACTGGCTCGTGCTGGCCGGGGTGTTCTTTATCCTCGAAATTCTGTCGATGAGCTTCTTCTTTCTGTGGATCGGCGTCTCCGCCGTTATCATGGGCGTTTTGGTACTCATCGCCCCGGAGGTATCCTGGCAATTACAGTTCTCAATCTGGGCTGCGCTCTCTGTGATCGGCGCGGTCGGCTGGCGTGTTTACAAGAAAAACAACCCCAACGCCATCAAATCCGACCAACCGAACCTGAACAAGCGCGGCGATCAATATGTCGGGCGCACCTTCACTTTGGCAGAACCAATCACCAACGGTTTCGGCAAGGTCAAAGTCGATGATTCCATCTGGAAAGTGGAATGCAAAACCGACCTTGAAGCAGGCGCAAAAGTCAAAGTCGCCGCCGTCGACGGCACAGTGCTACAGGTCGAGGCGGTAGAATAGGAATATCGGCAAGATTATCTCTTGATAGCAAGACATCAATCCGGCTCGTTCAACGGCTGAATTGGAGCGTCCGTCCGCACCGTTTCAAGAAAATTCCGGCAACTCCTTTGAAATTGCTCAAAAGGTGTCGGGCGTACATTCGGCATATCGGGGCAGCGCGTATCGCAAAAATGGTCCCGGGCAGGAGGAGCGCTGCTCAAAGGTTGTTCATGACCACGTATCGAAATCACCTCCTCTTTATGACCATGCTATGATCAGCGCCGCGCACAGTCAAGGTTATGGCAATTTTTATCCAGAGCTTTGTCAGAACATACCAGGATCAAAGGGGGAGAATGTTTTTTAAAAAAGCTGTAAGCGAATAAGTAGAAAAAGCCGAGTCAAAACTCAATAGAACTCCGAGTGGAACGAATTACCCCCCGCTCGCGCTGGTCGGCACAGCCACACCTTCGTCTTTATAGGCGTTAAGCTTATTGCGCAGCGTTCTGATCGAAATGCCCAGAATATTCGCCGCATGGGTACGGTTGCCCAGACAATGCTCCAGCGTGTTGATAATCATATCACGCTCAACATCGGCGATCGTCCGGCCAACCAGAGTGTCCACGCCGCCAGGATTTTCCACCGGCCCAGCCCCTTGAGCCGCCGCCACCGGCTTCGCTCCGGCGCCCCCAACGCCCGCCGGATCTAGCGCGGAAGCCGCCGTCTGCGCCGGAGTGCCAGTCTGAAATGCACCATCGGCCAGATGAATAGCATCGGCTTCCAGCTCATCCTCCACCGCCATCAAAATCGCGCGGTGCATGGTGTTTTCCAGCTCGCGAATATTCCCGCGCCAGCCATAGGTCTGCAACTTCGCTTTAGCTTCCGCCGACAAAACTTTTTTCTCAACGCCATTGGCCTGCGCATATTTATCGGCAAAAAACTGCGCCAGCGTTACGATATCTTTAGGCCGTTCCCGCAAAGCGGGCAGGGCGATATTCACCACATTCAACCGGAAATAGAGATCCTCACGGAACTCGCCTTTCTCAACCGACTTTTCCAGGTCGCGGTTCGATGTCGCCAGAATGCGCACATCTACCTTCACCGCATCGTTCGATCCGACGCGGGTAATCTCGCGTTCCTGAATAGCGCGCAGGAGCTTGGCCTGCAATGAAGGATGCATCTCGGAAACCTCATCCAGCAAAAGAGTTCCTGCATGAGCCTCTTCAAACTTACCGATCCTGCGCCCCGTTGCGCCGGTAAAGGCGCCTTTTTCATGGCCGAACAGCTCGCTTTCCAGCAAATTTTCCGGGATCGCCGCGCAGTTCACCGCAATGAACGGTCCCGAAGCGCGCTTGGACTTGCCGTGAATATACTGGCTCATCACCTCCTTACCCGTTCCGGACTCACCGGTGATCAACACCGTCGCCTCACTCGGCGCAATTTTGTCGGCCAGCGTCATAACACCTCGCATCGATGGATCATCGGCAATCATAGATCTTTGCTCTTCGCTCACCGCTGCCAGCACCGCCGCGATCAAATCCGCATCCGGGGGCAGGGGCACATATTCCTTCGCACCCTGCTCAATTGCCTTCACCGCCGCGCGCGCATCCGTGCCAATCCCGCAGGCAATCACAGGCATATGAATGCGCTCGGCCTCCAGCCGGTCAATAAAACTACGGATTTTTTGCTTTACATCGACCATCGCCAGATCAGCACCTTTACCATTCAAAAGAGCACCAATAGCTTGCTCCGTATCCTCACAATGAATAACCTTCGCGCCTTTTTGCAGAGCGATTTTTCCAGCCTGAGAAATATAACCTTCCAGTTGTCCGATGATCATTAAACGCATTTAAAGTAAACTCCCGTAAAACTCGTAAGCTATAACAATACCATGCGCCACAGTGTGGACAAGTAAAAGAAGGCGAAGACGCTATCTATTATAAAGTCGAAAGAAAAAGCAAAACCAGAGAACCGGCGCCATATTGATACGCACCATTGTGAGAAGCATTTTCAAAAATTTTAAGAGTTTTAGGCTCGTGCGCTGCTTCATATAATTCCATCCCGGTTTGCGCTCCTAAAACCTCATCTTTACCAGCAAGTAAAAACAGCTTGGGTGCGTTCACCGCATGTATTTTTTCAATCGATAAAAATTTGTCATGCATCAGATGCTCAATAAACGGAATGAAAAAGTAAGTCTTTCTTGCCGGGTCCGATAGCCGCGCATAAGGCGCTTCCAAAATCAAAGCTTTTACTTTTCGCCGCGCGGCCATTTCGATAGCAACCCCGCTGCCAAGGGACTCTCCGTATAGAATAAGGTCTTCATCCTTATATCCATGCGCATTGAGCCATGAAAAATAAGCCCGCGCATCGGCGTATAAACCTTCTTCGCTCGGCGTTGATGGATTGCCGCCATAACCGCGATATTCCGCCATCAAAACCCCATACCCGGCCTCTATATAATCCGAAACCTTAAACAGGCGATGGCTGATGTTTCCAGCATTGCCATGAAAAAACAAAATCACCGGCATGCCTCTTTGTACCGAGGGAATGAACCACGCCTTTAAGAACAAACCATCTTCAGTATGAACTTCAATATCTTGTGCCATGCCATCCGCACTCACAAGAGACTTGCTCGGTACTGTTTTATCCGGGATATAAATAAAATCGCGTTGTTTCACAAACAAAACTGCGATCAGTGCAAAATAAAGAACACCAAGAGTAAAAAGAACTTTACGCAGACCTGCAATGCGTTCAGTTTTCAATTCTTTCCTATAAAGGCGGAGCATTAGGGCCCTAATCAAAATAGCGAATGCGCTTGGCTGGCGGAAGTTCAGAGTTCAGCAGCATTTCAAGCTTGCGGGGGTTTTCCTGACGCGCTACAGACACGGCTGCAATTTTAATGAGTCTTTTAATTAACGATTCATCTGATGAACGCTTTTCTAATTTCACGGCTAGCGGTGCCATGACAATCGTCCCCAAAATCGCGCCATAAAAAGTGGTAAGGAGCGCCACCGCCATCGCCGGCCCAATCGTTTCCGGGTTTTCTAAATCGGCGAGCATCATCACCAAGCCAATCAACGTTCCAATTAACCCCATCGCCGGTGCAATCTCGGAAGCCCGGCGCGTTATGCTGGCCGAGCGCTTATGCCGCTCAATCCCGGCCTCCAGCTCCTGCGTAAGCAAAAACTCAATATCATCAGCAGGAAAACCATCAACAACCATTTGAAAAGAACGATAAAGAAACGCATCCTTCCGAAGCTCGGATTCATAACTTGTCAAAGCCAAAACGCCTTTTTTCTTGGCAATAACGGCCAAGGACACAAGATTGGCAGCCATTGCCGTGGGGTTCCACTTATGGATAAAAACAGAGCGCGAAAAAATTGCCCCAGAACGCGAAAGCTCTTCCGGAGTATAAGAAATTGCAGTAGCCGTCAAAGTTCCAAGTAAAACAATCATCAAAGAGCGCACTTCGATGAAATTGGCGTTACTGTCACCAATTGCAATAGCTGCGATAATAAGACCAAACGTAAAAAACAGTCCTAAAATTGTCGCAAAGTCTACGCTGGAAGTATGGCGTGGAACACTCACGACCGGCATTGGGCCGGAATCTGAAAATTTTCCATCTTGGGAGGCTGCGTCACTCATTCAATTATCCCATTAATTATGCACGATCTGATTTGACGATCTCAGTCATGGTTACGCCCAACTTATCTTCAACAACAACGACCTCACCGCGCGCAACGAGACGATTATTTACATAAATATCAATTGCTTCGCCGACTTTACGATCCAGTTCAACAACCGCGCCACGTCCAAGCTTAAGAAGCTGACTGACTTGCATGGTTGAACGGCCCAAAACAGCTGAAATTTGCACTGGAATTTCGTAGATCGCCGTGACGTCGTCTGCCATCGGTTCGCCAATGGCATATTCATTACCGGTAGAAGGCGTTGCGCCCTCAGAAGCGGAAATTTCATTGAGATTCATCCCTTCTGCCGCCGGTGCCGCATCAAAGATATCGTCAATTGCGGACTGTTCAACGCTGCCGCCATCCGTGTCTTGATCGTCTTCATCATTCATCGGGTCTCTCCTTTAAATCAGGATGCTCCTGATTTTCATTCCGTTCTTCCGTCTCTGAAAGAGCGGCCTGTGGCGCAGTCTCATCACCGCCACCCTTTCTACCATCATGACGCTTTGCAGCCCCACCTGCAAGTCCGTCTTTCGATCCATCTTTAAGAATGCCCAGAATTTCCTCGGCCAAAGCTTCATTGTTATGCAGCGCACCACCATCTTCCCATGACAGGCTGCACGAATAAGCGCTTAAGGTTTCATCGCCCTGCACCGTATAGCGTAATTCAGGATTTTGCGACTGTAGTTTTTGCAAAAACTTTTCAACACCATCGCTAACATCAGGATGAATGCGCACCAACACCAGACTTTGGCGCGAATGGTTGCCCAACACATTCCCAAGAGCAGCCGTTAACTCGCCAAAACCGGCTTTTTCCGCATAATGAGGAAAAAGCTTTTCATAAATTTGTGAAACAAGCGCCACAACTTCACGCTCATAAAGCCTTTCGCGCGCATCTTCTTGCGCAAACAGTGAAGTCATATCTTTGGCCAGCGCCCCCAAAACGCCTGCCAAATGCTGTGCACGACTGGCTTTGGCTTCCTGCATGGCCTGCTCATGCCCGTTTTGAAACGCTGCCTTTTTGGCAGCCTCAAGTTCAGCCTCACTAAAGACCGGAATAGGAGGCTCTTCTTCTTCAAGAAGTTCGGATTCGATATTACCATTGGCATCGAATATATTGTGATCGAAAAAGAATTTTTGCTTAATGTCTTCCACCGTCTTCGTGCGCATTTCAAATCAAGATTAATAGATAAGCTCGTCTTCGGCATCACCGCTGGCAATTGTGATTTCACCGCGTGACTCGAGATCTTTCGCAACATTAACGACATATTGCTGGGATTCTTCAACATCTTTAAGTCGCACAGGCCCCATCGCAGCCATATCTTCTTTCATAATCTTTGCCGCGCGCTCTGACATATTCGAGAAGAAAAGATCCTTGATCGTCTCTGTCGCACCTTTCAAGGCCGTTGGCAATTTGTCTTTATCAACAGCGCGTATAAGTGTTTGCACAGAGGCCGGATCAAGATTGA
>ERZ795048.2377-NODE-2377-length-15206-cov-6.007722_pt1 | contig 15206 bp, 9 predicted proteins | sample MGYA00375132_ERZ795048 | MGnify/ENA primary metagenome ERZ795048 (study PRJEB30177, sample SAMN05720225) | activated sludge metagenome | isolation source: Anaerobic digester | place: Hong Kong | collected 2014-12-17 ...
TTCTGGATGCTGCCTCGTATTAGCCAACTTTTATATTTACAAACTATATGGATTAACTGCCTGTCTCTGTTCTTCTATAGCCACCTTAGTCCTTTTTTGTTGGGGTGTTTACAAGTTTATGAAAAGTAAAACGCTCAAAAAGATGGCATTAAATAGTGTCATTGATGGACAGGTCCCTAGTGCCCGTCACCAAGTAAATATTGGCGATAAAGGTGTAACAATAACTCGTCTAGCCGAGTATGGACAAGCTGATTTTGATGGAAAAATCCTAGAGGTGAGAAGTATCGATGGGTTTATTGACCCCAAAACACCAGTAGAAGTAAAACGCATCAGCGGAGACACTGTAATGGTAGCTAAACAAAAGATTGATTAATCAACTAGATAATAATTTGACTATTTATAAGTATAACCCTATAAAAACAAAAAATTTATGACACTTCTTTCTTTAACAGGATCAACCTGGGTTTTAATTGGTGCAGTGATCGTTTTTTTAGCGATTTTCTTCCATTACGTACCTTTTTTCCTGTGGTTAAGTGCTAGCGTTTCAGGTGTACATATTAGCCTTATACAGCTATTCTTGATGCGTTTAAGACATGTACCTCCACACACCATTGTACCAGCAATGATTGAAGCACACAAAGCTGGACTTAACAATATTACCAGAGATGGACTTGAAGCCCATTATCTCGCTGGAGGTCACGTAGAAAAAGTAATTCATGCATTGGTTTCTGCAAATAAAGCCAACATGGAACTTCCATTTCAAATGGCTACAGCTATTGACCTTGCTGGTCGTGACGTATTTGAAGCTGTTCAAATGTCTGTAAATCCTAAAGTAATTGACACACCACCTGTAACAGCTGTTGCAAAAAATGGTATCCAACTTATAGCTAAAGCTCGAGTAACTGTACGAGCAAATATTAATCAACTTGTAGGTGGAGCTGGTGAAGAGACTGTATTGGCTCGTGTAGGTGAAGGTATTGTTTCTTCTATCGGTAGCGCTGATGGACACGCCTCAGTACTAGAGAATCCTGACAGTATCTCCAAATTGGTACTTAGTAAAGGGCTAGATGCAGGTACAGCATTTGAAATATTATCTATTGATATCGCTGATATTGATATAGGCCGAAATATTGGAGCAGTCCTTCAAATAGACCAAGCCAATGCAGATAAAAATATTGCACAAGCTAAAGCGGAGGAACGTCGCGCTATGGCAGTAGCTAGTGAACAAGAAATGATCGCTAAAGCACAAGAAGCTCGTGCGCGAGTAATTGAGGCAGAAGCGGAAGTTCCTAAGGCCATGGCTGAAGCTTTCCGCAGTGGTAATCTTGGCATTATGGATTACTATAAGATGAAAAACATTCAAGCAGATACACAAATGCGAGAAAAAATTGTATCTCCTGAAGAAAAAGAAGATAAGTCTATTACTGACTAAATTCATTCTATTTTATTATCCAACTGCTCGCTATACAGCGGGCAGTTGGTGTTTTTATTAACAACCAAAACCGAGTCAAATGAAAGAATATTTTGAACCTTCAGAATTGATTATTAATGAAGATGGCACAGTGTTTCACTTGCATCTAAAACCAGAACACCTTGCATCTAAAGTAATCCTTGTTGGAGATCCTGGACGTGTTGAACTAGTAGCATCACACTTTGAAAGTCGTGAATGTGAAGTAGAAAGTCGAGAATTCAGAACAATCACAGGGATGTACCATGGAAAGCGCATTACCGTATTGTCAACAGGCATCGGATGTGACAACATAGATATCGTTGTCAATGAATTGGATGCCCTTGCAAATATCGATTTTGAAACAAGAAAATTAAAGTCAGAACTACGTAGCCTAGAACTTGTGCGTATCGGGACATGTGGTGGTCTACAACTATACACTCCAGTAGGTACATTCATTTGTTCTGAAAAATCTATTGGTTTTGATGGGCTGCTCAATTTTTATGCAGGCAGAAATGAAGCATGCGATTTAGATTTTGAAGAAGCTTTCAAAAAACACATGCATTGGAATGAATTACTGACAGCACCATATGTTATTGATGCAGATGCCAATTTAATTGATCGTATTGGACAAAAAGACATGGTACGTGGTGTAACTATCGCTTGTGGTGGCTTCTTTGGGCCACAAGGACGAGAACTCCGTATACCTCTTGCAGATCCTAACCAAAACGAAAAGATCGAATCTTTTGAATATCAAGGGTACAAAATTACCAACTTCGAAATGGAAAGTTCCGCACTTGCTGGACTATCTAAACTAATGGGACACAAAGCCATGACTGTTTGTATGGTGATAGCCAATAGATTAATAAAAGAAGCCAATACTGGTTATAAAAATTCGATAGACACTCTGATTAAAACAGTATTAGATCGTATCTAAAGAATAAGAAGTGATACACAAGCAAAAAGATATATATTATTCAAATACATACCTCTATAACCTTGTGTATCACTTTTATTTATATCAATAAGCGCAATCTCCTAAAAAACACATTCAAATATTATGATTTAAGTCATAATAATCCATATAAAGAAGCACGGATATAACCATAATATGCGACCAAATCAAGTAATTCTTCCATTTTGAAGTTTTTTCATAAAATGATTTGGTAATAAAGAATGAAGGCCCTATATTTGTATCAAATAACGACAGGATTGGTAAGAATTGCAACACATGACTTAACCAATTCTCATCAAATTAATACAACAACAAACGACAATGAAGAAGGAAAGAATCCTAGTGACAGGTGGAACTGGTTATATTGGTTCTCACACTGTTGTGGAACTACAAAATGCGGGCTATGAAGTAATCGTAGTAGATAACTTATCAAATAGCAACGCAGATGTGATTGATAATATTGAAGCTGTATCGGGTATAAAACCAGCATTTGAACATTTAGATTGCTGTGATTATGCAGGTTTAGATGCTATGTTTAGCAAATATCCTGGGATTAAGGCAATTATACATTTTGCAGCAAGTAAAGCTGTAGGAGAATCAGTTCAAAAACCATTGCTTTACTACCGTAACAATATTGTTTCTCTAGTAAATTTACTAGAATTGATGCCAAAGCACAATGTAGAAGGTATTGTTTTCTCTTCATCTTGTACAGTATATGGGCAACCTGCTCCAGAGCATCTTCCTGTTACAGAGAATGCTCCATTACAACCAGCAGAATCTCCATATGGAAATACAAAACAAATAAACGAAGAAATTGTTCAAGATACTATTAAAAGTGGTGCTCCAATAAGTGCAGTCCTTTTGAGATACTTTAATCCAATCGGAGCACATCCAACTGCTTTGTTAGGTGAATTACCAAATGGAGTTCCGATGAATTTGGTGCCATTTATTACGCAAACAGCGATGGGTATTCGTGAACAATTAAGCGTATTTGGTGATGACTACAACACACCTGATGGTTCTTGTATTCGTGACTATATTAACGTTGTAGATCTTGCAAAAGCACACGTTATTGCTATTGATCGCATTCTAGAAAAGAAACAAAAAGAAAAAGTAGAGATCTTTAATTTAGGAACTGGACGAGGTTTATCAGTATTAGAGCTAGTGACTACTTTTGAAAAAGTAACTGGGGTTAAGCTAAACTACAAGATTGTAGGTCGTCGCTCTGGTGATATTGAACAAGTTTGGGCAAATCCTGAAAAAGCGAACAAAGAACTAGGATGGACTGCTGAAACTTCTACAGAAGACACGCTCAAGTCAGCTTGGGAGTGGCAGAAAAAACTTAGAGAAAAGGGTATTCAATAAGACTGAATATTCAAACAACAAACTCTCTAAGGCACAAATAGATAATTATATCACTCAAAAAGCTGAGTGTATTATATAAAGACTTTGAGGGATGATTACCCTCAAACCGTGATAGCATGATGCAATCTTCACCATGTGAATAGTGAGATTAGTTACCGTTTTCGACATGCAATCGCGTAGTAGTTTTGTCGTGTTTTATTTTGTGTTTGTGTTGTGGCAGCATCTCGATGAGAATCGAGATGTTGTTTTTTTATATCTGCCACAACATTATGCAAACACTACTTATTAATCATAATATCAATAATGACATCATCAGTTATCTTCATTCCCTCTTGAGACAAAGACCCAATATTGCGCAAAGTATCTTCTATATCTGTCGCAATAATTCCATCTCCTCCCATTAAATACCGACCTCGCATAGCCAAAATTGCAGCATCAAAAGCCGCATATGTACTCGTCGCTATTTTCATCGCACAAGATGCCTTGGCTCCATCACAAATAATACCAGACAAATCACCTAATGTATTCATGATGGCATGAGCAATTGTTTCAAATGGTTCATTCTTCAAAAAACAAAGAGCTCCAGAGACTGCTGCAGAAGCACAAATCACTCCACAATAAGCACTCAAACGTCCTACGTTTGTTTTAATATGAACAGTAGCAGCATGGCTAAAAAACAGAGCACGAATCAATTCATCACGAGAAATATCCATAAATTGGGCATAAGCAATTAAAGGCAAAGATGCAGCTAATCCCTGATTACCACTGCCACTAGTAGTCATCACAGGCAATGGACATCCACTCATACGTGCATCGCTAGCAGCACTTGCTAATGAAGCTGCAACATTGCGCGCATCTTTGCCATAAAAGCCTGATTCCATATTTTGTTGAATAAGCTGCCCAATATTAATACCATAACGCCCATCCAAACCTTCTTGAGCAATTTTCTGATTCTTCTCAATAACATCATTAAACAGAGAAGATATTTTAGAGATATCAATTGATTTAGCTACTTGATAAATTTCCCAAATACTCAATTTCTCTCTATCTGTCAACGGAGAATTGAAATCAGCATCATTACACGGACGTTTTAGCACCTCATGCCCATCTTTGATAATCTCAGTTATATTTGTATGTAGATGTTTCAGTTCTACAGATACACAATGCACCACCTCGTCAGATACTACTTGACGTAACACAATGCGCACATATAATTTGGCTTCAGTCTGTTCATGTAACAAATGAATTTTAGTTTGTTCCATAAAATCCCTAACAGCCTCTCTCTGTTTATCCGTCACTTGAGATATGACCATCAGTTCCTTTTCTGCCCTACCAGCAATCAACCCCATAGCGACAGCAGCTGGAATACCCACTAATCCTCCACTATTAGGTATTACTACACTTTTGACATTTTTGATCATATTGCCAGAAACATGTACATCTACTTGATTGGGGACATCACCAAGAATATCTTTTGCTTTTGCTGCTGCATAAGCTAAAGCTATCGGCTCCGTACACCCTTCAGCTGGTACTACTTCTTCACGCAATATTGTAAGGATGTCTTCTTCAGAAACTGCTATAGATCCGTCCATAGTCTTGTTGTTTAGGTCATTTTGAATGTTCATATTTTGTTGTTATTGTTAATTTATAAACAAATATAAGCATTTTCATTTGCCCTACACAAGATAGTTATCATGAATTGTTGTTGTTTGCAGATTTTATGGATTAAAGACAAGTTCACCGTTTTTTTGTGATAATATAAAATATGCTTCAACACCTCTTTGGTAGAAATAACAAATTACGATAATAGACATTCATCTCTTTTGAGTATCTTTACGACCAAATTAATCAGTGTTTGACACAATAAATAAGAAAGAACATGATGTTACCAGACGATTTGGTATACCTCCCAGAAAGAGCAAAAAAAGTTGCCAAAGAAACCGACACTTTTTTTAAACAAATAAAAAAACGTCGGTACAATGAACTTGATCAACACATGCAAGCACTTCACGAAGAGATTTTTGAAGAGATCGATTGTCTTGAATGTGCAAATTGTTGCCGTACATTAGGCCCCATGATTACAAACAAGGACATCGAACGTTTATCAACCGCGCTTCGTCTAAAAGAACAAGATGTTATTGATAACTATTTACGTATAGACGAAGACGGAGATTATATTTTTAAAACAATGCCATGCCCTTTCCTATGTAGTGACAACTATTGCAGTGTGTATAAATATCGCCCAAAAGCGTGTAGAGAATACCCACACACTAATCGCAAGAAATTTATACAGATAAGTGATTTAGCCATAAAAAATGCAGAGACATGTCCTGCGGTTTACGAGATATTAGAGCAAATTAAAAATGAATTTTAGCAATGAATAAAATGAAGAATATATTTATAATGTTAGTAATATGCTTCGGAGTAAGCACGCCCGTTTTGGCACAAAACGATGAAACCAATGTGCATCTCAACTCACGTATTTTGAAAAATCTAGGTCATGGAGAAGGTGACATTAAAACCGCATCAAAGAACCAATGGGAATTAAAAGATGGCACTACAATTTATTCTTCGATTCCATATGGACAGGACATATATGGTTACCAAGACTGCACACCGATGTTTATTGCAATCAAAAATGGTCTAGTCACTTCTGTGGCTCCTGGCCCCAATAAAGAGACAGCAAGTTATTGGATATACTTAGAAGAAGAACATCTATTTGACAGCTGGAATGGGTTGACTATAAAACAAGCAGAGCTGCTGGATGTTGATGCCGTATCAGGTGCAACATATTCTTCGACGAGTGTTATAAACACAGTAAGAGCAACCTTAAAAGGCATCGAAAAATAACAATATATATAATAAAGAAGTGATTCTAATGAACTAATCCATTAGAATCACTTCTTTATTATTAATCGTTTTCTGAACATCAATCACTCTCTGATTGGAAGATCCCCGCCACAATAAGCTAGTATCTCTCAAGTCATGTTCGTACCTCCCATCAACAAGCACATCAATATACAATAATATCTGAGCAAAGTGTGTATGTATATACTCATAGGTATGTCCTGACCATAACCAGATACTTTTTCCGGTTTTCTCTTTAATCAATCTGCATAAACGAGTCACAGCTTCATACTGCATCAACGGTTCGCCTCCAAGTATTGATACAGGAAGATAATCAATATTCAGTTGATCATACACTTCCTCAACAGTATGCCAAGTCCCCGCATTGATATCCCAACTATCTTGATTATGACAATGAGGACAACGCATATTACATCCTGAAACATACAGCGCATTTCTCAAACCGACACCATCCACAGAAGTGGAGTATACGATGTCCATTACCGCAAGATTCTCAGAAGATATTTTGTTCATACGCTACATTATTTTCTAGCCCCATGAATCACACGATCGTTCAATTCTGCTAATTTACCAGAATTCCATTTATCCGTTGTTCCAACCAAATAACCTGTAATTCGTTGTAATCTATCTATATAATCTGAGCCACATTTTGGACACACAGTCATGTCATCAGCTGTCTCATAATTACAATTCATACAACGATTTCTATTATGATTGATAGAACCATAACCTATATTGTTCTGATCCATCAACGCTACAATGTCTAATATAGCTTGTTCATTCTTAGTAGCATCTCCATCTATTTCAACATAGAAGATATGGCCCCCACGAGTTATATCATGATACGGTCCCTCAATTTTGGCCTTATGTACAGCACTGCATTTATACCCTACAGGCACATGGTTTGAATTTGTGTAATAGTCCTTATCTGTCACCCCAGGCACGACACCAAAAATTTCTTTGTCGCGTCGAGTAAAGCGTCCAGAAAGTCCCTCGGCTGGAGTACCCAATACACTAAAATTAAGTTGTGTTTCCGTTTTATACAATTCAACTTTTTCATTCATAAAACGAACAATGCGTAATCCCAACTTTTGAGCCTCATCACTTTCTCCATGATGTGCACCAATAAGTGCAGTCAAACATTCGGCCAACCCTATAAAACCAATCCCCAGAGTTCCTTGCTTCAACAAATCCCCCACCTTATCATCTGGACCATATTTTTCTGATCCATTCCACATACCAGACATCAATAATGGGAACTGTTTGATAAGTGCCTCACTTTGGAACTTATAACGATCCATTAATTGCTGTTTAGCTGTATCAACTGCATCACCTAAAAGTTTAAAGAATTCAGCAATACGTGATTCTTCTACAGGATTTTGGTACACGCGTAGCGCCAATCCTGGTAAGTTCACAGTAGTAAATGACAAGTTACCACGACCTATGGATGTTTTTTCACCATGCAGGTTCTCAAAAACACGTGTACGGCACCCCATAGTAGCACATTCATAGACATAACGCTTAGGATCTTTAGCATCCCATTTCTTATGAGTATTAAATGTTGCATCTAAATTAATGAAATTAGGGAAGAAACGACGAGCTGTAACCTTACAAGCAAGTTTAAACAAATCGTAATTTCTATCATCTACGTGGTAATTAGCTCCACGTTTCTTTTTCCATATCTGAATAGGAAAAATCGCCGTCGCATTATTTCCGACTCCACGATAAGTCGATAATAAAAGTTCACGAATAACACAACGTCCCTCAGCAGAAGTATCTGTACCATAGTTGATCGATGAAAAAACCACTTGGTTTCCCCCGCGAGAATGAATGGTATTCATATTATGAATGAAAGCCTCCATAGCTTGATGCACACGAACAACAGTATTATTGATAGCATGCTGTTTCACACGTGCATCTCCTGTCAAGCCAGTCAATTCTTTTTTCACATAGTCATCAATATCTGCCTCAAAGAGATGAGCATAAGCCGCCTTATCATCAGACAGCATCAAAGCCATCTTTTCTAATTCTTCCACATACGTTTTACGTACATATGGAGCTAGATAAAAATCAAACGCAGGAATAGCTTGTCCTCCATGCATCTCGTTCTGAATCGTTTCCATAGAAATACAACTTATAATAGCTGCCGTTTCAATACGCTTAGCAGGACGTGATTCGCCATGGCCAGCGTGGAACCCATTCTCTAAAATACGATCCACAGGATGGTGCAAACATGTTAAGCTACGACTAGGGTAATAATCCTTATCATGTATATGAATAATATTATTTTTGACAGCATCTTTAACCTTATCCTTCAGTAAGAAATTATCCACATATGATTTGGTGGCCTCACTAGCCACCTTCATCATCATACCAGCAGGCGTTTCTGCATTCATATTGGCATTCTCACGAGTTATATCATTTTTTTTGGCCGCAATAATATCCGAAATGGTATCGTTGAACTTTGCATTACGAGCCATATCACGTTTATGACGATAAATAATATAAGCTTTGGCAACAGTAGGTAAATCATGGTGTATCAATTGCTTCTCCACCATATTTTGAATATCGTCAACAGATAGTGTCTCATTATCCACATCTGTATTGGCAACAGCGTCTGCAATAGTCTGAGTCAGATGATAAGACTCTTTTTCATTAACAGCACTCATTGCTGCACCCACAGCTTGGGTGATTAAAGTCGAAACAAACGGTACACGACGTCCATCTCGTTTGATAACATATTCAATCATATTCAGATTAATAGAGGGTTAGTATAATAAAAAATAATAGGTATCTAATTGACAATCCTACTTTCCAAATCGGTTCGACAAAGATATGCAAAACGGACAACTTTGAAAAGAAAATCAACAACAAAGTTTTCCAAAAAGATAACCAACATACATAAAATCAATTAGAGATATTATCATTATTACGCTATAACAGAGGACAAAACGCCAATAAATAGACCATAAATAGGGCAACAGCAAAAAAGTAAAGGTTGTAACACTATCTATTTTCTCTTCTAAATATTGTCAACCGTAATATTTATTCTTGGAAACAAGTAATCAAAAAAGCACGCATAACAATCCTTGTATAAGTTTACCAAAACAAAATAACACTTCATCACATATACCAGTTTATTAAATCAAACACATTTCCAATAAATGAAAACATGATCTTTTCTTTGCCAAGAAATAATAATATATCCACAAAGACATTGCCCATTCAAAGATTGAAACTAGTGATCCCCTACGAAATGAAGTAAAACATAACATAAAAAATAATCTGAAACCAATATATTCTCGTTCTTTTCCTACTCCACAATCGTGTTTTTTTGTATTTTTGCCCTAGTAAACGGAAGCCTCATTATTGATGGCTTCGTTGAAGTTATATAACATCTCAAAAGACAAGGAGGACAATACTATTAAAACGTTCAAGAAAATAGTAACCATATTGATATTGGTCATTGCATCGCTCTACTTAGGATCGATGTGGGTGCTCAGTATCCCAGCCATACAACACCGACTGTCAAGAATCGCTTCAGACGAGTTGAGCAATGCACTTGGTACTAAAGTGACGTTACAGCGAGTACATATACGTCCCATGGATCGCATCGTACTTGATGAAGTCAGCATATCTGATCAACAAGAGGTCGATATGTTACAAATAGAACGTTTAGCTGTACAGTATGATTTCTTTGCCCTTATTCAAGGAAAGATCAATATACATAGCGCCCAATTGTTTTCCCCAAAAATTCATCTCATTCAAGATACTATTTCAGGAAAGATGAACTACGATTTCTTACTGAAATTATTTAATCGTGGCGGCAATGGTAAAGCTGTCCATTTGCGTCTTAATTCTTTATTAATTCGCCGTGGAGAAATACAAATTGATCCACGCAACGTAAGTATACGTAACCTCGCTACACGCTTATCCATAAAAACTATAACAGAAGACAGTGTGGACGTGCGCATCAAATCATTTTCATTGCAAGCACAACATAATTTCGAAATTAATAATTTGAAGATGATCTGTCGTGCCAACCGCCATGGCATGAGGTTACGTAATTTCGGCATCGAATTACCACACTCCGCTATCAGCAGCCCATCTTTGAGTATCTCATACGACAGCTTACCTAACCTGACTCAACCATTGAAGTGGAAATACGTGCATATGTCATTAACTAGAGGATCTCACCTCACACCTATTGACTTACAAGCATTCGTCCCTAAATTGCAAAGTTTTACTCATCCTTGGACACTAGAAGGTGAAGTGGAAGGTAATGCCCAAAAGCTCAAATTACACGGAGGTATTCACGTGCCTACACTTGTTGAATTAGCAGGTGAAGCGACCCTAAAAGACATAGACAACAAAAACAAAACAAGCGTAGTGGGTTCATTGACTCAAGGAGTCATTACAAAGAACGGACTAAGCTTATTGGCTCACGAAATTGCTCTAAGCAAAAAAGATAGCACACGATTTACGCAACTAGGGCGTGTAGAGCTACAAGGACGTGTATACGGACCTTTAAAAGATTGCACATTACAAGGAAAAGTACAAACACTTCCTGGTAATTTGGATTTGCTTTTACAAGCCCAAATGACAGATCCACTGGCACGTAAAGTTACAGCTTCTATTTCTTCAGACAGTCTAGCCATAGGTACTATTTTAAATGATAGTACATTTGGAAATGCAGCTCTGGATATCAATGTGCAACGTACTCTATCTCGCAAGGCTATCGCACAAAAAACGCCTAATATAGCTTGGACAATACAAGGAGACATCCATGAACTAGGGTATAAGTCTTACATGTATAGAAATATCACAGTAGACATCTCACGAAAGGACAAAAATATTCAAGGTGAATTATGGGCCGATGATCCCAATGGTACTTTATGGATAAACGGTGGTGTAGATATGAGACATAGACTTCCCAAGGTAGACTTCGAAGCATCATTAAAAAACGTCCATTTAGATCACCTACATTTATCGACAAGAGAGGGAGCTCAAATAAGCACTCAAATAGAACTACATTGCCAAGGTCTACAGCCAGATAGTGTACGAGGCACACTACAGATACCAGCGCTACACTATAGTTGCACTGGACATGATTATGAGACCAAAGATATCACACTATCCGCGCAGACATTGCCAGAGGTATTCTCAACCGACAAGCAGAAAAGCAAACTACCTAATAGGCACATTCAATTAAAAAGCGACTTTTTACAGATAGATCTTAATGGACATTTTGCTTTTAAAGACGTTATTGCTCATTTGAAGAACCAGTTATTTACAAACTTATCTTCGCTGTATACAAAGAAAAACTATGCAGCCAATAACTTACATCAATACAATTTGTATGTATCTCTTGACAAAAGTGATTTCTTGCAGGATGTACTAGACATCCCTTTAAACATTCAAGGGACATCTACACTTAACTTATCAGTAGACGAAAACAAAAATATAAGTTCCTTAGCAACATACATTCCACGAGTCAATTATGGCACTCGCACCCTACAATCAATAAATATTAAAGCTAATAACAGTCCTCAAAACACATTTGCAGACATCCGTTTCAATAATATCAAACAGGACAAAGCAATCAATGTCGTTCTCCACACAGAAGCGCAAAAAGATACTGTATTGACTGCCATTAATTGGGGGAACAATACTGGAGCAACCTATAGTGGTCATGTAGACCTACAAACCATATTAAGTCGACACATACAGCCACAAGCTATCACAACCATAGCACCTACACAAATTATCATTCAAGACTCAATATGGCAAGTAACACCTGCAACAGTTACTTGGCGCCCTGAGTATGTAGATATAGATGGTTTACGCATCAGTCATAAAGCACAATTATTGGCTATACATGGCACAGCATCTCGTACAGCCAATGATAGCATTCTTCTTCAATTACATGATATGGATTTGAAGTATATTTTTAATATGGTAAACCTAAAACGCTCTATTGACTTTGGAGGGATGGTTACTGGTTATGCGTCAATGGCTAATACCTTTAATACCCCACATTTAAATGCCGATTTGTTTATTAAGAATTACAGCTATAATGATGCAACACTTGGTAACTTACATATAACTGGACTTTGGGACCAAGAAAAGAAAGGCATTCATTTACAAGGGACCTGTCAAAAAGAGAAAGAAAAAACCTTTACAGCCGATGGATATATCTACCCTTTAGATGGAGGTGGACTTGATTTAGGTATTACAGCAAATGGGTTAAATATCTCTTTCATGCAATATTATCTATCTAGCATATCAAATGATATACAAGGACAAGCATGGGGAAACATGCGTATTTTTGGTCCTTTCCACGCTATTGATCTAGAAGGTGATTTAAATATATCAGGTGAAGGAAACATAAATATCCTTGGGACACGATATAAGTTAGGAGTGCTTGATAAAGACACTACACACAAAAACATTCGTCGAGTTCAAGGCAATCGTATATTACTCACACCTGGACATATCGAGACGAAACAATTCGCCGTCTATGACTTAGAGAATCATCCAGGTACAGTAGATATGACAATTACCCATGATCACTTACGTGACATGGCATACGATGTGCGCTTAGAAACTCCTGGCATGCTTGTGCTGGATACCCAAGCTAGCGATTCCATCCCATTCTCAGGACACATATACGCTAGTGGGTCAGGAAGAATCTACGGACATTATAAAGAACTACACTGCGAAGCAGGCTTGCGTGGGCTTCGAGGTTCTACATTTGATTTTGCTATACAAGAATCAGAAAGTGCATATGACGCTCCATTTATTACTTTTAGAGATGCACGCACGACTTGGAACAAACATGTAAAGACTCAAATCAAGCCCACACCAAGAGAGTCTGATACAGATATATATATGGACATACAAGTAGATGCAACTCCTGATGTTCAGATGAAACTGGTTATGGATCCTCAAGCAGAAGATAATATTGTAGGGAATGGTAGCGGAAATATACGTATGACATACTATAATAAAGGTAATGTCAACATGTATGGAAAATACACCATACAAGAGGGACGCTATGACTTTAATCTACAAGAAGTTATACACAAGACCTTTGATATTAATAAGGGAAGTAGCATCACATTTGACGGAGATCCATTGCAAGGCAACATGGACATACAAGCAACATATGTGGTTAATGGAGCTTCGCTTAATGATCTAGGAAGCGATGTGGCCAACTTAGTAGACAACCCCAACGTGCGAGTAAACTGTCTACTAAATCTGAAAGGTGCTATCCTTTCACCTGAGATTGATATGGACATTGCCTTACCAAACGAACGCGCAGAAATCGAACGCATGATACGCAACTATATTGGTACAGATGAACAAATGGACATGCAGATTATTTATCTATTGTCTCTTGGCAAATTCTATACTCAATTGGAAAGTAGCAATGAAAACCAAAATTCAAATATGGTAACCAGCGTCATTTCGTCTACATTGTCTGGGCAATTAAATTCTATGATTTCTGGTTTAACCAATAATCATTGGAATTTTGGGACCAATCTATCTACAGGACAAGAAGGATGGACAGATATGGAAATCGAAGGCATGCTATCGGGACGACTATTGAACAATCGTCTTTTAATAAATGGCAACTTTGGATATCGAGAAAACCCTCTTAGTGAAAGCAACTTTGTAGGCGATTTTGATGTACAATATTTACTCACCCGTAATGGTGGGCTGATCCTTAAAGCCTATAACAAAACCAACGACCACTATTACACTAGAAATAGTTTGACAACACAAGGATTAGGTATCGTATTCCAAAAAGACTTTAACAACTGGAATTGGCTTAGGTTTTGGAAAAAGAAGAAGAAAAATGTATCTTTGCAAACCAAAGTTCTAGAAGCTCCAGTGAGCAATTCATTAAACGTGTTTAATGATACGAACAACGATGATTCACCAATAAATAAAGCCACAGAAGGTCAATCATCAACTCCCAACTTAGAATTTGATTTTATACAATATGAACAATCAAGAAAATAGCAAAAAGGATATTATTATATTAGGCATAGAATCGAGCTGTGACGACACATCAGCTGCTGTGCTTAAAAATGGAGAATTGCTTAGCAATGTTGTAGCAAGCCAAGCTGTACACGAACGCTATGGTGGTGTAGTACCAGAACTAGCCTCTCGAGCACACCAACAAAACATTGTCCCTGTAGTGGATGCCGCACTAAAAGATGCAGGTATTACCAAAGAAGATTTATCAGCTGTAGCCTTTACCCGTGGTCCAGGTCTTATGGGTTCATTGCTTGTGGGAACTTCTTTTGCAAAAGGTTTCGCTCGTGCATTAAACATTCCTCTTGTGGATGTAAACCATTTAAAAGGGCACATCCTAGCTCATTTTATTAAGACACCTGGACAAGCCCACACTCCTCCTGCATTTCCTTTCCTATGCCTTCTAGTATCAGGTGGTAACTCACAAATTATCTTGGTCAAATCGCCTATGGACATGGAAGTCGTAGGACAAACGATTGATGATGCCGCTGGAGAAGCCATAGATAAGTGTGCTAAGGTGCTTGGATT
>ERZ795048.2379-NODE-2379-length-15196-cov-12.593950_pt1 | contig 15196 bp, 14 predicted proteins | sample MGYA00375132_ERZ795048 | MGnify/ENA primary metagenome ERZ795048 (study PRJEB30177, sample SAMN05720225) | activated sludge metagenome | isolation source: Anaerobic digester | place: Hong Kong | collected 2014-12-17 ...
GGCACGGACATCACCAGCAGGCCATTGTGGCCAAGAGCTTCACCCAATCGGCCGTGCAACAGGTCGTGCAGGGCCCGCTGTGAGCCGCAGCCCGGGCAGAGCCAGCCGGTGAGCGTACGGAAGGGGCAGGGCAGGAAGCCCCCGCCCTCCGGGTCGTGCAGGAAGAGGTGGACGGCATACACCAGCCCGCCCAGCAGCAGCACGGCCCGGAGGGTGCGGGACATCACATGCCTTCAAGGGCACCAGCACCGGCCAGTCCGCCGGCCACGCCCAGGGCCATCAGGATCAGGTAGATCACACCCACGGCCAGGCCGATGAAGAACCCGATCTTGGTCCATTTGCCTGCGGCCTTGCTGGCCATTTCGGCACCAGCGATATCACCGGCGTCGTACTTGCTGTTCACGCTCGCCGCATTGATGATGCCGACGATGCCGAAGGGCAGGCAGCAGAAAAGCGTGACCAGGATGGATTCGACCAGCCAGTTCTTGGGACGGGTTCCTTCGCTCATGTTATTGGGTATTGGTGTTGTTGGTTCACATCCAGTCGATGCCCAGGAGACTGAGCCCGCCCCAGATGGCGAAGCTCAGGATGCCCAGGATGAAGGCCACCCGGGTCCATTTCCGGGCCTGTTCGGAGGCTCTCCGGGCACCATCGTGATCACCGGCGTCGTACCGGCCGTTCACGTTGGCCGCGTTGACGATGGCCGCGATACCGAAGGGCAGGCAGCAGAAGAGGGTCACGAGGATGGCCTCGACGAGCCAGTTCTTGGGGCGTTGCATCGTTGCGGTGGGCCTTTCGTGCTCACATAGATACACACCCGCCCCGATCCCGCCAACACTTAGCGCACCACCTTGTCGATGTAGCGGGAGTTCATCACGCCCAGGGTGCCCATGTAATCCGGGGCGAAGCTCACCAAGTCGCCCACCTTGTACCCGGCGGGGTTGTCGTCCAGGTCCAGGACGAGCATGTCCGAGCTGGCCTCGATGATCTTGACGCGCTCATCGAGCGGGGTGATGTGCGCGGGGTCCACGTCCAGCAGGCCGATGTCCAGGATGGCCCGGAACGCGGTGCGCCCGATGTCCTTCTCGTCGTACTCGGGGGTCTCGCCCGACACGTTCAACCCCTGCTCGCCGATGGGCACCATCGGTTTCTCGGACAGCTCGATCACTTCGGCATGCAGGCGGAACACGTCGTTGCGCATGCCCTTGATGGTGCCGTTGGTGAAGAGGTCCTTCCCGAAGAACAAGGCCTCGCCCACGCGGAAGTGGTTCACGCCCTTGGGCAGTTGCTTCTTCAACAGGAGCGGGATGGTGACGGTGGTGCCGCCGGTGACCCAGGGGATGTGCTTGTTGAAGCGCGATTCGATGAGCTGTTTGTACAGGCAGAGCTGGATCAGCTTGTCCTGCGTGGGCATGATGCCGTTCAGGCAGTTCAGGTTGGTGCCCAGCCCGATGATGCTGATGTGGGGCAGTTCGAACACCCCGGCGTAGAACTCGATCAGCTCGTCGCCCATCACGCCCTCGCGGAGGTCGCCCATCTCCACCATGATGATGACCTTGTGGTGCCGGTCCTGCCGCACGGCCTCCTCGCTGAGCTGGCGGATGGTGGTGAGGTCGCTGTTGAAGCTGACGTCCGCGTAGCGCACCACATTGGGAATGGCCCGCTTGGCGGGTGGTTTGATGTACACCGTCTGCACCTCGGGCGCCAGGCGCTTGATGGCCTTCAGGTTGCTGATGCGGGTGTCGTGCAGTTCCTTCTCGCCCAGGTCGATCACCTCCTTCAGGTAGGTCTCGTTCCCGCACAGCAGCTTGGTCACGATGCCCCAATCCATGCCCTGCTTCTCGAACAGCTCCTTCAGGAACCGGTGGTTGTGGCGGAGGCGCTTGCGGTGCAGTTCCAGGAAGGCCATGGTTCAGGGATGGTGGGTCTCCACGACCACCCGGGGGATGTCGTGCGGGAGCCGGGTCAGCAGCTCGTAGTTCAACTGTTCGCTGCGCTCACCGAAGGAGGAGACACTGATGCTGCGATCCCCCTGGGTGCCGATCAGCACCACCTCGTCGCCCTTCTCCACGCCCTCGATGCCGGTGACGTCGATGGTGATGCAGTTCATGTTCACGATCCCGCGCACGGGGGCCAGCTGTCCGCGCACCAGCACCTGCCCGCTGTTGCTCAGGCTGCGGGCGTAGCCGTACGCGTAGCCCACGGGCACCACGGCCAGCCGCAGGTCCTCCTGTGCGAAGAAGGCGGTCCCATAGCCCACGAAGTTCCCCTGCTGGGCGGTGGTGAGGCTCATGATCCGGCTGCGCCAGCGGATGACCCGGTGCAGCGGGTCGGAGGGGATGTTGTGCTGCTTGCGGAATCGGACCTCGGTCTCGCGGTTCGGCCAGAACCCGTACTGCAGGATGCCCACACGGGCCATGTCGTAGAGCATGTCGGGCTCGTTCAGCACACCGGCGGAACAGGCCACGTGGCGCAGGCCGGTGTCCTGGCCGCTGGCGTCGGCCAGGCGCAGGGCGTCCCGGTAGCGCTCCTTCTGCTCCTGCACCCGGAAGGCGTTCGCCATGCTCTCCGCCCCCGCCAGGTGGGTGCAGATGCCCATCAACTGGAGCGCGTCCGTGCAGGTGGCGGTCCATTTCAACAGCCCGGCCAGGTCCTCCGGCGGAAAGCCCGTACGGTGCATGCCGGTCTCGATCTCCAGGTGCACCCGGGCGGCTCGGCGCTGGGCCCGGGCCAGCTGTACCGCCTGCACCAGCCGTTGCCGTTCAAAGACGTTGAACTCGATCCCCTGTTCCACGGCCCATTCAAGCGCCTCATCGTCCACGTCGCCCATGATGTAGACCGTGGGGCGCCCCTCCACCACCTGCAGCAGGTCGTAGGCCTCGCTGGCCGAGTACACCGCAAAGCGGTCCATGCCCAGTTGCTGGGCCAACGGCACGAAGGTGCCGATGCCATGCCCGTAGGCATTGCCCTTCACCACGTTGCACAACAAGGGTCGCTCACCCAAGGCGCCCCGGATGAACTCCAGGTTGCGCCGCAGCGCGTCCGTGCTGATCTCGATCGTGGAGCCGTTGAACATCTACGCGTCCAGAAAGCGCCTTGCGGCGGTATGGAGAAGCTCCACCCCGTGCGGGATCAGCGCATCGGGGAAATCGTAGTCCGGATTGTGCAGCGCGGGTTGCCGTTCACCGGAACCCAGCCCGAACATGCAGCCGGTGTAGCGGGCGGTGAACAGGCCGAAGTCCTCGCCCCACTTGAACGGATGGTCCCGCTCCACGAGCTGATGGCCCGTGGCCTGTGCGGTCTCGCGGACCAGCCTGGCGGCTGCCGGATCGTTCTTGTTCGCCTTGAAGGTGTGGGTGCGCCGCACGCGCACGTCCAGGCCATGGTCCCTGGCGAGCTTCCTGGCGAGGTCCTCGGTCTCCTGCTCCAGCTGCTCCAGTTCCTGGTCGTGCCAGCAACGCAAGGTCAGGTGCACCTCGGCCCTTCCGGCGGAGATCCCGTAATCGATGCTGCCCAGGTCCACATGCACCGGGGTCACCACCCGCATGGCCGGGTCCTCGGGCACGTTGTTGTCCAGCGCGAGCGCCCCCTGCAGCAGCTCGGCCACGGCGGCCGCCGGGTTCAGGCCGTGCTCGGGTTCCGCGGCATGGGAGGTCTTGCCCTCGAGCACGATCACCATGCTGTTCACCGAGGCGGTGAAGGCCCCTTCCCGCACCACCACGCTTCCCAGGGGATAGCCGGGCAGGTTGTGCAGGGCCAGCACCAGGTCGAAGTGCCTCCCGCTCATGCGCGGGTCGTCCAGGACCGACCTGGCGCCTGCGCCGTTCTCCTCGGCGGGTTGGTAGAGCAGGTGTACGCGGCCATTCCGGGGCCGGTCGGCCGCCAGCTTCATGGCCACACCGGTGAGCATGGCCATGTGTCCGTCGTGCCCGCACTTGTGCGATACGCCGTCGTAGATGGACCGGTGTCCGAAGGTGTTCACCTCCCGGATGGGCAGGGCGTCCAGCTCACAGCGCAGGAGCACCTGCGGGCCGGTGCCATCGCTGCCGAAGGTGGCCAGGATGCCCGTGCCGCCAAGTTCCTCCAGCAGGCCGTCCGGGCGCAGGGGGCGCAACCGGTCCAGGACACGGGTGGCCGTGGCGTATTCCTCGCCCGACACCTCGGGGTGGGTGTGCAGGTCGCGCCGGAAGGCGGTGAGTTCCTCCAGGTCCGCGTTCATTTGGCGAGGCGCATTTCCAGGTACTTGTTGGTGAAGCCCAGCGATTCGTAAAGCAGCTTGGCCGGGTTGTCGGGCTCCACGTGCAAGGCGATGCTTCCCGAGGCGGCCCCGATGGCTTCCCGCATCAGCCGCTTGCCCACGCCCTGGCCGCGCTGGGAGCGGTCCACAGCGATGTAGACCAGGATGTGCTCGGGGATGTAACCGCCCATGCCGGTATCGTTCACCACCACGGCGCCGATGATGCCCTCGTCGTTCCGCCCGGCGATCACGAAGCCGCCCCGCCCCGGGTCCAGGGCGTAGTCGATGGCCCGTCGGATGTGCTCCTTGGGGTCCCCGAACTGGTCCAGGTGCTTGAACAGGAAGGAGGCCACCGCGTCGCGCTGGGCGTCGTCGGCGGCATGGTCGGGAGTGTAGGTGTCGATGTGCATGGTCAGGAGGTGCTGATCCCGCCGTTCACCAGCGGGGTGCCGCCCACCGGCATCAGGCGGTCGATGGACAGGAAGATGATGGCCGCCATGGCGATGCCGAAGACGTTCGCGTCCAGTCCATAGGGCAGGGCGAACGGAGCCTCGCCGAGGGCGATGGTGGTGAAGCCGCCGCCGAGCATGGCGCCGATCGCGGCCCGGGCATTGCGCCGCCCGCCGAACACGGCGGCCACCAGCGGAACGAGCAGGCCGCTCACCATGAAGGCGTAGCTGGAGAGCATCAGGTCCAGGACGTTCTCCATCATGGCCGCGATCAGGATGGCCACGGCACCAAGGGCCAGGGTGAGCCATTGGGAGAGGCGCAGCATGCCTTTGGTCCCCTGCGGTACGCGGGTGACGCGTGCGAGGATGTCCGTGAGCAGGTTCCCGCTGGCCGCCATCAGGCAGCTGTCCGCGGTGCTCAGGATGGCCGAGAAATAGACCGAGAGCATCAGGCCCATGAGGCCGGCAGGCAGGATGGTGCGGAGCAGGAGCGGGAGGCCCAGTTCGGGGTCCAGCTCGGCGGCGGAGGCACCGGCCAGCCCTTCGAACATCCCCTGGTCCGCGGCCACCCGGGCGAGCAGGCCCAGGGTCACGCCCAGGAAGGCCATCAGCGGCCATTCGAGCAGCCCGGCGATGGCCCAGGCCTTGCGCGCCTCCTTCTCGCTGCGGCAGGCATAGATGCGCTGGTAGAGGGTCATGCCCACGAACCAGATCGGTACGATGGTCACCGCCCAGTTGATCAACGTCACGGCGTCCACATTGGTCAGGCTCAACTGCTCCGGCCGAATGGTGGCCCGGATGGTCTCCCAGCCGCCCACGGCCTCCCAGGCCAGGGGAACGCCCACCAGGGAGAGCCCGCCGATCAGCACGATCCACTGGATGGTGTCGGTGTACACCACCGCCTTCATGCCGCCCAGCACGGTGTAGCCCACGGTGATCACGCCCATCACGAGCAGGGCCATGTTCAGGTCCAGGTCCACGAAGGCCGCCGAGGCCAGTTTGGCGCCGGCCAGCATCTGCGAACTGGTGAAGCCCAGGTAGCCCACCACGCTGATCAGTCCCGCCACGAAGGCGGCACGGCCGTCGTAGAAGTGGGCGATCAGCTGGGGAAAGGTGAGGAAGCGTTCGCGCACGGCCAGGGCATGCACCCGCGGGATCAACAGGGCGCCGGCCAGCCAGGCCCCCACCAGGCCCGTGAAGAGCATCCAGGAGCCCGACAGGCCCATCAGAAAGCCCAGACCGCCAAGGCCGATGGAGAAGCCGCCACCCACGTCGGTGGCCACCACGCTGAGGCCGATGTGCCAGCCGGAAAGCCCCCGGCCACCCACGAAGTAGTCCTCCTGGTCGGTGTTACGGCGCAGGAAGTAGGTGCCGACCGCCACCAGGGCGATCATGTAGGTCAGGAAGATGCCGGCGTCGATCCAGGACAAACCCTTGGGGACACAGGTCCGTCAGGGGTTTCGGTGCTCGGAAGACCTGCGATAGGCGTCGAGTTCGTGTCCCTGTGTCCGGGACAAAGATAGCAAAACCTCAGGAACGACGCGGCTTTCGGGAGGTCGAACGCCGGAAAACCTTGTCCTGCAAGGGCTTTGTCACACGTAGCGGTCGCCGCTGTCCGCCTTCACGTCGTTCACGAACTGGCGGATCTTCTGCTCGTCCCGTTTCCGGCAGACCAGCAGCACATCCTCGGTGCTGATCACGATGTGGTCCTCGAGCCCCTGCAGCACCACCAGGCGGTCATCGTGCACATGCACCATGTTGCGGTCGCAGTCATAGAGCCGCACGTGCTCGCCCACGGCGGCATTGCCTCGGCCGTCCTTGTCCAGGTGGGTGAAGAGGCTGCCCCAGGTGCCCAGGTCGCTCCAACCGAACTCGCTGGTCACCACGTACACGTTGTCCGCCTTCTCCATGATCCCGTAGTCGATGCTGATGTTCTCGCAATCGGCGTAGGTCTCGGTGATGAAGTCCTGTTCGGCCGCGGAACCGTAGGCTTCCCTGCCGGCGGCGAAACGGGCCTCCATCTCGGGCAGGTGCCGCTCGAAGGCCTTGGTGATGCTCTTCACGCTCCAGATGAAGATCCCGGAGTTCCAGAGGAAATCACCGCTCTCCAGGAAGCGCTGGGCGGTGTCGTGGTCCGGCTTCTCGGTGAAGGTCTTCACGCGCTTCACCCGTGGGTTCACCGTGCCGCTCTCCTCCGTGAACTGGATGTAGCCGTACCCCGTGTCCGGCCGGCTGGGCATGATCCCCAGGGTGACCAGGCAGTCGCTGCTCGTGGCCTGCCGAAGCGCCAGGTCGACGGTGGCGTGGAAGGCCTCCTCCTTCAACACCAGATGGTCGCTGGGTGCGACGATGATCCGTGCCTCGGGATCGCGCTTGGCGATCACGTGGTTGGCGTAGGCCACGCACGGGGCGGTGTTGCGACGGCTGGGTTCCAGCAGGATCTGATGGTCCGCCAGATCGGGCAGCTGCTTCCGGACCAGCGGGGCGTACTGGGCGTTGGTCACCACCAGGATGTTCTCCGGCGGGCACAGGGCCAGGAAGCGGTCGTAGGTCTGCTGGATCAACGTGCGGCCAAGGCCGAGGAAATCGAGGAACTGCTTGGGATAGGCGGTCCGGCTCATGGGCCAGAAGCGGCTGCCGATGCCGCCTGCCATGATCACGCAGTAGGTATGCTGGTCCTTCATGGTTCCGGTGGGGCCTCAGGAGGCGCGGCGCGCGGGCATGGAGCCTTGCACCTGCACTTCGGCCAGGGGGTCGATGAGGTAGTTGCGCCGGTCGTTGAGACAGCGGCACTTGAATCGTTTCCGCACCTGCGCCCCCTTCACGAAGAGGCGGTTGTTGAAGCGGAAGATCGTGCGTTCGGGAATGTCCTCCAGGAACGGGGTGGGTTCTGCGTCGTAACGCTTCAGGGCCCGCATCAGGTCCTGGTCCTGGCAGCTGCTGGCAGGAGCGTCCAGCAGGTGCTTCTCCAAGGACCTGAGCAGGTCCGCAGGGAACACGGTCCGGCTCAGGAAGGGCCGCATCAGGCGGGCATATTCTCCTTTCCAATGGGGGCCATGGGGCTGGGTCCAGCGCCGGTGCCGCACGAACGTGGTGTAATGCGCGAACTCGTGGATCAGGGTCACCAGGAAGGCGTAGATGTTCAGGTCGGCGTTCACGCTCACCCGGTGTGGGCGGCCACCCGAGGCGGACCGGTAGTCGCCCAACTTGGTGAGCCTGGGCTTCACGATGCGCACCTGCACCGGGTTCCGGCGCAGGAAGTTGACCACGATGGGATAGGCCGCGGCGGGCACATGCTCGCGCAATTGGTCCAGGTCCGTGAACGGGCGAAGGCTGCTCATGCGTCGTGGCGCGGGGCGGGAGGGGTCTGGGCACGGACACCCGGGGCTGGCGCGGGGACCAGGTTCCAGGTGGGGCAGTCGCAGCCCTTCTTCTTGCGCTTGGCAGCGCCGTACCTGGGGCCGGAGGCGCAGGCCGACAGCGCCATCAGGGCGCCCAGCAGCAACCCCAGGAAGGGGCGGTAGGACAGTTCGGCTCCGGGAATGGCCATCGGCGGGCAAAGGTAGGTATCGGGCACGGGGCTGGAAAGGGCGTCCGGCGGGGCGGGGCACGTATCTTGGCGGCCCGGAGCGCCATGCGGATCTTGTTCCATTTCGGCCGGTATTTCCTGCTGCTCAAGGACGTTTTCGGGCGTCCCGAACGCTTCCGGATCTACTGGCGCCGTACCCTGGAGGAAATGGACCTGCTGGGCGTGCAGAGCCTGGGAATCGTGGCCCTGCTCAGCGCCTTCATGGGGGCGGTCATCACCATCCAGACCAAGACGAACATCGACAGCCCCCTGATCCAGGCCTGGGTGGTGGGTTTCGCCACCCGGCAGAGCGTGATCCTGGAGTTCAGCCCCACGGTCATCTCCCTGATCCTGGCCGGCAAGGTGGGCAGCAACATCGCCGCGGAGATCGGCTCCATGCGTGTGAAGGAGCAGATCGATGCGCTGGACATCATGGGCGTGAACTCGGCCGGATACCTGATCCTGCCCAAGCTCGCGGCCACCATCCTGATCAACCCGTTCCTGGTCATGATCAGCATGTTCCTGGGCATATTCGGGGGCTGGCTGGCCGGCGTGCAGGCCGGGGTCATCTCCAGCGACGACTTCATCCTGGGCATCCAGACGGGCTTCAAGCCGTTCCACGTCACCTATGCCCTGATCAAGACGGTCGTGTTCGCCTTCATCATCACCACCATCAGCGCCTACCAGGGGTACTTCACCCGGGGCGGGACCCGCGAGGTGGGCATCAGCAGCACCCGTGCCGTGGTCTATAGCAACGTGGTCATCCTGCTGGCCAACCTGGTCCTTACGCGCGTGCTCCTGCTATGATCGAGGTCCAGGGGCTCAGCAAGCGCTTCGGCGACAACCAGGTGCTCACCGATATCTCGGCGGTGTTCGAGCAGGGGAAGGTGAACCAGATCATCGGCATGAGCGGCAGCGGGAAGAGCGTGCTCACCAAGTGCATGGTGGGCCTTCACCGGCCGGAGGAGGGCCGCGTGCTTTACAACGGCCGCTCCTTCCACGACATGAACGACGAGGAGAAGCGCGGCATCCGGCAGGAGATCGGCATGCTTTTCCAGAGCAGTGCCCTCTTCGATTCGCTCACCGTGCTCGCGAACGTGATGTTCCCCTTGAAGATGTTCGCCCGGGGCAGTGAGGAGGAGATGCGTGAACGGGCGCGGTTCTGTCTGGACCGTGTGAACATCGTGGACAAGGACGATCTGTTCCCCTCCCAGATCAGCGGGGGCATGCAGAAGCGCGTGGGCATCGCCCGTGCGATCGCCATGGAGCCGAAGTACCTGTTCTGCGATGAACCGAACAGCGGCCTGGATCCCCAGACGGCCATCCTGATCGATGACCTGATCAAGGAGCTCACCGAGGAGTACAACACCACCACGATCGTCGTGACCCACGACATGAACTCGGTGATGGAGACCGGAGAGAACATCATCTTCATCCACCAGGGCCGCAAGTGGTGGCAGGGAAGCCGGCAGGAACTGCTGAACAGCGACAACACCGAGCTGAACGAGTTCATCTACGCGGGCGAGCTGATGCGGGAGGTGAAACGGGCCCGTGACGCGGGGCGCTGAACGAAAGGACCCCGACGTGATCGCCGGGGTCCCTTGTGTTCGTTCGGCCGGAACTAACGATCCAGGGCCTTGATCAAGGTGCCGCTCCGACGGGCGCCGTCGGCGTTCAAGGTCCAGAAGTAGCTGCCCGGGGCCAGGTGCTCGAGCGTGACGGGGTGCCGATGGACCCCTGCCGCTGCCTTGCCGAAGGAGCTGGTCAGCACGCGGCGCCCAACGGCATCATGCAGTTCAAAGGTCACGCTGGCGGCCTGGTCCAGCTCGTAGGACACCGTCACACGGTCATCGGCCGGATTGGGCCAGAGTTCCACGTTGGGGCCGTTGAGGGCCGTTTCCCCGATCCCCACGGGGCCCGCGAGCACGGCCCTTACCATGGGCGTCTTCGTCACGAAGAAGGTCTCGTCCGAGTTGGGGTAGCGGATGATGCTCACCTGGGGATCGCTGATCCCTCCCGTGCAGAACACCACCGGGTCGGAACCACCGTAGGCTCCCGCCATGATCAGGTAGGCGGTGCCATCGGAAAGGTCCAGCGGGGAGGGTAGATCGAGGGTGATCCAGTTGGTGGTCCCGCCGACCGCCGTCAGTTCGCCGGCCAGAAGCTCATGGTCGTCGGTCACCTCCACGAAGTCCGTGTTGATGTCGTAGACGATCCCATAGATCAGGGATCCCACCGCGGAGCTTTCGTGCACGGCGACCTGGATCGCCACCAACTGGCTTCCGGCGTTCACAAGGTCGAAGTAGTTGCCCAGCTCATAGGCGTCGGTGGCGTTGTCAGGTCCCTGCTGCTGTGTGCTGGTGCAGGTGCCGTCATCCTGGGCCCACAGGTTCGTGCTCACCTCGATGTTCCGGACAACGGTGTTGTTGGCTGGGATGTCGTCCGTCTGGTCCTGGTCGATCCCGTAGGTGAGCGTGTAGGTACCGATATCGCCCGATGGGGTGAAGCCATTGACCAGCTCCTCCAATTCGTCGGTGGGCGCAAGGGCCGCGGGTGAACTGGCGCTGTTGAACTCGGCACCGTTCGGCCCCTGCACATCGAAGGTGAGGGTGACCCCGGTCTGCGGGTCATAGCCTTTGTTGCGCATCAGCCCCTTCAACTGCATCTCGCGCACCTGCTCGGCGGGGTAGATGTCGTAGTCGATGTTGGCCAGGCCCGTGTTGTCGAAATCGAACCCGGTCCGCCAGGTGCGGATCAGGGCCATGTCGTTGGCGGGAAGGTCCTTGATGGTGACGTTGTCGATCTGCCAGCCGTAGTCCCAGATGCTCGTGTAACGGAAACGGAGCTGGACGTTGGCGGGGTCGTTGGCGACCCATGCACTGATGTTCACATCGATCACCTCGGGGTTCGGACGGCCATCGCGGCCGACGCCTTCGTTGATCTCCACCTCGTCCCAGGTGACCCCTCCGTCCGTGCTGACGCCCACATAGCAATGGTCCTCCTCCCATTCCTGGAAGTACTGCTCGAACTCGACCTTCAGGTTGGGGGGCGCTCCGCTCAGGTCGATCACGGGGGAGACCAGCCAGGTGTCCGTGGCCACGCCCGGCGTACCGTAGAAATCATCATCCACCATCAACCAGGAGGTCGGTGTGGAGCTGTTCAGGGAGGGCACGGGGTACGTGGAACTCGTTGGCCCCGGCCCCGTGCTGGTCACCTCCCAATCCACGCTGCCGGCGATGGTGTTCACGGTCCAGCCATTGAGACCGTTGTCAAAGTCCTCCGTGAAATAGGATGCTCCTTTGGCCATGCCGGCAACTCCTTCCACCCAGGCGGCCGGGCCTGCATGTTTGTACTCCGGGTGGGGCGGTACTGGCTGGTGTGTGAGCTGTGCCTGCATCCCGAATGCGGAGAGGCAGGCGATCAGGGTAAGTGTTCTTTCCATGTGCAACAAGGGTTGTTCTGCAAGATAGGGATCACCGGATGCCTCCACCGTATCCGGTGGTGAAGTGTTGGAAGTGGCACGAACGTGAACGCCCCGGCCTTGGCCGGGGCGTTCATGAACGATCGGTCGGGCGATCCTAGCGGGTGACCACCAGGCGACGGGCCAGGCGCACAGGACCAGCGGTCACCGTGCAGTTGTACATCCCCGATCCCAGCTCGTTCGTGGACAGCACATGGCGGTGTTCGCCGGCGCCCAGGTTGCCCAGGTCCTTGGCCAGCACCAGGCGACCGTTCACGTCATGCACCTGGATGGAGACCGGACGCGCTTCATCCAGTTCGAACCTCACGGTCGTGGACTCGGCGGCGGGGTTCGGATACAAGGCCCCCACATGAAGTCCGTTCTCGCTCAGTTCCTGCAGTCCGACGAACTGGGCTGCAGCGAGGTGCAGGCGTGCCATCAGGGCAGGGTTGCCTGCGCCAATGAAGCGGTACAGGGTCGCATCCTGGTTGTCGTAGCCATAGAGCCCTCCGGGATGCACATCACCGCTGGTGCAGATCGCCACCGTGTCAGCCCCGGGGTTCTCGACCAGGATCTGGTAGTCCATGGTCGGATCGATGTTCACCGGACCACCATCGAAGCTGATGGGTATCCAGTTGGCGCCACCGGCAGGTGTGATCATGTTGGGCATCACCTCGAAGGCGAGGATCTCGGCCACGGTGCCCACGTCGTCATCGAGATACACGTTCACCACCGAACCGTTCGTGGTGTTGTTCCCGAAACAAAGGGCCACGCCATAGGCCATGCTCCCGGTGTTCTCCATCTCGAACAGGGTGCCCATCAGGCTGTAGGCCGCGTTCTGGGAGAGGCTGATCTGTCCGTCGCGGGCATTGGTGTCCACGCCCATCACGGCGAATTCGTTGGCCTGCGGCGTGTCGGTGACCACATAGCCGCGGGTCACCGCATTGTTCGTAAGGTCGGCGTCCATGGAGTCCGTTCCGAGCGTCACGACCACGCTCACATTGCCGGGTCCGGAGGGTACCCAACCCGTGTTGATCACCACGGTGTCCCCGGCACACTGGGCCAGGTTGCCAATGGTGACGGGGAAGGTGCCCTGGCTGGTACCATCGAAGAACACCTCGGCCGTGGCCTGGGCGTTGGGCTGCGCGAACGCGCCTTCGTTCGTATAGGCCATGGAAAGGTCCAATGCACCCGCCTGTTCGAGGGGCATGCGGGTATACTCCAGGTTACGCGTGGCGGTATTGTCGTAGTCGTCCCAATCCTCCACGAGCCACACGCGGCTCAACTTCACGTCGTTGCCAAAACCCTCCACCACCTGCACATCGTCGATCTGCCAGTGGTAGTGGGTCATCCCGCCGGATCCGTCCTGGGTGAAGCGGAACTTCACGTTGGAGGGGTCGGCCACGATGGCGCATTCGAGGTTCACCACGGCGGTGAAGGTGCCCGGGTCGTTGTTCACGGCCACGCCGAACTCAGCGTCCAGGCGGGTGGGCCAGGTGGCGCCACCATCGGTGCTCACGTCCACGAAGTGCCCACCGTCGTTGCAGCAGAAGCGCGAACGCATCTCGAATTCCAGACGCGGATTGAAGGCGGCGCTCAGGTCGAGCACCGGGGATTCCAGGCTTCCCACCCATTCGTTGAAGGTGGGTTGGCCTCCCACGGTGTTGGCGGCATCACTGTCGAACATCATGAACCCGTTCGCCGCAGTGGTGCTGGTGATCACCTGGGTGGTGGCACTGTAGAAACCGTTCGGGCCGTCGGTGTCATAGAGCCAGATGGCTCCATCAGGGCCGCTGGTCGTCCAAGGCCCCACACCGTTGTTGCCGGCCAGGCCATTGGCGAAATCCTCGCTGAAGTAAACGGCACCTCCGCCGCCTTTCAGCATGGTCGGTACGGACCCTTTACCCGGGGTGGCGGTCAGGCGCATGGCGTCCGTGCGGACCCGGTCGACGGAGGCCGGCGCGTCCTGTTGCGCCATCAGCCCCCCTCCCAGCAGGGTCATCAGCGCCAAGGTGGAGAAACGTTGCATGGTCTTGCGTTTGTGGTTTTCGTTGAAAGGATCCCCAAGTTACGTCCGGAACCCATACGATCACCCACCATCCGTCCCTTGCGCAGGGAGCGGCTGGAGGAGAAAAAGGAAGGCCGCCATGTGGCGGCCTTCCTTTTTCGATCCTGGGACCCGATCAGCGGGTCACCACCATGTTGCGGCTGATGCGTGCATCGCCGGCGGTGATGGTGTAGTTGTACATGCCCGGAGCGAAGCGCTCGGCATCCAGTTGGATCTGGTGCTGACCGGCAGCGCGGTTGCCGAGGTTCTGCTCGAACACCACCTTACCGGTCACGTCGAACACCTGGAAGCCCACGTTGCGGCCCTCCACGAGTTCGTACACGATCGTGGTCACGTCGTTGAAGGGGTTCGGACGGTTGCCCATGATGGTCAGACCGTTGTTGGTCTCCTCGATGCTCGAGGGGGCCTCGGCCAGCATCAGGCTCGTCATCACGGCAGGGTTGCCCCAGCCGATGAACTGGTACAGCGTGGCGTCGCCGTTGTCATAGCCGAAGAGACCGCCGGGGTTGGTGGTGCCACCCACACCGATGCGGACCTGCTCCGTACCAGGACCTTCGACCAGCAGGGTGTAGTCCATGGTCGGGTCGAGGGCCACCGGACCTCCATCGAAGGGGATGTTGATCACGTTGTTCTCGCCTGCACCGCTCAGGTGCCAGCCCTGGATCTCGAAGGCGAGGATCTCACCCACGTCGGCGTTGTCGTCCGAGAGATAGACGTTCACCACAGCGGGAAGCTCGGTGTTGTCACGGAAGACCAGACCGACCCCGTAGGCCATGCTGCCCGAGTTCTCGATCTGGAACTCGGTACCGATCAGGCTGTAGGTCGCGTTCTGCGCGATGGTGATGGAGCCGGTGAGACCGGGGTCGTTGTTCGACATGATGTTGTACTCGTCGGCCATCATCGGACCGGTCACGTCGAACGTCTTGGTGGCCACGTTGTCGCCGGGGTTGGCGTCAGTGGAGTCACTCTGTACGGTGATCTGCACTTCGACCATGCCAGGCACCGAAGGCGTCCAGCCGGTGGAAAGCACCAGCGTGTCGCGGGTACCGGGGTTGATCGTCGTACCGGAGGGGCTGGTGAAGGTGCCCTGGCTCACGCCGTCCACGAACACTTCGGCGTTCAGCACGGTGTTGGGCTGGGCGGCGGAACCATTGTTCACCACGTCCACGGCCACTTCGAGTTCCGTGGCCTGCTCCAGAGGCAGCTTGCGGTACTCCAGGTTGCGCACGGTGGCGTCATCGTAGATCCCGGGCTGGGCCACGCTCCAACTGTTCCCCACCACAAGGTCGTTCGGCACCAGGGTGGTGATGCAGAGGTCATCCACGGCCATGCCGGTACCCCAGCCACCGCCATCGTCCCACTTGAAGCGGAACATCACGTCAGGGGCGTTGTCGTAGGCGGCAAGGCTGATGCC
>ERZ795048.2382-NODE-2382-length-15187-cov-7.824081_pt1 | contig 15187 bp, 17 predicted proteins | sample MGYA00375132_ERZ795048 | MGnify/ENA primary metagenome ERZ795048 (study PRJEB30177, sample SAMN05720225) | activated sludge metagenome | isolation source: Anaerobic digester | place: Hong Kong | collected 2014-12-17 ...
ATATATATAATAAATATAAGTTATATGTGTACGTCAATATAAAAAAGACAAAAGGAAATAAAGTAAAGGATGCGGTATACCGTCAATTATAAGCACTGTATCTATAAATTCTTGACAAACAGCTTTCTGTTCATACTGTTTATAGCAAAATGAAGGAAGGATACTCTGCAGAATGAATTGTAACTGGTCCCGGGATAGATTTACTGAGGCATTACACTTTGCAGCCGAGTCCCATGGTAATCAGAAAGTACCGGGCAGCGATATTCCCTATCTGTATCATATTACACTTGTAGCGATGGAAATAATTGCAGCGCTGCAGCAGGGTTTTGCCGGAAACCCTGATCTTGCCGTACAATGCGCGCTGCTCCATGATGTAATGGAGGATGCCGGCAGGAAATACGAAGAGCTGCATGGGAAGTTCGGGAATGCAGTTGCGGAAGGTGTACTCGCGTTAACGAAAGACCCAAATATTCAAAAAAACATGCGTATGCAGGACTCTATTGTGCGAATCAAGCGTCAGCCGTATGAAATCTGGATGGTTAAAATGGCGGACCGTATCAGTAATCTCAGGAAACCTCCTGACTTCTGGACTGCTTCAAAAATTATTGCATATAAAAATGAAGCGTGTATGATTTATGAAGAACTTTCAGAAGCTGATGAATCACTGGGTAAAAGGCTTTTGGCTAAAATTCAGGAATATGATAATAATTATTGCTGAGTGTATATTTTCAGAAAACATATTAGATAATAAAATAATGTCTTGACGGATGCTCTGTCTGTTTTCATGATCAAGTAACGATAATCGTGCGGAGTTATAGTAACGATGAATATCAGTGATGAACTTGAACGAATAGGTGATGCGGTAATAGTTGCATTATCCTATAAGTATTATCCCTTGAATGAAATTGATGCTATTATCCAGAGTATTGATACACTGACTACAGAACCGGAGCACGTTGCAAAGATCGAGGAGCATTTCAAATCCTCCGGAAGCAGTTATGTCCTGTTTTTTCTTTCAAATATAATCTATAACCTGAAAACGAAAAATGATCTCCACCTGACTCCTGATGTCGTTAAATGGCTTGGAAGCGTCTGGAAAAATTTTTTACGGAGAAACAAGTCATACCAGGAACTGTATCCTTTATTCAAAGATTACCGTGAGCGGTTTAAAAAATATTATCCCGGCGAGACAACGTCAATAACAAAGATTGAAAATGTTCATCTGGTAAAAGAAGAGTTTATTGATGATGATGATACGGAAAATACACACGTAAAAAATCTTGAGAAATTTTATCAGGTCATGTCTGAACTGCTTTCCTGGATGAAGCCGACGTATTTTGTACTTCTTGATTATTATTATGAAAGGAATATGAAGACAGGAATTATTCAGGCTGAAGCAGAAGAACATGAGAGAAACGGTCTGATTGTGTTCGGCCATGATGAGTATACATATTGGGATATATGTTTTGTTACGACACAGGCCATTGGTGTTCTCGAAGCTTTATATCTAACCCTGAAAAAGAAAAAAACATCCCGACAGATCATCAATGTTGACGGGAAATCACGATTTCTCTCTGTTTCCGAAATATATGATATCTATAGGGAAAAGTTTAACCAGATGAAAGAGGAGCTGGTAAAACTTAAAAAACGCACATAAATCATTATCTCCCCCCGACACACTTTCCGGAAATTCCAGCTGCTGTTATTCGCATTCATACATACACTGCAACATACAGTTGTTGATGGTGTCAATAATTGGTTGACAATTGTGAAAAATATATAGTACCATGGTGTATATACATACAAGGAGGATCATTTATGAAGAGAGTAGTGGTTTTGGTAACTGTTTTTGTTCTTTCGGTCTCTGTCATGCAGTGTAAAGACAGGGTACCTGTTGACGGGGAGATTATGGATGCGATTAAAGCTGCAGCGTCAAATTGTAATGTTGATATGAGGTATGCTTTTGTCAGGAACTGTACAGGCAGTGAGGATGTTAAACTCAGTGATATTATCAGCAATAAAACAGTTCCTGCATCACTGGGTACAATAAGTGTTGCCCTGAATGACCCGGACGAAAAGATCCGCGTTGTTGCATGCAAGCTGCTGTATCGTGAGGTGCGGGACAATATATCGACTATTGAAAAAAATGCTGATAAAATTACTCCCGCTGTGGTTGAAAACCTGCTGAAGGGTACTGCGAAAATTAAAGGATATGTTGCCATGTATGCCGCTGAAGCGGTGACGCATATCGCTATCATGAAAGGACATGAAATGGGATTGTACAGGATGCTCAAGGAACATCCGCAGGAGGTTGTAAGGGTCCATGGCTACAGTAATTTAATGAGATTCGGACGGCTGAAAGTATTCGATATAATCAAAGAACTTGCAAAAAGCAGTGATCCGGGGATGGTCCTTGCGGCACTCGATGCTCCACGAAACATGTATAAATACACCGATGAAGAGAAAAAAGTAATCTGCCCCTGGGCACTGACATATCTGGGCAATGATGACCCGCAGATCGCATTTCGTGCCGGTGCGACATTGAATATCTGCGCGGGAAAATTCATTGATGCTGTGCTCGATGAATGTGCGAAAAGAGCGAACAAGGGAGAGCTGAAGCCTCCATTCAGTTATGTTCTGACAAATTTTACATTCTCATGTAAGGAGATGTTCGGGACCCCTCCAACAGGAACAAAGGAGCAATGTGCAAGAAGGGACGCGTTGAAAAAGAAGATAGCCAGATAATTATAGTACATTGATGTATTCTAACCCGCACTGTGGACAATGGTGCGGGTTTTTTTGTGTGTGAATTAACGGCAGTGGGGTTTTTACCGATACTATTAATGTCAGCAGTAGATACTTTTATACAATAGTATCCCGGGTAACACTGTTTTACTGTAATGTACAGGAAGATGAAATGCTTTCAAAATGGTATACTGCATGTAACATATTTTTTTTCATAAGTATCCTGCACTCCTCCGCAACTGTTATGGCTGTACAGGGACAGCACATAACCTGTATCGAAGGCCGTAAAAGTATTGTATCCAATCACGATAGTGGTTGTTATTCCGGTGATTATAAAAGCGGAATGCGGAACGGCATGGGAAAGATGGTATATCCTGACGGGTCAGAATATTCAGGCGCATGGGAAAATGATCTCCGCCATGGTAAGGGGACTTGTATACTGTCGGATGGTTCACAATACACAGGAATATTTGTACATGATAAACCTCAGGGGAAAGGAGTATATGTGTATCCGGATGGAACAGTACGCTCTGCTTTATTTGAATCAGGTAGAATTGTAGAAAGCAGCCGTATCCCGTTTCAAAAGAAAAACGGCCAGTGCCGTTATGGGGTTTTTTACAAAGACGGAAAGTATAAGGGTTGGTTTAAGGGGACAAGTAGTATCGGATTCAGGCCCCATGGACGGGGGCACATGACATGGCAGAACGGATGTGTGTATGCCGGGCAGTGGGAGGAGGGTAAAATGCATGGCAGGGGCATTATGCGCTGGGAGGATGGTTCAATATATTCAGGTCAATGGGAACATGGGAAGCGGACAGGATACGGCGTGTACACCTGGATAAGCGGCAGCAGATATATTGGTGAGTGGAAAGACAATCAACGTCATGGCAACGGCATTATGTTTTCAGCAGAAGGAGGAGTATTTAAGGGAACATTCTCTGCGGACAGATATATCGGACAAAAATAAAAGAACTCCCCTTGATCAGGGGAGTTCACATATATATTGAATGATTAATATTCTCCGCATTTGTTCATACATGCGGCAGCAGCTGCTTCACAGGCTGAAATTTTTGCCTGGCTGGTTCCTGCCTTTTTTTTGCATTTTTCAAGGGCTTCCTGGCATCCCTGCTCGCATGCAATACGCTTGGGTGATTTCGTGGCAATACCCGGCGAAATACTGGAACATACCATAAAACTGGAACAAAATACTGCGGCAACAAAAAGCATAGCGTATCTTTTTTTCATGATTTCCTCCTGAATTTATTTCATGAAATAATACGTGTTCGCTGCAATGATTGCAATCATTTTTTGACACGTTGAGGTAAATTTAGCATGTACGTGGATACAATGATGGAATTAAAAAAATAGCAGTTTTACCTCTCTACTTAAGTTTCTCCATTATTCTGGCGTGATACTGCATATTCAAACTCATTGAACCGGAACGCTGTTCAGTAAGAAGATTGTACCGGAGTTGTTTTTCGTTTATTTTTTTTGTCAGCTCCTCTATCTGCGAATCGCTGTCACATGCTTCCAGGAGATTTCTGAGGGTAAGGAGATCTTTGCGAAGCTGTATTTCTTCAGGAATTATGTTGGCATTTTTTAAAATCTTGTAGGACATTCTGAGTTCTTCCGGCACTTTGGCGAGATCATCAGGGGGGAGAGGTTTACCTTTGTTGGGGAGATTGTCAAATTCACCTTTTTCCATGGCTATACGGATTTTCTGTTCCGCAATTTTTTCGAAAACTGACATGGAGTACCTTCGGAAATATCAGTAAGGGATACAATAATTGTAAGTGTACGTCGGAAAATGTCAATAGATTTTTCAATATCTATCAATGTATCATGAAGAAATACGCAACACAATTTTATTTTTGATTTTACAATGTTTTCTGTTATAATAACAATGACAGTATAATGATATGAAGTACTATTGTTTTGAAAAAATAAATTTTTTGCAGAGCTGAAAAGCATGGACGAACAAAAATATATTTTAATAATCAATAAAGGCGATGATAACAATTTTGAGATTCAGGAACTTGATAAGCTGGATTTTCTCAGAGCTACATCCTCGCTGTTGAAAAAACCAAAAAAAATATTTCTGGGTATGGGGGACTTTCTTGAAATAGGAGACTACAATAATCTCCTTGATTCAATTTTCTTTGAAACCGAAGGAATCGCATTTGAAAATATCCTTGATGATATTAACAGCAGTATCGCGGAACAGGGGAATATACCTTTTTCATTCCTGAAACTCGCAGTCTATTTTCCGGACTTTCTCCTGAGAAATGTGCCGACGTTCTGTGCTTCGATTGTAGGGAAGAAATCGCGTCTGTTTCCCGGCGCTGAAAATTTTACTAAATACATTAAGGAATATAATCCTATAATACTCAGCGCATTACCCTATGAGATCGCTATTGAGTTTACCAAACGTCTCGGCCTTCGGGATGAGAACCTCATTGCGACAGAGTACCGCATTGACAATGATGATCATAACCGCCCTGTATATTCGGGGGGGATAAAAAGATTTATATCAGGGGACAGGAAAAGTCTTGAGATAGAAAAGAGTATGGCAACCCATGATCTGAAAGAAGACGATATTGTATATATTGGCAGAGGTGAAGCAGGTACAAAAACTTTTTCAACAGTCAACTCCATCGCATTTAATCCTTCACAGACAATAATTCCGGAATCACGCCTGACCATATACGGGTCGTCACTGGAGTCGCTGCTGGTATTATTCAATTTTGACGGGGACCTCGAGAAGTATCTATTGTCTGATCATGTTGAAGAGTTTCTTCCGTCTCTTATTGTATTTTCCGAAACACGGAAGAAATCGAAGGAACTTATTGATATCGAATTGAAACACCGGCAGCTGCAGAACAATGTTATTGGACAGAGAATTGAATGTTCAGGGGAAAGCTATAAATCGGTTCGGCGGGAAATAGAGGTTGAGTTCGGCGGATCGGCGATAAACATGCGGGATGTCAAACGAATGGTTGAAGGCAGAATGCATGAATACCGCACTAATCTGGACAGGTTTATTCTGGAGATATCACAAATAGCAGTTGAACGGTATAAGAACATATTCATTACCGAAAAATAACAGTTCCCGGGAATCGGGATATATATCGCCCCGTAACAAATATTTCCTGGTATTTCGGGGCGATAAAAAAGCGTTTTCGTAAGGCTGCACTATCCAGGCTGTTTTGCCGAATGCGCGTCCGCTGTGATAAGATTTCTCTTCATAAAACCATAGATAAATCCGACGCTGAGGTACAGCACGATCATTCCCATAAGATATTCCGGAAACAATGTCGCGAACCCGCAGATAAATGCACCGGCGATATTTATTATTTGAAACACATTAATAGCTTTGCTTTTCCGGGGAACAAGCTTTGAAAGATATAATGTGCTTACCATTAAAATTCCTGAAAAAACAAGTAACCCGGGGAGAAAATACGCGGCGGCGGGGTATTGTGTAATGAGATCGTATTTCGCGTATATCAGAACCGAGCAAATGATCAGCGCACCTGCGATGGTTGAGGGGAGTCCCCTGAACCATACCGCCAGTTCTTCAACATCGATCGCGTTAAAACGGGCGAGCCTGATTGCTGCGCACAGACTGAAAAAAAGGACGGATCCGATTACAAGAGCTTTATTACTGGAATACCATGTTCCCTGTGTTGAGTATACAAATGAGAAAACAAGCATTGACGGTGCGATTCCGAAGGAGACCAGGTCCGCCATGCTGTCAAACTGTGCGCCGAATTCTGATGACGCGTTCAGTGCCTTTGCCGCAAAACCATCGAGCTTGTCGAACAGTACACACCACACCAGAAGCCACCCGGCAATTATTATCAGTGAACGGTGTGCTGTTATAAAGAATGACGAGTATGAAGGGTTTATAATACCATGAACCATAATAATTATTGCGCAGAGTCCCATTGCGAAACTAAGTCCGGTGAAAAAGTTTGGTACGAGATACTTCGCCTTATTCATCATGCAACCTCATATGAAAATAATATGATAAATAATCAGTTTTCCCCCGGAGAAGTCAAGATGAATTTTTACAAATTCAATGGTATGTCACATGGCAGCCCGTACCTGCTGAATTATGTACATATAAAACGGTACGCCATTAACATTCTTTTTGATTGACAACAAAAAACTTTTCATGATAGGAAGACAGAAAACTATTACGGGATAGGTGTTATGGGAAAAAATATAGTTTCAATATTGCTCATAATTACTGCAGTAGCGTGTTCTTCGTTCAGCTGTACTGAAAATGAAGAGGAAATTGCACGCAAAGAGCTTGTGCAGAAATTCAAACAGCTGGAATCGGTAACCGCTTCAGAATTTTTACTTGTTGAACGGGTAAAAGAATTCAGGGGGAAGCAGTATGATGTGCGGGCAAAGTTTGAAAAAGAACAAAAGGGAAAGAAGGTCCGGTGGGATCTTGTCGTGAGAAGTGTGGACAAATATACTGAAGGCATACGGGGGGCGACGAAGGAATATTATCTGGTTTCAGCGAGACCGGTCTCTTCCCTCGAGAACACTTTTATCGACATCATAATTCCTAAAACTATTGCCATGACATTGCAGGCTGATCAGCATATACAGTGTACCGGGTTTGTAAAGTATGTGACTCTTGGCGGTGATGGTCATGTGATTTTATTTCCTGCAATAATTACTGCCGGCAAATAGCGTGATGCGTGCTACAAATGAAAATATTTAACAGTGGAAGTCATACATGAATCAGAAAAGGTTATTGCTTTACATAGCTGTTTTTATCCTGAAGTTCACTTTTTTCATAGGCGGAATAATCCTTTTTGTTTCCGGAATTTTTGATCTTGTGAACGGTAAAATAATTAATGGTATTATTGAACTTGCCGGTGGAGCTGCTGCAGTGAGACTGGGGATTTTCCTGTTCAGTGTCAATATAGAATATTAGGGATTTTTTTTTCGGGTTTTGCCGGGTTTTTCCGTAACAGCTTTATTTTCATTCATCGCAATTTGATGCAGTACACGGCTTATTTCGTGTTCCAGTTTTTCCGGAACATTACGGGAAAAGTGGCCTTCTATATATTCTATTATTCGCTGTTTCTGGATTTCAATGAAATCGTAGTCAATCATCTGATTCTCTCGTACAATTATATCATACACGTGAGTATTTCAGTTAATATTACTGCAATTCAGCAATACGTCAACAAGAAAGAAATGAATCGATTGTTTTATTAATTCTGTCGTACTTGACGTAAAACGCGATATTGTATATATTTATATCGCAAGTTTTATACGGTACTGTACATGAAAAGTTCGTGTATGAGGAGAAGGTGCGCATGCCAGGTGAACGCAGAAAAAGTAAAAGGGTTTCTCTTAATAAGGATTACTGTTTTTACCCTGAAGACAGGAAGCACCGTTTTAACTGTATGACCCAGAATATATCTGTAACCGGTGCCTGTATCCAGTCAGAGCGGAAATTGAACGTCGATGACGTTGTATATATACATATTAAATCTGATAAGGATACCCAGTTTAAATCGAAAGTAGTGTGGGAGATTGAAGATACCTACGGACTTCAGTTCCTGCTGGAAACCAATAATGATTTTGATAATATCAGTTATATTATGAATCATTATGCTGATAATATAAACAAATAAAAAGGCTGGTAGAGGCCTGTAAAATATAGTATTCCCCAAAAACATATCCTGCTTTTTTGTATGAGATTATTACATATGATATACCTGTCTGAACTATGGCATGAAATCAAAAGTGATATGTCATCACTTGGATGGCGTGAGCCTTTACTGGTGATAGTTGCCTCAATATGCATTTTTGTCAGTATGGGAATGCAGGGGGTGTTTTCATCAGTAAAATATATCAACCTGCTGTGGGCCCCGTTTGATCCGTTGCATCTTCAGTTTTATGCCTATGTTAACTGGTTTTTGAATTATTTTGTATTGTATCTGCTGGTTCCACTTTTCTTTGTCTGTGTGTTCTACCGGTGCAGATTGTCCTTCTTCGGATTCGGGGCCGGCAGCCTTCGCAGGTATATGCCCCTATATGGAATGCTGCTGCTGCTCATGGTTCCGGTTGTTGTTATATCATCACTGTCACGTGATTTTTCCATGATGTACCCTCTGATGCAGGTTCCGGTTCTTCATCTCATTATAATATGGGAAATACTGTATATGCTGCAATTTGTTGCTGTGGAGTTTCTGTTTCGGGGATTTCTTTTGTTTCCTTTTTGTGAAAAGTATGGTACTGCTGGAATTTTGTTTTCAGTCATACCGTACTGTATTATTCATCTGGGAAAACCGGTCCCGGAGGCAATGGGCGCTGTTATAACAGGTGTTATTCTTGGGTATTTAGCATGGAAATCAAAATCAATATGGGGAGGAGTGCTTCTTCACGGGATTATCGCATTGTTGATGGATATGCTTGCTCTTCTAAACAGATAACCTTCATGTTATGATTTATATGAAAAATATTCGTGTTCAATGCTGTACAGGGTTTCTGTTCGCAGTGCCTGAAGGCTTTCATATTTCATTGAACGTAAATAAAAGAATTCTATTATTTTACAGCACTTGTAAATAAACTCAAGTGTGTCGATATACGTGAATCCCGGCGGTCCGAATTCCAGTATTCCCTTTATATCAAAATCCCTTTTGATATCCAGAAAAGAATTACGGATATTCTCGAACCGGTCAAATACATCCTGTTGTATCTGGTTTTCATGGAGTTTTATTTTCAGCGCCTCAGTGATGAAATTGTATCTGTACACTTTTCCGTCGTGCTCGTTATAATAATATTTCACATATTCATGATCAATTTTCAGCTTTTTCTTGAAAAGTATCGCTTCACTGACTCTTTTTTTGAAATGATTGATTATCTGATACCGTTCCGGTTCCTCTTTATCTTCAAAAAATTTTTTTACAGCGATTTCATCCATCTTCCATCCAATTGTATTTGAACTTTTTGGAAACAGCATTTTATAGTTATCCCTTGTTTCTGTGAATACAGAGACAGAAGTCATGTTTTTACTGTATTCATTCACAATTTTAATGGCATCTTCGCAGAATGAAATAAAATCCTTTTCAAAAATAAAACCCTGCTTGTAATAATACTTTCTGAATGATATAATAAGATAGTACAGGTCGCTTACTGACCTTTTTGCAAGGCTTAATAGAAGGTGTTTAAAGTTTGTTATATTACTTCCAAATTCAGTTGTGATGTGATTCGCGGATTCGATTGTTTCTGCAAGTTCTTCTTCTGACAGATGCCGGTAGTTTAGACATGACAGTACTGTTTCTTCAATATTAATCAGAAAAAAGATATTAAGGCTTTCAAATTTCAGCTCCCAGGATTTCCGTTTCTTTATATCAGTAAGCCTTTTTTTTTGTGTATCTGATATGATAATATTATTATTTTTTCGTATTTCAGAGAATATATTCCAATCATCCGGAATTTTCTGGATCTTGCTTATGAAATCTTCATCCTGTTTCCGCAGTACATGACGGTAGTAATCAGCTTTTGCCCTGTGATAATTTTCTTCCAGGGTATTATTCACCCTGTGCTCATCAGGTTTGTTATCATTTAAATTTTTATCGGATGTGTCATGTTCCACGTTCCGGCTCCGGGAAAATAAAGATCGAATGTATTGAGTATCGAATGAAGATTATTATATTTCAAGCGAAAAATTGACCAATTATTTTGTATGAACGGTGTAACAGTATTAAAAGATTTATCCGGTTTGTACAAGTCCTTTGTTTGACAGGATTATGGTGTATCCTGTAATTTTGAAATTAATATTTGTGAAATATTCTGTGGTTCATTCTCCGTAACAGTTATTATTTTCAGGAGCTTACTATACCATGTTTTCCAGACCAAGAAGCGCTGCAACATTAATGATACTCCGCAATGGAGTTAATGGTGGAGGGCAATCGCCGGAAGTGCTCATGCTCCTGCGGCATCCCGGGAATAAATTTGTTCCTTTAAATTATGTGTATCCCGGCGGCGCAGTTGATGAGGAGGATACTGCCGGGGATATAATTGACCGATGCAGGGGAATAGTGCCTCTGGAGGCAATGAATATAATACCGGAGGCGAAGACCCCGGAATATGCAATGGGTTTCTGGATTGCCGCTATTCGTGAAACTTTTGAGGAGACGGGAATACTCTATGCGGTAAATAGTAACGGTGACCCGGTGACACTTTCAGGGCCCGAAGAAAAGGAGAGATTTTCACGGTATCGCCGGGAAATTCATGAAAAAAAGCTTTCATTGTATTCTATGTTGGAGCGTGAGGGCCTTTTCCCGGACGCCGGCAGGATCTTCTTTTTCTCCAGATGGATTACTCCGCCATTTTCCTCTATCAGGTATGATGCTCATTTTTTTGTTGCAGGGTTTCCGGAAGGCCAGGATGTCCGTCATGACGGGAAGGAGCTTACTGAGCATGTATGGATTAGTCCCGCAGAGGCACTTGCAAAATACCGTCAGGGTAACTTCAGGATGGTGCTTCCTACCGTGGAAACAATACGGGAGGCCGGCCGATATCAAACGATTGAAGACGCTATTTCAGGACTTTCACAGAGCAAATACCGGAATGTATGTCATTCCGGATAGTATCAGATCATAGTAACAAATCAATGCCTGTTCGGGTCACCTGTGTATGCTTTTTATGGCATAAAATGATACTGTTATAAAATACAGAATATTATTAGTACTTTCAGCAATAAATTGTATCTACCATAAAAATGAATTGTAAGGATGCAGGAAATGTATATACAATGCGAAAAATACAATTAGAGGTATATACATGAATCCCCTTGCCAGCGAGAAAGTCATCAACCGGTTTCGTATTATTCTTTCTTTTTTCTTCTTAATTTCCGGTTTTGCTGCCTATAAGTCAGGGTCAATACCATCGGTGTATACATCCATTATTGTAATTTCGGTGTTTTATTTTTTACTGGCGGGTGTTAATTATACGTTTATACGTCGACAGAGTTTACCGGACGCCCTTATTTATATTTCAGTGACCCTGGAAATACTGATGGTGTTTGCCGTGAAATTTTCATTTCATAATGATCCGTATAATGGATACGGCCTTGCGATTAAAGAACCTTCCACCTTTCTTGTGTATCTTCTACTTGCGGTAATTTGCGCGCTTCGCTATAATAAACGTTTGAATATTTATTTCGGTCTGGTTTCAATTCTCAGTTATGTTACCCTTATTGTACTTGGTGTGACTCTTGGTGATATGACGTTCAGCAAAGATCCGAGAATGATATTTTCTCCTAAAACACTGCGTCTTCCTACTGAATTTGCAAAGATACTTTTCATGGCATGCAACAGCTATTTTCTGTATCTGATGGCGGCATTTACAACAAAAAATGTAAATGAAATAGATGAAGCACGGGTTAAAGTTTCGCAAAATCTGAACTGGACAACAAATTTAATTTCCTCAATAAAGGATGTGACACAGCATTTCATTGCCGCAACTGAAAATGTCTTTTCTAATTCACGGGAAATCGCTGAGAGCAATGACAGACAGATGAACTCACTTGAGTCAGTGTCTGATACGGTGGAGCGGTTTTCGGGGAGTGTGCGTCAGAATACGGAGCAGGCAAAGGAATCAAGTTCAATACTTGATGTGCTGAATAACCAGATAGTTGAGAAGAAGGTGCTTGCGGAGAATCTCTCATCAACGATGAATGGGATCTACGCACACAGTATGGAGATTGAAACCATCATCAGTGTGATAAACGAGATAAGCTTTCAGACGAATCTCCTTGCGCTTAATGCCGCTGTTGAAGCGGCACGGGCCGGGAATGCCGGCAGAGGTTTTGCTGTTGTGGCGACAGAAGTGAAAAACCTCTCGCAGAAAACTGCCGAATCATCAAAATCTATCAAAGAAATAATAATGCAGAACGTTGCGTACGCAGACAAAGGTATGGAACTGGTGCTCCAGGTGTCAGAATTTTTCGGGCTTCTTGTTACGCAAATGGAAGATATTGTTGTAAGAATAAATATGATTTATCAGGAATCCGGAAGGCAGAATGATGGTATACAGGCAATTACCGATACCATGAAGCAGCTTGTCAATACCGGTAAAAACTTTTCCGGGGTTGTTCAGCGACTTACCGGAACCAGCGATACAATGCGGGAAAATATTCATATACTTGAGAACCTTGTGGAGAGGTTTGAAAACAGAGAGGAATAATCAAGACTGTAATTTATATTTCAGTCAGGGCCCTGCGGGATATTGAGATGCGGTTTCCCCCTCGATCCCGGGCTTTTATCATATTCGCATGGGCAAGTGAAATGAGTGCTCTGCTGTTTCGGCTATTAAGGGGATATGCCGCAATACCAATACTGACCCGGATCCTGATATCACCGCCTTCCGTAATGTCGTTCAGATCAATGTCATATAATGAATTGCCGATTTCTTGTGCGCATTGAACAGCTTCATCCAGTGTCGTCCATGGAAGTATCGCGGCAAATTCGTCGCCTTTGTACCGTATGCCGATATCACTTGTCCGCATTACGGACTGGATGAAAATTGATATGAGCAGCAGAATACGGTCTCCCGCCTCATGCCCGTAATTGTCATTTATCTCCTTGAAGTTATCCGGCTTAATCATCAGCAGACATGTGCTGTCACCATAACGGGGGAGTTCCAGGCCGAATTCTTCGAGGAGGAATTTCTCGTTAAAAAGACCGGTCAGTTTATCTGTAAAGAGCTGCCTCTTGAGCCCTGCAATCCATGGTGACTTTTCCCTGATGAGTGAATGGGTCTGGCGCAACCGTGTTGATACCATGGCGATGAGTTTATACAGTATCCGGGCGGATATGCGCGGGTAGTTCTGGAGTACCGTATCGAGCTTCATACCGTCTGAGGGGAAAACAAGGAGCACCGTATCCTTTATTGTTACCGCAGTTGCGGCGTAGGTGGCATTTTCAAAAAGGTCCAGTTCTCCGAATGAGTCACCGGAGGTGTATTGAGCGAGGTTGACATCGTTATCATCCTCCAGGTGCCGGGTTACCAGTACCTCTCCATCCATGACAATGTACATGGACATGCCGGGGTCATTGACATTGAAAAGCGCAGTTCCCCGCTTATAGGCTGCAAGGGAGCTGTACTGGGCGACGATAGTTAATTCGTCGATTTCCAGCCTGGAAAAGAGATCAACATTTTTTAAGATTCTTATCTTTTCACTTACAGAAAGCCCGTTCATATCTTCCAGATGTTATATCATTTTTTTCACTGAGTGGAACGAACAATGTAATTATACAGAAAATACAGAATTTTTCCATTGCAGTCATTGATAACCCTGAATATTAATATACATTGTGCAGCGAGTAAATAGTATCACCTCCTTGAATCATTGAGTCAATGCAATTTTTACAAATTTCCGGTTGTGCCTAAAACCGGATGTACTGTATATAGTCCTCCTCCATGGTGTTTCCCTGCATGTCGCGAACACCATTATCACCGCCTTTGATGACTAATTTATAAATATTTCCGGCAGCAGCATTCAATATATCAAACTTGTAACTGTCTGTGCCGTTCCAGATCGGATTACCTGTTTCAGGTGTTCCGCCGGAAGTTCCCACCTCCCTGATAATATTGATGTTTACCGTATATGGAATTATTTCTTTAGAAAACAGAACCGTAACACCGGGATAATCGGGCGGGGTTGAAAGGCTAAGAGTGAATATTTTATCAGGTTCCCACGTCATACCCGCACTGTCGGAAATTTTCAGCACTCCGGGCCGGATTGAATTAGTACCGTTAACGGTGAACATGTACCGGAAATCTCTTTCGAGGGTGTTCCCGGAGGTATCTGATATGGAAGATCCGAGTGTCAGTGTATAGGAGGCTTCACTTTCAAGGGGACCATCGAATATAAGTTTTGCCACTGCTGATTCAGCAGCACATTCAATATGAAATATACAGGAGGGTGATATCCTCACGCCGTCATGAAGGGTGTCCCGTTTCACCGGTTCATTGAAGGTGAGGGTAAAGGAACCGTTCCGCTCTATCCCGGAAACAGTGGACTCTTCAATGAGGGGGAGGCCTGTATCGTCCTGAATGACCGATACTATCTCCGGACCGGTGAAATCATTTCCCACGGTAAAACTGAAGGTGTACTGTGAGGGCAAAGGATTGCTGTTCATGTCGGTGATTTCCGATGTAAGGGATACTGTATATGTGGTACCCGGTGACAGGTCGTACAGCGGATCGAAAGTTACTGCGGTACGGGTGCCGTTCCATGTATAGCGTCCCTGCACCGGCGGTGAAATGGTGAATCCACGGTACAATGTGTCAGGGTCCATGGCTTCGGAAAAGGTTATGATGATATTTGCATCTGCTGGTATTACGGGATCAGGTACGCCCCCGGTAATAGTGCATACCGGCTGGTGCGACACCACGGAAGGCG
>ERZ795048.2383-NODE-2383-length-15185-cov-8.047059_pt1 | contig 15185 bp, 10 predicted proteins | sample MGYA00375132_ERZ795048 | MGnify/ENA primary metagenome ERZ795048 (study PRJEB30177, sample SAMN05720225) | activated sludge metagenome | isolation source: Anaerobic digester | place: Hong Kong | collected 2014-12-17 ...
AGAAACAGGCCGTGAGAAAAGTGTGCGGGAATAAAAAAACATTGAAAAAGATGATTGAAGTAACAATTGAAGAACCCCGGGAGAATATAGTAATTCTACATATAGACGGTGAGTTCTACATCGAAAACATTCAGAAGGTTGAAGGGATCTGGGGTGAGCAGATAAGCAAAAAACCGGAAGTGATTGCGCTTGACTGTGGAAAGCTTGAGTATATTGATTCATCTGCGATAGGGACCCTCGTGAAATTTCTCAACAGCGCAATGAATAAACAGATTAAACTGGTGTTTTATGATTTAAGCCCTTCAATAGGCCAGATTTTCAGAACAGCGAGATTGAACAATTTTTTTACCATTATGACAGGGGCCCAGTTTAAAAAGGAATATCTTTCCTGATATCTCAATGCTGCAGTGCGGTAATTGATATGCTGCATGGGCATTGTGCATGTGCCATGCGGGTATACTCTGTCTCCCCATCGCTGTTTCCCTCTTCTTCAGTTACAGATGGTATATTTAATTATAAAAATGCGGGACCATAGCCGGTGCTGTTACAGGGAGAATAATGGGCATTATCGCGGATCGACAATACGAGAAAGAATTTCAAATACGGCACAGAATGCCGCGGCCGGTGTCCCGGTCCTATGAATCGGTAATGTTTTCCACAGTCCGTGAAGATATGGAAAACAGAATTGTCTGGTGTGCGAATGTGGCAATACGGTTTTTCAGCGCATTGCGGCAGGCGTCATATCTTGCAATGAATCCAGGTATTCCGGTAAACCCTCCCTCGTTCACGGACTTTAAAATGGACTGTGAGAACTTTTGTTTTCCGGAAGGCCTTGATGTCGCAGCGACAGCTCCACTCGCGCAGCTCGCGGGTGTGTACAGCGATAAACCTTTCGGCATTGACAAGCTGGCTCTCAGGCGGGCCCTGAGCAAACTTATATTCTTAAACCGGTATCATGTACTGATCGTTGAGCAGGAGGGGTTCCGGGTCGTGAAAGGGCCCCGGATTGAATACATGGTCTGGAATACATCCCATGACGAAGTACTCCGTGAAGTACCTGTCAGCACTGTGCTGTATGTCGATTCTGAAACAGGGAAATATATTTCCCTGGACCCTTTGATGATCTGGAACAGGGACGTGCGGCAGTCTTTTGGAAACCTGTATATTCTCAGGCGGGTGGCGGGTTCCCGGGGTTATTATGTTGAGGACGGTATACCGGGTTCAAGGGGACAGGTCAGGGAGGTATCCGGCAATCCTGTCCACGGGACACTTTCCCTTACGGATGAGGTGCGCCGCAAACTTTTCGACTCCCCGGGACGGTTTCAGGACGGCAGCGCTCTTGAGGACAAATACAATGTGCTGGGCGTTGTGTGGCGCGGTGGGACGTCGGATATTTATATTGCCCGGCGTTCTGACACGCGGGAACTTGTGGCGCTGAAGACCTTTGAAAATGAAGTCGCGGGATTCGATGACAATTACTGGCGTTTTCTTGACGAGGAACGGAATACCCGGGTGCTGCAGCATGAACAGATTATAAAACCGGAGAAGGTGCTACTCAATGAACACGGCCTGATGTTTGAGCAGGAGCTGGTTCAGCGCGGCTCCCTGCATGACCTGATTGAGTATAACGGGGTCCTTTCGGCACAGACCGGGGTCGATATCACCCTGCAGATACTCGAGGTGCTTCATGAGGTCCACACATCGGGCCTTGCACATAACGACATCAAGCCGGATAACATACTGTTCGACAGCAAAGGGAGGGTACGGCTCATTGATTTCGGCATTGCCTTTAAGTTCGATGAACAGAAGCATCAGCTGCGTCCGGGAACACTTGTGGGAAGTGAAGGATATATGGCCCCTGAATTCCGGGAGGGGGTATTTCCCTCTGTGCAGAGCGACCTGTATTCCGTGGGGGTAGTACTCGCGGAAATGCTGTCAGGAGAAGTTGTCCCTTCACTGGAGGCGCTGCATGAAGTAAAGGCGATTCCCCGAAAACTCTATGTGTTCCTGGAGCGCTGCATGGAGGCCGATCCGGGGAAAAGGTTTTCTTCTGCCATGGAAGCCCGTGATGCCCTTGGTGAAATAAGGATCACTCCTGAAATTGCGATTACCCTGGATGTTGAAGGGACACTGGTTACAAATTATAATGACAGGAGCCCCCGTCCCGGGCTGTACGAGTTCCTGAGCTTTATCATGAGTAAGTTTGACCGTATTTTTGTGTATACCATGCTGGATGAAGAAAGTACTGCTGAAGTGTTCCGGGATCTTGTGGAAAGAAAGGCTATTCCTGCGCTTTTCCCTGAGATGTATGAATATATCCGCTGGGTCAGGGGAGAGGATGGTTCAATCAAGGACCTGAGACGATGTAAGATACCCCTTGAATACAACGCAATAGTTGATGATATGAAGGTGATGATTCCTGAAGACCAGGCCCATCGCTGGATCCCGGTACCCGATTATAATTATGCCAGAAGTCTTGATGGGGGGCTTTTAATTGCCAAAGGGGAATTGCTGAAGAAATTTAATCTGGATTGACAATAGACTTTTTTTATGTTATTTCAGTTGAATTTTTATAAAGAATGGATTAATGATGTATTATATAGAATATGGTGAACATCTTCCATGAAGTTTCATGCGGGTTGGCGCTGCGAGGTACAATACTTTACAGAACTGGTTGCAGGTAGCCGCGAAAAATGTGGGAAGGAATGGTATGGATAGTCCAAAAGGTCACTTTAACAACGAGGAATCAGAAAATGCCCAGCTTGATCTGGCATTTATAAAACCGGAATCAGTGTATTCTTATGATTTCTATGATGAATACGGCAATGTGATACTTGAAGCCCATGTGCCCTTTTCTGAATCGCTTCTGAAACACCTGAAAAAGGACAATATAAAATATCTCTATTATGATCCGCGGAAAAAAAAGGAGGCTGAAGAATCACCAGTCAGTGCTCTAATAAATGAAGAACTCCAGAAAGAAACATATCAGAATGCCAGGGAGCTTCTTGATTATGTGCGGGACATATATAATTATTCTCCGGAGAAGGGACTTTCAAAAGTTCACATTCAAAAGTCGCGGGATCTGGTGGATAAAATCCTTACGGCAATTGAAACAAATGAAGATGGTATTTTTAATCCCCTGATAAAACTCCGGGACCTTGATGAATATGATTATAACCATTCAACAAATGTTTCAATACTCGGGGCACTTCTCGCGACAAAACTTGAATTCAGCAGGGAAATCCGTTCTGCCATGGGGCTCGGCGGCCTTTTTCATGACCTCGGGAAAACTTCAATCGCAAAGGACATTCTATCGAAGGTTGAAAACCTCAGCGAGGAGGAGTTTGATATTATAAAAGAGCATCCCCATGTGGGGTATAAGCTTGTTGAGAACAATCCACACATGCATGAGCTGGAGAAGCAGATAGTACTGCTTCACCATGAACGGGCTGACGGGAACGGATATCCATATGGAATGGACTCTGACCATTATGCAAACAGGATTCCAAAGGAAGTACGGCTCCTTTCTCTCTGTGATGTCTATGCCGCCCTGGTTTCCAAGAGGCCCTACGGAGAACCCTTTTCAAGCAGGGAAGGGCTTCGTCTAATGCTGAATATGGTGTATGCGCCATATAAAAAAGTATATCATTTCCTTCCGGTTGACTTCAGGGATTTTATCAGGGCCCTCGGCTTCAAACTTGACAGCGGGAGCTTTTTTATCGGTGCCGGTGACCTCGTCCGCCTCGACTCGGGGGAGGTGGCCATCATTGAGGAGATGAATAAGCTGTATCCGTTAAACCCGAAAATCCGTGTTCTTACAAACAAGGAAAAGCAGCCGCTGAAAAGACAGGTGCAGATTGATATGCTTAAAAATTATACAAGCTATATCGCCAATGTATTTGAAAAAAAACAGAAAGAAGTATAATGTATTAATGTGTTACAGCCGACGCATGTTACCATCATACCAGATTATGTTCCGCGGTATCGGATGATCAGATACGCGGTGTCGTGAATTATTTACCGGGATCAGGGGCACATGGACAAGGAGAAACTGAATGAAATCAGCAGTCAGATCCAGGTTAATCGTGGACGTTTTGAATATTATAACAAGACCCGCCGGGACCATTTATATTCCTCTATTGAAAAAGAAGAGGTCCTGGACCTCCTTGAAATACTTCCTTTCCTGCTGATTTCCAACTATCCTGAACTGCCGGGATATGTGGAGTATGAAACACCTGTTACCGGGATGTATAAATATCAGCCCTCTGCCCGGGCCGTAACGTTTCTGCGGTCCCGTTTTCCCTCTGTAAGCACTACCGTAAAACCGGACAATAAACCGTTCATTCAGATGTTCGCCCTGATGGGGAGCGGTGGAACAATTGCCTTTAACCAGGATTCAGATTTTGACTTCTGGGTATGTGTCGATATTGGTGATTATGAACAGAAATCAATTGATCTGTTTAAAAAGAAATGTCATGCGATAGAAACCTGGGCGGCGGAAAAGTTTGGTAAAGAAGTACATTTTTTTCTCAATGATATCGCGCGTGTACGGCGTAACATTTTCGATGATGACAGCGAGGAAACCCTTGCAGGCTCCTCTCTGGGAGAGCTTTTAAAAGAGGAATTTTTCCGTAGTTCAATTGTGATGAACGGTAAAATCCCCTTCTGGTGGGCAGTTCCGGCAGATGCCAATGATGCGGTATATAACGAATGGCTGATAGCTGCACAGGGTACAGGAATCGCCGATGAATTTGTGGATCTGGGAAACCTTTACACGGTTGTCCGGGAGGACTTTCTCGGCGCTGCATTGTTCCAGATACTCAAGTCCCTTGGAAATCCCTTTAAATCAATAATTAAACTTGGACTTGTGGAACGGTATCTCAACAGCAGTACCGGCAATCCCTTTATCAGCAATCTCATTAAACGTAATGTCCATGAGGGGAAGCTTGATATTGATTCAATCGATTCCTATGTTATCATGTTTAATAATGTGTATGACTTTTATAATTCCATTGTGAATGATTCAACTGCAACCGATCTTCTGAAATCATGTTTTTATCTCAAAGTAGACCCGAAACTTTCAACTGTTCTGGATGGTAAAAAAAACGCGACCGCATCTGTCCCGGTTCGCATTCAGAAGATGGCCGAGTATGCGCGTCAGTGGAACTGGAATGAACCTCAAATCCGGAAAATTGATGATTTTGAGAACTGGGATATCGATTCAGTAAATAAACTGTGGAACAACACAAAAAAGTTTATACTCAGGGGATATAAAAATATTCTTACGCGGATACAGGACAGGAAAGATGCGCACCGTATTACGGGAGAAGAACTGCAGAGTATCAGCCGTAAAATATACTCCCATTTTTCAATGTCGGATAATAAAATTGATAATTCCCTCACCTTTAAAAATTATCCGGCAGAGAAGCTTTTGAATGTTGAGTTTATCCGTGACAGGGAGAATAATGAATACTGGACGTTGTCAAAGAGAGTTATATCCGATAATTATCCCGCAAAGATTATTATCCATAAGGAAAAAAACCTCCTGAATCTCATCGTATGGATTGGTCTTAACAAGCTGTTCCAGAAAGATTATACCCGAATGGAAATTGACAAAGGCCTGTATCCGGTTGACCCGAATTTTCTTCGGGAGCTTGTCACTGAGCTTTCAGTATTTTTTTCCTTCAAGAGAGTTGAGCTCCTGAACAGTTATTTTCTGAAAAACCCGTTTCCAATAGTCAGCGTTCTGATTATAAATCCGTTTTCAAAATATGAAAAGAAAATTGATGAAATATATTTTCTTCATCACAACAGCTGGGGAGAGACAAAGTATGAGAAGGCCAACGGGGAAGCGGGTATACCGCAAATAATGGTTGCCATCCTCAACGGAGCCCTGAAAACGCGGCTTGATTTTAACAGCGCAATCCGTATGACCTCTTCGCATCCTTACGTTTCGAGTAAGGAGTTTGATCGAATCCTTCTTCTTTTGAAAGACCTGTATTCCTTTATGATTGAAACACGTACTGAGGGGCGCAAACGGTATATCACCATGTTCGGCAACACATATTACGTGTTTACCCTTAAGCGGTCCGGTTCAGAGGACTCAGTGGTATGCGGTGCCTACGATTCTGAAGTCAAGATGCTGTACAGCCTGTCGTATAATACAGGGGTGCACACTGAAATCCGCACTGATCCTACAGTTCCTGAATTGAGCGTTCTAAGAACAATAATTGAAAATTATAAAGAAAATGTTATACAGATCTATTATCAGATAGAACACAAGTATGCATTTTTTTATGTATCAGATGAGCGCGGTTCGATTGTGTATTCCAGAAAGTATGCTGACTCACTTATAAGGTTTCTGGCAAGCCTCTATCTGTTTACAGAAAATCTTGCGAATAAAATTATTGAAAGTAATCCCGGTTCCGCTCTTGCTGAAAGCGCAAAGAGAATTGAGGTATATCAGGTGGAACGCGATATGCAGTACCGGTGTACTCTCAATGAAATAAATCCGGAGCTGGACAGCAGGGTGATGGAAGTCAGGAAGAACCTGAAACCTTTTACACTGTCATTTCATCTGCTCGATAATGGTGAAGTCGGGTACCGGTTTACACTTCCCGACGGAGGTTATACGGAACTGCTGTCGACAAAAGCGGTATATGATGTTACCGGGGAAATTAAAGTCCTCATGGAGAGCGTAGAGGGATACGGATTTTATGCTACCGATGTTAACCTGACACACCTTACGGTAAAACTCTATAAAGATTACACCTCGTTAATTTTTTCAGAAAAAAACCGTTTTGAACTTCTCATTGAGCGGGGCATCGGCTGATACAGGGGCTGGTTTTTTGGGGCGTTCAATTGCTGCCGTGTGTATGTGATAATTGTAATTACTTCACTTCGTTTTTCCCCCCTTGTTTCCCTTCAACTGTATGATTGAAAAAACGTTGTGTGGGATACGCAAAATCGATATCATCACGGGTGGAGAAGGCTTCCAGAATGTCCTCCCACATTGTTTCTTTTCGTGATCTCCTGTTTCTTGGACCTGAAAGATAACGGATTGACAACAGTACGCCGTGCTCTTTTACATCAGTGTATACTATGGGAGTCAGTTTTGAATAAAAAATCATAAACTTTTTACTCGCCTCTTTCAGCGCCCGTTGTGCCCTTTCGGTTATTTCACTGGAATGTCGGTCCGCTATTTCCTGCAGTATTCTTTTCGCTTCCTTCCAGTTGCTTTCAAATGTTATGGTTACCGGTATTTCATCCCAGATATACTGAAACCCCTTGCTGTAGTTTGCCAGGGGACGGGTGAAAATAATCCCGTTGGGAAGATGGATTATCCGGCCTGTGCTCTGGTCGGCATCGACCCAGTTGCCGATTTCCATGATGGTAAACTGAAAAAGGCGTATATCAATAACATCACCGGTGTGATCCCCAATCTCAATACGGTCCCCCAGGGTAAAGGTGCGGCGGATCAGTATAAAAGCCCATCCGGCGATATTGGCGATGAGGTCTTTCAGGGCGATAACCAGACCGGCTGAAAGGAGTCCGAGAAATGTTGCAATGGACTGGAATCCACTGAACCATACACGACCCACCATTACCAGCAGAAGGGTGACCATTACATACGTCAGGCCTTTCTGCCAGAGGTACCGTGTCCGCACATCGTCTGTCTGCCGCCATACGATTCTTATTATACCATATCTCAGGATTATAAGAGACACAAGTATAACCAGAGAGGTGAATATTCTGGTCTGCGATTCAATGCTCAGGCCCGTGGCAAGAGTAATATACCTGGTCAGAGACGCTGTCATTTGTATGTTCCTGTGATTTTGCAGATTTTTACTGAATGCTATTATATATAAAGAGTGTGCAGTATATCCACCACTTTTTCTTTTATCATGTCTGAAGTTTGATTTTCACAATGCCGATCAGTATATAAAAGGAAACGGGTATCATGAAAAAAATATTCTTCGCATTATTGGCATGTGCACTTATCTCGTGTGCAGGCAGCCGGCGTGATTCTGCGCCCCGCAGCAGGATGATCGGGTTTATCGGTACCGATGTACTTCGTATTGAGTCCACCGGGACACATTCCGGAACGGGGACAATCGATTCGAGAAAACGTGAAGCCCGGGAGCGTGCGGTTGTTTTCGCGAAACAGTATTGCATGGAAATATACTCAGGGAATGCCATGTCAAACGGATCCGGATATCATCCGTCATCAGTTCAGCGGTTTATGAGGATTGTGGAGAATGGTTCCGTAGTGAGCGAATCCTATGACGGGGAAGGGCGGTGTGTGCTGGTGTATGAAATCCGTTCCAGGAATCTCAGGGAAATGCTTCACGGAGCTGTATCGACCCCATAAAAAAAGATTATTCCGGAGTGTACCTGATATGAATAGTCTGTCAGTATTCTTCCGGACGCCGTTCGGGAATTGATGAAGGAGCGGTGCCGCGTTCAAAAAAATCTATAGTGAGATACAGTCCGCAGTAGCAGTGCCCGAATTCATCCTGGTCAGGACGGCAGTAGTCGCATGGGCATATAATGTCTTTGTCCTGTTCACGGATGCCGGAGGCGTCACGGCAGGGACATGAATAGTATCCGTATCTGTTAAAATTTTTAGTGAGCCCCTCCGCGAGAATTTCCAGGAGTTCTGTGTCCCGGTTCAGGCGCCATTGCTGTTTGTCCGCTACCATTTTCATAAACTGCATAGTGTCTTCAGTGGTTTTCATTTTTTTTTGCCCTGTCATAATGTAGTTCCTCTTTAATCGATGGAAAACTCCTTTTCCCATTCATGCTGTGTGAAGCCCACAAGGCAGCGTGAATTATCTATAACAAGGAAGGGGAACCCTACCCGGCTGTTGTACTCCTTTGCAAGGGACTCTTTCAGCGACTGTTTCTCATCAGGTTCAAGATCATCGACATAGATGTATCTGAATTTAATATTATGTTCACGGAGAAATTTCAGGGCCCGTTTGCAGAAACCGCAGGTGGAAAGGGCGTACACGGTAACATCAGTGTATTTTTCAACGCCGTCCTCGTGTACGAATGTCAGGTTGTTATTCATAATGGCATTGCTCTCTTCTCATGATTTATTGTATACTATCATAAATTTTTACGTCTACCACCCGGACCTTATGTGAAGAAAACACGCCTGTCAATTAAAAATCTTTTGCTATTTTTTCCTAACAGGCATATACTGAGCTGTACAATGATATGTATCGTGAACTATTTTACATAGTGGCGTGTAGCGATTCACATGAAATGGTCAGGTAGAGATGATACAATACAATAAAAAAAGACTGATCGGCATTCTCAGTGTGGTGCTGGTGTCCGGATTTCTTATCACAAGCCTGGCCAGTTATTATGTTGCACGGTCAACGCTGCGCTCCCGTATTGAGCATAGCGAACTGCCTCTTACCAGCGACAATATCTATTCCGAAATACAGCGGGACCTTCTGCGTCCTGTTTTTATTTCTTCACTTATGGCCACAGACACGTTTTTGCGTGACTGGGTCCTTAACGGCGAGCGGGGGAATAATCATATTACAAAATATCTTAAAGAAATAAAATTAAAATATAATACCTTTACCAGCTTCTTCGTTTCAGAAAAAACACGGCGTTACTATTATGCGGGGGGTATATTAAAAAAAGTCAGACCTGATGAGCCCCGGGACGCGTGGTATTTCCGGGTACGGGAGATGGATACACTCTATGAAATAAATGTTGATCCTGATATGGCCAACAGGGATGCAATGACTATTTTCGTGAATTATAAAGTGTATGGCTACAATAATAATTACATTGGTGCAACCGGGGTGGGCCTCACAGTCAGTGCGGTGAAGAAACTGATTGAAAGCTATCAGGCGCGGTATGAACGCACTGTGTATTTTATCAACTCAAAAGGGAAAATTGTTCTTCATGGCTCAGCGTTTTCCCGTACATCCAGGAATATACGGGGAACACCTGGTATCTCGGAACACAGTACTGAAATTTTATCGAAAAAATCAAGTACCTTCAGCTATCAGCATCGCGGTAATACTGTCCATGTAAATACACGGTTTATCCCTGAATTTCAATGGTACCTGGTGGTGGAGCAGACTGAAGCAAAGGCGATAGCTGATATCCGTAACGCGCTCATCGTCAATCTCGCATTATGCGTCCTTATAACACTGGTTGTTATTTTCCTGACGAATATCGCCATTTCGTATTATCAGAAAAGACTGGAGAAAATGGCAACGATTGACAGCCTCACGGAAACATATAACCGCTACGCGTTTGAAACTCTCTTTTCCCAGATCATCAGAGAGCTGCAGCGTGAGCATGAGCCAGTCTCCATTGTATTGTTTGATCTTGACCTGTTCAAGGATGTGAATGATAAATACGGACATCTGGCAGGTGACAGTGTTATACGCGGTGTCGCGGGTGTGGTGCAGGATTCTATACGTGATTCTGATGTTCTCTGCAGATGGGGAGGGGAGGAGTTTATTATAATTCTTCAGCGGTGCGGGATACAGGACGCCTGGGTCAAGGCGGAGCAGATACGTAATGCTATAAAGGACGCAACCTTCCGGTACGAGGGGAGGGATATTTCTGTTACCATAAGTATCGGGATTGCGGAATATCGTCATAATGATACGAAAGATACCATTTTAAGCAGGGCTGACAGGGCCCTGTATAGAGCAAAGGAAAATGGACGGGACAGAACCGAAAAAGAAAGTGATGGTGTCTCCCGGTAGTATGCCTGATAACGTGAAAATATTACATTGAGGTAAAATAAACACCTGATACGGCACTTCGCCGGGGAAATACTTGTGTTGCATCAGCATATATCGTATGGTCCTGTCATACTGCGAGATTTCGGGGACTATATGAAAATACATTATATACAGCATGTTCCCTTTGAGGGGCCTGCATACATCGCTGCGATAGCCGGTAACAACAGTTGTTCCATTGGCGGCACAAAAATGTTTGCCGGAGAGAAGCTCCCCTCCTTTCATGAGTTTGATATACTGTTTGTTCTGGGTGGGCCGATGAGTGTTCACGATACAGCGGACTTTCCGTGGATAACAGACGAAATGCGTTTTATTGATCGCTGTATTACGGCCCGTAAGGGGGTGATTGGTATATGCCTTGGTGCGCAGATGATCGCGGGGGTGCTTGGTGCCTCTGTCAGGAAAAACATATATCGTGAAATCGGATGGTACCCTGTTACACTGACAGCGGAGGGGTGCACCTCGCAGCTTTTCAAAGGGTATCCGGAATCATTTCACGCGTTTCACTGGCACGGGGAGACGTTCGATATTCCCGGCGGGTGCAGTCACCTCGCTGCCAGCGAAGCATGCAGAAACCAGGCCTTCAGCTATGGCGACAGGGTGGCGGCGCTTCAGTTCCATCTGGAATCAATGCCCGGGAGTGTGGATCAGCTGATCCGGAATTGCGGGGATGAACTGGACGGGACCCAATGGGTCCAGGGAGTCGACCGGTTAATGGATACAGCACATTTCAATAATTCTAACAAGCTTATGGAACGTCTTGTGGCTTCAGTTGCTGATGCTGTCTCAAGCTGATGCCGCGGTGTATGTTGTATCGTAATGTAGAAAAAAATAAACTGGCACTATAAAATTGTTGTAAAAAATGACACATTTCCCAATATCCCCATAAAAGAGACACAGGGGACCAGCATGAGTAGGAATTATTTTGATGATTATAAGAGAAAGCTTGTAAGTGCTGCTGAGGCAGCGGGGATTGTCCGTTCAGGGGACTGGGTCGATTACGGATTCTGCATTAATGCTGCAAATGAACTGGACGCGGCCCTTGCGAAACGGAAGAATGAACTCCTCGATGTAAATATCCGGGCATGCTACAGCCTCTGGCCGCACCATACCCTGGAGGCGGACCCCGAAGGGAGTCATTTTTACTGGCACAGTTTTCATTTCAGTTCCGTTGAACAGAAATACTACAATAACGGAAATCTCTCCTATATACCAATGAAATTCTACGACTGCCCGGACATGATCCGTAATGATTGTGAACCCTGCAGGGTCCTTATGCTGACAGTTGGCCCCATGGACCGCCATGGATATTTCAGCATGGGAATAAGCGCCAGTTCTCTCATGGCATCAGTTGAAATGGCGGAATATGTGATTGTTGAAGTAAATGAGAATATACCACGGGTACACGGGGCGGGGCAGGAGGTTATTCATATATCCCAGATTGACTATGTTGTGGAGGGGAGTAACCCCCCCATTCCCGTTATCCCCGCCTTTGAGGCAACGGATGTTGAAAAACTGATTGCCGGGAATGTCCTTCCTTCTATTCATGACGGTTCATGTATTCAGCTTGGAGTGGGTGGGGTCCCGACATCAATCGGTAACATGATATGCGATTCGGACATTCACGACCTCGGCGTCCATACGGAGATGTATGTTGATTCCTTCATGAAAATGGCGGAAGCGGGGAAGATCTCCGGTGCAAGGAAAAACATTGACCGTTACCGGCAGGTGATGACGTTTGCTCTGGGGAGCCCGGAGCTCTACGATTATATAGATGATAATCCCGGCATACTTGCGTATCCGGTGGAGTACACGAATAATATCAGTATTATAGCACAGCTTGACAATTTTGTTTCCATCAATGCCTGTATTGAAGTAGACCTTTATGGGCAGGTCTGCTCCGAGACCATTGGTCACCGTCACATTACCGGAACAGGGGGGCAGCTCGATTTTGTCGAAGGCGCGTACCGTTCAAAGGGGGGGCAGAGTTTTATCTGTATGACATCCACCTACAACAGCAAAAACGGTATTGTATCCCGAATCCGCCCCACCCTGGCACCTGGAACAATTGTAACCGACACACGGTCTGCAGTGCATAAAATTGCCACAGAATATGGAGTCGCGAACCTCAAAGGGAAGAACCTGTGGCAGAGGGCTGAAGCATTGATCTCAATTGCACACCCTGATTTCCGTGATGACCTGGTACAGGAAGCGGAAAAATTGAATATCTGGCGGCGGTCCAACAGGATAAATTAGCGGCTATTTCTTTATGTATCCGGTGATGTCAGTGATTACTGCAATACTGCCGATGTAGTTGCCTGCATCATCATATATTGGGCTTGAGGATACGATGGTACGCAGGGGAAAGCCGTGTTTTGTTTTCCACTCTATTTCATACATCCCACGTTCCCCTTTCTCGCGTTTTTTTAACTGTTTCTTAATAATAGACAAGTTTTTCCTGTTGAAAAACTCAGCTATGGCATGATGTATTAATTCCTCAGAATGGTATCCGGTCATTTCCATTACCCGGTTGTTGATATAGGTGAATAATCCTTCCCTGTTGACTACGCATAGTCCGTCATTCATCATATCTATAAGATGGCGATATTGCTCTTCTTTTGTTTTAAGTTTTTCCTCAACCTGTTTTCGTTCTGTAAAATCCTGAAATGTTTCAATTGCCCCGATGATCTCCCCCTTCTCGTTACAGATAGGTGCGGCGGTAAAAAAAAGCCACAGCCCCGACGTCCCGAGTTTCGGGAAGAACCCTTCCGCTTCGTATGCCCCTTCAATTGTTGCGGATTTTTTCCAGCGGTTTTCATAATAGTCCGGAAGTTTTTCGAAATCCTTGTCAATTATGAAATCTGCCATAACAGGCCTTTTTTTATCGTAAAAAGGGACCCACTGATTATTTGTGCCGATCATCTCTGCTGCAGTGTGCCCCAGGGTCGATTCACATGCTTTATTCCAGTAGGTTATAATGTGGTCGTGTCCTATCACAAATGTGGGGATGGAATTCCCTTCAACTATTTGCAGAAGATTGTTTTCCCGTATAAGAATCTCATTTTGTGCTTCAAGGAGCATGTTGTTTTGTGCTTCAAACTCTTCGTTTGTCGCTTCCAGTTCCTCAATTGTCGCCGCGAGCTCTTCATTTTTTGACTGCATTGCTTCAGCAATTTTTTTCTCCTGAAGGATCCTCCACATCCCCTCCATGAGAAGCGTTAACTGCCGGACATCCGAGTCATCGTATTCATTCTCCTTGTTGCCGACTCCTGCAATGAGGACAATCCGGTCATCCTCGAACACGGGTATATTCATGTGACGCAGAAGCTCGACATGTCCCTCGGGGTATCCTTTTTTGCAGGGGTTGGGTTTGCTGTAGTCATTGGTTATGACAGTTTTTCGCTGGCGCACCGCTTCACCCCACAGGCCGGTTGTATCGACCTGGAAGTGGATAGGGGCCTTCTGTATTTCACACAACTCCATTGCTTTCCTGGACCATGCGTGCATGGTTAAAACCGATTCGTCATCGTTGAGAAAAGCGAGGTACCCTATTGTGCTTTTTGTAAGACGCACCCCTTCTTCAAGGACATAATTTGTAAGCTGCTGCAGGGACGCTCCTTTCATCTGGTTTAGTTGAACAAGCGCTTCAAGTCTGCTTTCATTCAGTTTTAATGCTTCTTCGGCGGTTTTCTGCAGTGTAATATCGGTGATGGTACCTTTCATCCCGGTAAAAACGGAATCGCTGAAATCGGGCCGGTTTGATGAACGGATCCATATCACTTTGCCGGTCCGGGACAGTATGCGGTATTCTACCGGATTTATGATTTTAGTAGTATTGATTTTGAACATTTCCAGAACATATTGGACGTCATCTTTATGGAGGAAATAATCAAAATGTTTGCCCAGTATATCCTCTACACTGTATCCGGTGAGCTCTGTTATCTGGGGGCTGATAAATGTGATCAGTCCATTCCCGTCGGTTGCGTATACTATGTCATTTATACTCTCGATGAGATTACGATATTTCTCTTCGCTTTCCCTGAGGCGTGTTTCCATCTGAAACTTGTAGAGTGCTGAGTCAATGTTGGTAAAGAGGTCGCGCTCGTGGATTGGTTTGTTTATATATCCGTATGGTTCAGTGACGCGGGCCCGCTCCACAGTGGAGTTGTCCGCATTTGCTGTGAGATATATTATCGGGACATCCAGGCGGTCCCGAATTCTGGCAGCTGCATCAATGCCGTCAATATTTCCGGAGAGGATAATGTCCATAAGGATGAGGTCAGGTTTCAGGGAAAAGGCCTGTTCAATGGCTTCCTCCCCCGAGGGAGCTATTGAAGGCACTTCATAGTTAAAACTTTCAAGAATGGATTTAATATTCAGCGCTATAATCAATTCGTCTTCAAC